>Ga0172367_10006833_pt1 | contig 13258 bp, 10 predicted proteins | sample Lak10m_FD_114542 | JGI IMG/M metagenome (GOLD analysis project Ga0172367, IMG submission 114542) | Freshwater microbial communities from Kabuno Bay, South-Kivu, Congo - kab_022012_10m | ecosystem: Environmental > Aquatic > Freshwater > Lake | place: Democratic Republic of the Congo: South-Kivu...
CCAGCCCCCGAGCGTGACCGCCGGCCCCGCCGGCAGGAGGCCTGACCGCTCCTGGGCTCGCACCCCGATCCGAGTGTGCAATTCTTTCCGGCGAAAGTGTGCAATTCATCCCGGTGTTGACACGAAGTACGTCGGGAAGGTCTCTGATCGGAGTCCGTGAATCGACGAGATCCAGAGTCTGAAGACGACGAAGAATCCCGTGACGGTTCCGTTTCGTCAACGATGACAACGAACTCTTGTCGATCCACTTCTTGAACTCACCAATCAACTGAGCGTTAGCATCGGACTCGATGAAGTGGAGACGACCTTTCTTGTAGTCCTCGAAAGCGTCGAGAACTGACACCTTCCCGTTCTTTATCAGACTGAGACGGAGTAGATCCCTCTGACTGTCGAGATCCTTTATCATCAACTTCAGTTCCTTCAGTCGGTCGAGGGAACCACGTTGACTCACCTCGATACCTGATGCTTTCTTGATTCGTCCAACCGTCTTCGTTCGGATGTCGATCATCATCGTCCCAGTCGGGACATAGACACCGTTGACGAAGTTGACCGCTCGTGTGACCATACAACACCTCGACGGGTCGTACTAGGTGAAGAACTGGGTAAGAATCTACCTTTGTATGGTTGATACGATAGGGTAAGTCGTTGAACGCCCAGAGGTAAAGTGAATATACGATATCCAGTACAAGAAACTCGTGAGATAGCGCATCGCATCTTCGCTTTTTCCTTTGGAGTCACCGAATGCCGGCAACGTGTCATTGCATCAACCGATGGACCCTTGCGCTTGCTCTCGTCGTCGCCGCCTCCTCGTTGCACGCCCAGGACACGACCACTGCCTCATGCGCGCAAGTCACGGCGGCCGGAAGTCATGCCGCGATGGATCACGCGGCGCACATGGCCGCCATTGAGGCGTGCGAAAAAGCACGCTCCGCGTTGCCGACGGAAGCGGGTCAGCCCGTATTTGCCGCCATCGCGGAGATTGTTCGGATCCTCGACGCCGACCCAACCACAGACTGGACGAAGGTGAATCTCGAGGCGCTTCGGCAACACCTGCTTGACATGGACGCCGTGGTGATGCGTGCGCATGTGGTGCAACAGGCCGTCGAAGGCGGCTTCACGGCGGACGTCACCGGCACGAGCGCGACCATCGGCGCGATTCAACGCATGGTGGTGGATCACTCGCGCATGATGGATCAGTCGCCAACGTACTCGGCGAAAACGGAGCGGCTGACAACCGGCATCCGGCTGACCGTCACGGTGAAAGGTTCGTCCGATGCGAAGGCAGTCGCGCGGATCCGAGGGCTTGGAGTCGCGGGCTTCCTGACCGAGGGGTCGCATCATGTACGGCACCATCTGGCGCTGGCGCGCGGTAACATGAGCGCACATCAGCATTAGGCAACTGTAAAGGGTCCGCCGTGCGGTCGCCGAAAGTGGTTCGTGCGGCTTCGTCTCATGCACTCATCAGCGGCCTCGCGACGTCCACGCCACTCACGCGCTGCCTCGTGCCGAAGCCGCTGGCGGCCATTCGTGGACGTAACGTTCGATTGAAAGCAAAGATGGAACGGAGACGGGCACCGGGGAGGTCGACCCGAATCCAGTGTACGCGCTGTCTCGTAGGGAATGCGCGAACATCTGCCGAGCCCCCTCAATGTCCAAGTACACTATTACGTACTCGTCGCGCGTCACCGCCCCTGCTGCCGTTGCCTACGGCATCATCGCCGACTATCGCGACGGGCACCCGCATATCCTGCCGGCGAAGTACTTCCGCAACTTGCAGGTGCAAGCGGGCGGACGCGGCGCCGCCACGCGCTAGAGAATCCGCTTTCCGAGCGCGCTCGATACAAGTCCAACGGCCAGATCAGCGGTGCGGTTGGACACGTCAAGTATTGGATTGACCTCAACGAGGTCCAGACCGACCAGCAATCCCGAGTCGGCAATCATCTCCATCACCAGATGCCCCTCGCGCCATGACAAGCCGCCGGCGACTGGCGTGCCGACGCCCGGTGCGTGCACGGGGTCTTGGACGTCCACGTCGTACGACACCCACAGACCAGTCGCGCTGATGGTCGCCTCCGCAATTGCTTCTTCCATCACATCGGAGAGGCCGCGTCGATCCACGTCGTGCATCGTGAAGACGTGAACACCGAAGGAGCGCAAGTGCATGCGTTCCCCGGCATCGAGGTCGCGAATGCCGATGAGAAACGTGTGCTCGGGCCGCACCGCGGCGCCGTCGATGAACTGGAGGCGCGGATCGCCATGTCCGAGCAGATGCGCGACCGGCATGCCGTGCACATTGCCTGACGGACTGGTTTCGGGCGTGTTGATATCGCCATGCGCGTCGATCCAGAGCAAACCGAGTTTGTCGCCTCGCGCACGCATGGCACGCGCTGCACCGGCCACCGACCCGGCCGCCAGTGAATGGTCGCCACCGAGCACGACAGGGAAATGCCGCGCCCGCACGGACGTCTCCACGCGATCGGCAAGTTCCGCGCAGACCGCGGCGATGGTGGGAATGAAATCCGCGCCTCGCGCGTCTGGCGGGAAGGTATCGCGGTCGGCGACGGCAAGGTTGCCCTGATCATTCACGTCATGGCCAAGCGCCAGCAACTCGCTGCGCAGTCCGGCGGCGCGCACCGCATACGGGCCCATATCAACACCGCGGCGGCTTGCGCCGAGGTCGAGTGGAACACCGAAGAGATCAACTAGAGTCATGGGGAAGGGAACAGTGGTGATGAAATTGACTCTCTTATCCCTCGATCTGACAAGCGGGCGCCCCGGCGAAGAAATGCGTCCGCTGTGCATACCAATGCGTGCGGCCTTCTGGCCGCAAAGTGTGCTGCGTATGCAGTGCTACGGTGACGACCCGAACTGACGCGTAAACTTCACGGTCAGCGCGCGCGACTGCGGGCGTTGCCAGTTGAAGAAACTGTCAGCCTGCTCGCCGTCATTGAGCACAATGAACAGGCCCGTGGCCGCCGTGTTGAGCCAGCCGAATCGCACGTTGGTCGTCCACGCCGACGCCTGGTCATTGAACTGGGCGAGCGTCTGGACGAAGATGCGCGGCGTGAAGAAGTACGCGACGCGCGCACCGATGATGGACTTCACGAAGTGCCCCTGGTCGAGCTGCACATCGTTATAGTCGAGCAGCAGCGATGACGTGATGGACGCGCCGCGGCGATACGTCAGCGTCATGGTGCCGCCGCTGCGTGTGCCGTTGTAGAAGCCAAGGAAGTCGCCGCGCATCACGAACGACAGCGGAGCGGCGGCGTTTGTTTCCCAGTCCAGGCCAATGCTTGAAAAGTCATAACTGCCGGCAGGGAGCGTCACGCGCGGCGAGATTGCGAACGGCTGCTGCAGCCCTTCGTGATAGATGTTGACCTCCGGTCCAAAACGCCCGCCCTTCTGGAACGCCACCTCGGTGAGATCGAGGTGCCATTGCCCGGATTGATGGAAGCCATCGAGCCCTTCGTACCGGCGGAATGTCATATGGGGATTCCATTGGAGCACGTGCTTCCAGTTGTCGCGGCGGACGTAGCGCATGAACTGGATTTCCGTGAACGTGTACCCCGGCGTGCGGCTCAGGAACCCAACTTCCGGGTTGAAATCCGAACCGATACGCATGAAGCGCACACTGTTGTTCCAGTTGCGCGACTGGTACACCGTGCGTGCGCTGGCCGCCACCTCATCGCCAACGCGGCCTGGCGTTTCGGATAGCGCGCCCCACCAATCAATGGTCCACGGGTCGCCGATGCCGATGCGACCATCAACGCCGTACGTGCGGTTGACATCCTCCGGCGTATTGCCGCAGTTGGGCACATCGGTGCACAGGCGTCCGACACGCGCGCCGGTGGCCAGACGTTGCACGCCGATGACGCCAATGCGCGAACGCCGCCCAATCTCCTTGAGCATGCGCCCCACCGTGTACGATTGCGCCGACTGAACACCGGATGTTGCGTCGGTGAAAATCTGCATCAATCCGACGGTCGCGCCGCCCACCTTTCCAGTGAGCCGCCCACCGCCGCGAATGCTGACGGGATGTCCGAGGGAATCAATGCCGATGCGGCGGGTGAAGAACAGGTCGAGCGCCTGGGGCGTGCCCACGGCGAACGTTCCGGCATTCTCGAGGAAGAACGGGCGCTTTTCAGGAAAGAAGAGCGGGAAGCGCGTCAGGTTGGACCGCTGCTCATCCACCTCGACTTGCGCAAAGTCCGTGTTGTACGTGAGGTCGAGCGTCAAACTCGGCGTGAGTCCGTACTTGGCGTCGATGCCGAATTCGGTCGGGTACGTGGCGTCGGTTCCCGCGGCGAAATTGCGTTGGGCCGCGCCGAGGACGTAGGGGCTCACGGTCGCAACGCGCCGGACGGGCACCTCAAGACTGTTAAGGTCACCCGCCGCGGACATGCGATAGAGGTTGAACTGCCGAGCAATCGGCGACCAGAACGCTTCCTCGTTCCGACGCCGGATCATGCGCACGAGGTTGAGTCCCCAGTCCTGTGTTGCGGCGCCACCATAGCGCAGCGTGGAAAATGGAATGCGGAACTCCGCGTACCAACCGAGCGAATCCCTGGCCACCGCAACCTTCCAACTGCCGTCCCAATTGAGATTGAAGCCGCCCATCGCTCCCGACATCGCGCGGTTCTGTCCGGCCTGTGAAATGCCGCCGCCCTCGCCTTCGCGAATGATCTGGCCGTCGTACTCGACTCCGGCCGGTGTGGTCGCGAAGAGAAACCCGTTCTGGCGGTCCTTGTACGTGTCGAGCAGGATGCCGAAGTAGTCGCTGTTGGTCAGGGTGACGTCGCGAATCTTCTCACCTTCAACGATCCCACCCTGCGCGCGGTCATAGAGCCACGCGCCCACATACAGTGCCTCACCGTCCGTGAGCAAGCGCACTTCGGTGCGCTCGCTGACGGAAGTACCTTCGCTCGGTTCGCGTTGGACGAAGCCGTTGAGGACCGTGGCGTGGCGCCAGGCGTCGTCGTTCAGGCGGCCATCAATAACGGGCGGTCGGTCGGTCACGGTTGCGGCGCCGACGCGTACCGGATGCGCTTGCGCCGCCAAAACGCACGGAGCGCCGACGAGCGCAAAGAATAGCGCGCGGCGCAGTGTCAGGTGAATCACTTACGGAATGCGGGTGGGAGATGTGCGGCGGGCCCGACATCGGCCGGGCCCGCGTGAAATCTATCAGGGGACGGGAACGCTTTGCGAGAGGAGTCGTGTCAATCGGTAGAGAAATTCCTGCGCCTTGTAGTACCACTCAATGCGCACGCGCTCGTTGCGTCCGTGTGCCCGTGCGTCCACCGTCGGGTCGCTAAAGAGCCCGGACACGCCAAACGCGGGAACTCCAAGCGTGCGGAAATAGCGCGAGTCGGTGGCGCCCGTGGACATCGTCGGGACCACGGGAATGTCCCCGTACATCTCTTTGGTGAGCTTTTCGACCGCGCCAATGACTTCCGGACGCATCTCCGATGGCGGCGACGCGCGGTTCTCCGTACTGGTGTCCACCACGGCAACAATCGCTGAGTCGCCCGCGATCTTCTGCAGTGTCGCCTGTACCGTTTGTTTGCTGGATGTGGGCGCCATGCGACAGTTCACATTGGCTTCAGCCAGCTGAGGAAGCGCATTGGTCGCGTGGCCGCCCTTGAGCATCGTGGCGACGCACGTGGTGCGCAGCATCGACGCATAGCGGGAATCCTTTGAAATCACCGCTGCAGCCGCTTCGTCGGCGGGGTTCGCGGCGATGGCGCGCATCGCCGCCGCCATCTCGGACTTCTCGACTTTCGCCGTCTGCTCGAAAAATGCGCGCGACACCGGATTGAGTTCCACCGGGAACGTGAACTTCGCGAGACGCGTCAGCGCCTCCGACAGTTGATAAATCGCGTTGTCCGCGCGCGGTACCGACGAATGACCGCCGGGGTTTGTGACATGGAACGTGAAGTCGTTGTAGACCTTCTCCGCGGCTTGCACACTGTGCAGCAACGGTTTGCCATCACGTAGCGCGCCACCGCCCCCTTCATTAATAACCCACGCGGCATCCACCAGGTCGCGGTGGTTCTTGAGCAGCCAGTCAACGCCATTGTAGTCGCCACCTTCCTCGTCGGTGGTCAGCGCGACAATGATGTCACGTTGCGGAACGTACCTTTCCTGCTTGAGACGGATGAGCGCGGCCACGAAGAGCGACGCCATCGCCTTGTCATCCGAGGTGCCGCGACCGTAATAGAAACCGTCCCGCTCGGTGAACTCGAACGGATCAAGATTGTCCGACCAATCGGCCTTGAGTGCCTCGACGACGTCGAGGTGCGCGAGCAGCAGCACCGGCTTGGGCGCGCCAGGGCCACCCTTGCCGCGGTATCGCATGACGAGATTGTGCTTCTTGGGTGTCGGTCCGCCGACGAAAATGTCCCTCTCCGGAAATCCGGCGTCGCGGAACCGCTTTGCCATCGCCTGCGCGGCCGGCGTGGTATTGCCGGTCCACACTGATGTGTTGATCTCAACGAGTTCCTTGTACACGTCGTGCGCGAGCTGTTGGGTCGGCGTGAGCTGTGTCTGCTGCGCGCCAAGAGACGCGCCAGCCACGCCAAGCATGGCGAGGCCGACGATAAGGCGAATGCGAATCACGGGCGGTCCTTGAACTGGTCGTTGAGTTCCGTGTGCTTGGTGGCGAGCGGCACCAGGCGGCCATCGATGAACAGGTACTTGGTGTTCGTTCTTGCCTCGAGCACATCGCCATCGGTGACTACGAGATTGGCCACCTTGCCGGGCTCGATGGTGCCGAACCTGTCGGCGACGCCGAAGATCTGCGCGGGCCACAGCGTCACGGACTTGAGCGCGTCGTCCTTGCTGAGTCCGAACGCGGCCGCCATGCCGGCGGTGTAGGGGAGATTGCGCGCCTCGGCGCCTGCATCGCCTGACGTGATGGCGAACCGAACGCCGGCCGCGGCCAGCTTGGCCGGCGCCGCGTAATTCACATCATACGAGTCATCTTCACGCGTCGGCAGTTCCAGGACGCCTGTGACCACCACCGGCACATCGTGATCCTTGAGGTATGACGCCACCTGCCAGGCGTCGCGCCCGCCGACGATGATCGGCCGGAGCTTGTTCTCTTCAGCGAAGCCCACGGCTTCTTTGATGTCGCTGGCACGGTCCGCGATCATCAGCACGGGCTCCTTGCCGCGCACCGCGCGCACGAGCGACGCAAGCACGACATCCTGCTTTGGACGCGGCAGCGTCTTGTCCTTGGCATAGGCGTCTATCGCCTTGCCGTACGCTTCGGCATCACGCAGCATGGCGCGCAACGAATCGAGCTGGCGCTGGCGCGTGCGGTTGACGTCCTGTGTGTTCGCCGCATTCTGTGCGGCGAGGAAGCCGCCAAAACCGCGCCCGCCAAATCCAGAGCGCGGGAGCTCAACCACCAACGCGATGTTGCGATCCACCGCCATCTGTGGGGCCGTGGAACCGGCGAGGTTCACCAACGCCGCCTGGCCGGAGAGAATGCCGCCCGTTGGCCGGGTGACCACGTGGGTGATACCAACCACGCGCGTGACGCCGATATGCGCTGAATGTGGATTCAGCCCGTAAAAGGCCATCGCGTTCGGATTGAAGCTGCCGACTTCGCTGATGTCCACCGTGGCGTTGGCGCCCTGTCCGATCTCCGACAAGCCAATCGAAGTGCCAGCATCCATCATACCGGGATACACGCGCATCCCGGATGCGTTCACGATTTCAGCGCCCGCGGGAACAGCGACATTGGCACCCACGGCTTGGATCTTTCCACCGCTGATCACCACCGTGCCACTGGCGATTTCGGGCCCACTGACGGGCACAATACGCGCGTTGGTGATGGCAAAGGTCTTCTGTGGCCCCGGCGGCGGATTGAACGAGCCAAGCTGCGCGGTCGCCATGTGTGCGGCGAGTAGCACGCCAGCCACCGCATATGCAAGGTGTTTCATCTTAGCGCTCCTCCTGCGGCAGCACGGGCTGCACGCCGCGGCGCGCCTGCGGCGCCTGGTTGGCGTCGGCTTTCTCAAGCTCCGCGCGCTCCTTGGCCTTCTGGTCGCGCAGTGCCAGGTCCTGCTGGCGGTCAAAGAACACCTTGCCGTCAATGAACACCTTTTCCGCCATCGCGTAGACGCTCAGCGGGTGGTTGTTCCAGAGCGCGAGGTCGGCGTCCTTGCCGACTTCGATGGATCCGACCTTATCGGCCACCCCCAATTGCTTGGCGCCGTTGATGGTGATCGTCGCCATGGCCTCGTCTTCGGTGAGGCCGCCATAGCGCATGAGCTTGGCGGCATCGATGTTCAGCCGCCGAATGCGTTCGTCACTGTCCGAGTTGATCGTTGCAACGACGCCGTGGCGCACCAGGATCGGCACGTTGTACGGAATCGCATCGTACGCCTCAATTTTGTACGACCAGCTGTCGGCGAATGACGAAAGTCCCGCACCGTGCTTGGTAATTTCCGAGGCGATCTTGTAACCCTCGAGGCCGTGCTGCAGGGTCGCGATCTTGAACCCAAACTCGTCGGCGACGTTGAGCAGCATCAGCATTTCGTCGGAGCGGTACGAGTGCGCATGCACAAGGCGCTTGCCTTCGAGCACTTCGACCAGCGGCTCAAGTTCCAAATCGCGACGCGGCGCCACGAGATTCTTCTCCCCCTTCGCCACGCGTGCCTTGTAATCATCAAGGGTGACTTTGTAATCGCGGGCGCGAGTGAACGCGTCACGAATCACCTCTTCCTGGCCCATGCGCGAGATGGGGTACCGGCGCGGCGCGGCGCCTTGCCCGGCGATGACGATCTGGTTCTGGTTCTTGCGCGTCACGTTTTCACCGAGGGCGAACTTGATGCCCGGCGGCGCGCCGGCAAACATCATCGCCTCGGTAGGTTCGCCCCACTTGAGCTTCACCGTCGCATTCTGGCCGCCGATCGTATTGGCGGAGCCGTGCAGGATGTTGATCGTGGTCACGCCGCCGGCCAGCGCCCGGTAGATGTCCGGGTTGGTCGGGTTGAGCACGTCCGTGATGCGGACCATCGACGTCACCGAAAGCGAGCCTTCGTTGACGGCGTCGCTCATCATGTGCGTGTGCGGATCGATGATGCCTGGAGACAGATACTTGCCGGCGCCATCAATCACCGTCGCGCCCGCCGGCGCCGCGATGTTCGCGCCGATCTGCGCGATCTTGCCGTTCTGGATCAGCACGTCGGTGTTCTTGAGCGTGCCCTTGGTGACGGTCAGCACCGTTGCGTTCTTGATGAGCGTCGTGCCACCGCCGGGCGCAACAGGTGTTGCTTGCGCACCGAGCGTTCCAGCGGCCATTGCGAGGATCGTTGCGAGCCGCAGCGTCGTCGTCATGGAATCCTCAATCAGTCGAGTCGTGAAGGAGCGGCGCATTAGCGGACCTCCGGCGGCGTACGAGCCGCGCCGCCAGCTTGGCTAGCGCCCGACGGCGGACCGCCCGCGCGCTGTGGGCGCGTGCCGGAGAACGTGCCCGGCGAATGTCCGACGATCGCCATGCGACCGTGCACGGCATTGCCGTCGAGCGTGCCGATGAACGTCGCTTCTTCCGTTCCTTCCTTAAGCGTCACCGACGCGGTAAACCGCACTTCGTTGTCGGCGATGGATCCATTCTGAATTTCCGTACTGCCAAGCGCGCCCTGCAGGGAGCCGAGCAGGCGCGTGCCTTCCTGCCGCAGCGACCACGTCGTCGGCAGATCATTGCCGTCAATCGAAATCGTGACGGTCCATGTGCCGGTGATGCCGCCGGCGTTTCCGCCCGCCGCCGGTGCACGCGGCGTGACGGGACGACCGTCAATGAACAGCTGTGTCACACGCCCGCGATCAAACAGATCACCGCGTGTGATCGTCAAGTTTGCGATCTTGCCGGTCTCGAGCGAACCCAGCCGGTCGCTCACGCCAAGAATCTCGGCGGCCTGTGAGGTCATGGCGCGCAGGGCCGCATCCGTGCTCAGCCCACTCTCAACCGTGCGTTGCAGGTTCGCCGCGTAGTCTGTCCAATTGGACATGCCCGCTGATTGGAAGGCGAACTTGACGCCAGCGTGGGCGAGTTGACCAGCGACTTTCGGTGCGTCAACGCGCTGGCGCAGGAGACGAATGGGATCAGGATCTGCGTCAGCGGACGGCGCTGAGGTGCGGCGTGGGTAGTTCAGCGACAGCAGCACCGGCACGTTTTCACTCTTGAGCCGCGCGGCGACAAGGTTCGCTTCGCTCCCGCCGGCGATGATCGGCCGTAGGCCAAACTCCTTGGCGAGATCGAGCGCGCGTTCGATCTCACGTTCGGTCGAAGCGTACATAATGACCGGGGTCTTCTGTGCCAGCACCGGGAGAAGCGCTTCGAGCGAGGGATCGAACTCCGGTCGCGAAAGCCCACGCGCGTTCCGTTCATACGCCGCTTTCACGTCGCGATAATGCTGCGCATCGAGCAGTTCCTGCCGCAGGGCGGAGAAGACCCCCAGCAGTGAGTTGGGGTATCCGCCCGTACGTAGCGGCGTGAAGCCGATGTTCTGGCTTACCGGCGCCTTCACCACGATGGCGTTGACGTCGGCACCCGCGAGGTTGATGAGCGCGGACGATCCTTGGAAGATCCCGCTGCCTGAGCCCGTAAGCGCGGTGGTGATGCCGGCGCTGATCGGACCACTGAACGCTTCGTCGTCGGCCTTGAGCACCTCAACCACGGACTGCTCGGGTTGCAGGCCGGCTGGATAATTCGAGTTCGGCGCCGATCGCGCCGGGGTTGCCGTTGGTCCACCAAAGCCGCCGCCACCGCCGCGACCGCCACCGCCCGCACCAGGCGCGGGCGCGTTGGCGACACCCAACGAGCCATACGCGTCGATAAGGCCCGGATAGACGGTGAGGCCCGTGCCATCAATCACTCGCGCGTCAGCGGGCACGGACACGTTGGCGCCGATCGCCGCAATGAGCCCGTCGCGCACGACGATCGTCCCCTTCTCAATCGCGGGGGACGACACCGGCACGAGCCGCGCGTTGGTGATGGCGTAGGTGGCGGGAACGCTGCGCCGAGACGCGAGCTGCGCAGCGAGCGGCAATGCCGCGAGCAAAAAGGCGGCTGCCGCAACAGCCGAACGACGGGGGGATGCGAGCATTCTCTGTGCTCTCCTGTGGGACAGAGAACACGCGCCCGCGGAGCGAGAAGACTCCCCGAGGCGCGTGTCGTACGATCCATTACGATAACCCCTCCGCCTGCGTTGGCGAGGGGGCCTAGATTTCAAGGGTGACCGACTCACGCCCGATTCCACGCTGGCGCGCCTGGCTCCTGCGCCGCCTGAGCGTCTGGAATATCCTCGCCCTGTCGCTGGTGGCCTACGTTCTTGGTCCGCGCCTGGCCCCGCACGTCGGCGCGTTGGTGGGCATTGAAAGCGGGGGCAAACTGCGTCCCGCGTTTGCGGTCACCACGCTCGACGGGCGGCCGCTCAGCGACAGTGTGCTGCGCGGGCACGTTGTGCTCGTGAACTTCTGGGCGACGTGGTGCCTACCGTGCCGCGCCGAAATGCCGATGCTGCAGGCGATGGCGATCCGGCACGAAGCCGCTGGACTGGTCGTGCTCGGTCTCTCGGTGGACCGCGCCTCGCCAGCGACCGTTCGCCAGTGGCTGCAGGAGCGGCACATTACCTATCCGGTGGCGATCATCGGGCGCGATGAGGAAACCGCCTTTGGCGGCGTGCCGGGCTATCCGACGTCGGTTGTGCTCGACCGCGCGGGGCAGGTGCGCTACAAGGTTGTTGGCCCGCTCGCGATGGCGTCACTCGAGCCGGCGGTGCGCCGGTTGCTCAGCGACACCGCGACGAGATAGCGCACCGCACCGCGCCGTCGTGTCCGCGCGGCGCGGGCTACTTGAACGTCAGCTTCAGCGGACTGGTCTCCGAGACAATCGGCAGCATCATCTGGTCCACGCGCAGGGTGGACACGGCGTTTGGTCCGTACGGACTGGCTGTGACGATCGAGTACGTGTACACGATGCCGCTATGCTCGGCCAACACGTTGGCAACGCCCTTCTGCGAGGCGCGCACCTTTTCGTAGGCAGGTTTCTTGAACGCGCGAATCGCCATCAGCAGACGCGGTGGCACGCGGCGCGCGGTGTCGGCGGTGTAGTAGAACTCGGCGACGTGGAATCCGCCATACAGCGTGTCCGCCTTTTCGATCATGCGATAGCCGTACTTCCACGCGCCGGGCAGCGTGATTGTCGCCTTGAACGATGGAATGTCCTGCTCAAACGGCAGGAGTACAGCGGCAGGTGCGGCGGCCGCGACGTGAACGTCCGCTGGTTTCTTCTCCGGAGAACTGCATCCGGCGATGAACGCGACGGCAACGGCAACGGGCAGGATGAAGTGACGCGGCAATGGGTGCATGCGCAGAGAGTCAGGCGGCGACGCCACGTCGCCGCCCGACCAAGATAACCAGATGCCACCACCGGCACTTATTCCGCGGGAGGTCGGCGGATGTCGCGCTCCTTGAGCATGGCGAACGCCACAGGAATGAGAACAAGTGTTAACACCGTGCTTGACACCATGCCGCCGATCATCGGGGCCGCAATTCGGCGCATCACCGAGCTGCCGGTCCCGGTGCTCCACAATAGCGGCAGCAGACCCGCAATAATGGCCGTGACGGTCATCATCTTGGGGCGCACGCGTTCCACGGCGCCCTCCATGATGGCGGCGTGAAGGTCACGCGTGGTGGGCACCGTGCCGGCCGCGAACCGGGCATCCCACGCGTGATTGAGGTAAAGCAGCATCACCACACCTGTCTCTGCCGCCACCCCAGCCAAGGCAATGAACCCAATGGCCACGGCAACCGACCAGTTGTATCCAAGCGCGGCGATAAACCACAGTCCGCCAACGAGCGCAAACGGGAGCGACGACAACACAATCGCCGTTTCGCCCATCCGCCCGAAGTTGAAATACAGCAGGAGCACAATCAGCACGAGCGTTGCCGGCACGACCAGTTGCAGCCGCGCCTTGGCGCTCTCCATGAACTCGAACTGCCCACTCCACTGCAGACTGTAGCCAGTGGGCAATGTGACGTTGCTTGCAACCGCGGCGCGCGCCTCCGCGACGTAGCGTCCGATGTCACGACCGGCAACATCCACGTACACCCACGCGGTTGGTTGCGCGCCTTCCGTGCGTACGACCATGGGTCCGACTGCTCGACGAATCGTTGCCACCTGACCGAGCGGCACATACCCGCTGGGGCGACTCAGGCGCGTCAAGCCGGTGCCGTTCATGCGCATCGC
>Ga0172367_10006835_pt1 | contig 13253 bp, 30 predicted proteins | sample Lak10m_FD_114542 | JGI IMG/M metagenome (GOLD analysis project Ga0172367, IMG submission 114542) | Freshwater microbial communities from Kabuno Bay, South-Kivu, Congo - kab_022012_10m | ecosystem: Environmental > Aquatic > Freshwater > Lake | place: Democratic Republic of the Congo: South-Kivu...
ATACTATACCATACAAATTCATTTATGTAAGGCAAAAAAGACTTTTAAAATTTTTCAAACCATCCTTAAAACAAATTACTCATACAGGAATCATTTTCAATACTCTTCAAAGTAAAGTCAACATGTACAGGAATCATTTTCAATACTCTCCTTAAAAAGAATGTCAACAACAGGAATCGACTTGTATATATCTGTCGAGACGGAAAGGGAGGGGGAGGGGGCGTGGAGACCTACTCCGTAATACGACTTAATTACTACATATTCACTACACTACTTGCCACATACAACCTTAAATTAACTAAAAAAAGACCGTCATTCTCGTGACGGTCTTCTACATTAATTTTCTACTTGCCACACTTGGTGTCTTACTTATTTTACTAACACCTCATGCGCACTATTCAACGAATTTATTTTCTAATTTATCTAACTGTTTTTCTAAACGTTCGATACTACCCCAAATAATAGAAGCATTTGGATCTAGTGCTTTAATTTCAGCCACTAATTCCTCTTGTTTACCTCTAGAATAAAACCCTTGTTCAATATCATCTGCTAAGTCTTGTAAGTGCTTAGGAGCATGTATGGAGATACGCAAATCATAATGTGACCATTTAGCTTTCCAATCCACAAAAGCAATACCCTTAGTTAGTTTAGTTAATAAATCATTTAATCTTCTATTACGAACTCTAACAATTGACTTGTCAGCACCAAACACGTGGAGGAAACGTAAAAACAATCTCGGACAATATTTTGGTTTAGCTTCGTAGTCCATAGCAAGTACTAGTGGGTATAGTGCTTGAAAGTAATCGCTTTCTTCACCAACACTAGTTCCTAGATAGCCGTACTTCTCTTCAAATCCTTTAGGGAAGAAGATGTACCTGAAATCAGTTAACTTAATATCACGAGTATAAATCATTCCTTTACTTCTACCTTTCCAAAACAAGATTGTGTATTTAAGATTTTCCATACGTTGTTTAAACGTTGGTGGTTTATAAAATTTATTAAATTTATTGTTGCTCATTGTTCATTTCGTTATAATTATCTATTTCCCATTCTTCTTCTATTCTATTATAGTCAATCATTGCTTGATCGTCGTCATATTGTTCAAATTCACCTACATCAATTAACTCATCAATCATGTTACTTATTCTATAACTAAAGTCTTCTAAGTCAAAATTGTCTGCTTTTTCAATGTTATTTTCACTTACTTGTTTAGCTTGTTTAAGTAAATCTACTAATACATAATGTGCTGTTATTGCTTTCATACTATACCATACAAAGTAACTTTTTAAAGGCAAAAAAATTTTTTAAGATCTTTTTAAAATCAATCTTACAAATCAAACTATTACAGGAATCAAACTACAATATATACTTAGTAGCAATATCGTCTAACAAGTTGTAAAAGTTTTCCCATTCACCTACATTACTTAATTTTTCTCTACATTCATTAATGAACCTAATTCGTTCTTCACCTTGTAGTTCCATGTCGTCTGCGACATTCATCATTTCATATTCTTGTTCTTCGGTCATAACTTATTACTTTATTGGTGTTACTCGTTTCATCATTTTTGTAAACGTTACACTGTCTACCAGTTTTGCGTTTAATGTATCTCCCCATTTTTTACCATTCCAACAGTCAACAATTGTTGATCCTACCTCGTTGTCTAAAACATATAATGTGTTTTCCTTTTGAATAATAATATCACTTTTCTTTACATATGGTTCTACTGGTTTTTTAGTTCCACATGACGTTAAAATCATTCCTACTATGATTAATTGTTTCATCCGTTTATTTGGTTTAAGCCTGTTTTGACTTGTGATTTTTTATTTATTTCAATCAACTCACCTACCATTGTTAGAAGTCTTTCAATTTGTTCTTTTTGATATAAATTTATGTCTTTATAAACTTGAGTCATGTCATTTGCTGTTTTGACTTGTTCTTTCAATAACACAATTTGTTCTGACAAACTATTAATTAGGTCTTTTTCTAGATTACTTTTCATTTATTTTACTTTAACTAATTCACTAATTAACATAGCAACATCATCTGTTGTTTGACGAGGCATAACATCTGTATCACCATTAGTCAACACAGTCCAATTATCACCATTCCAAATCATCCAATCACCATTACTGTTAAAAGCTGCTACCTCAGCTGTTGTTTCACCTTCATCACAATAATTGCCTTTACTAAATTGAACACTAATGGTACATCCATTAGCGAAGTCCATTTGAAAACCGTGATGCCAATCGTTTTTTTCTGCTCTAAATTTCATAACTTTTATACTATACTATACAATTTACCTTTTAAAAGGCAAAAGAATTTTAAAATTCTGTGTTGAAGAAAAACGTTTGAAACAAACGACCATCATTCAAATCATTGCCAAAATAATCTAACGACGTGTGAAAATAATTTCCACGATACAATACTAATCTATTATATATGTTGTTAACCTGAACATTTAATTCCCACTTTGTAAAGTCTTGTGAGTCTTGATATATTCTATTTAGCAATTCAAAATCTACTTCACCATTTTCTTTTAATGGTGTTTTGTTCAAGCCGGTTTCAATGTGAGTAAATAAAGCTGTTCCACTATTAATAGGAGCATTTGGTGTTAAATAACACACACCTGCCCATGTTGTGTATTTGTCATCATGTATCCAACTTTTGTCTTTAACTGTTGCATATTGAAATGATCCATTATATGAATCATTACCTGTTTCCCAACTTGTAATTTCTCCATTTATTGGTCTTAAAACATTAGCAATAATATTTTTAGCAGATTCTGATGGCATTGGAGCTGATCTGCGTCCTGGATAATTGCCTATAATGTTGTATTCTTGTTCTAAAGCAAACTGTCTAACACTATCTGGGTCTTGATAAAAATCATCTAGTATAATTAAACTTTGTATCATATTTAGTTTTCGTCATTAATTATAGGTGATGGATTTCCATATTCATCCCATTTCAGTCCGATTGATTCATTCATTTTCTTATACTCGTCTGGTGTCATTCCTTTATTTAACATATACTGTTCAAAACTTGTATCTTGCCATTTCCATTTCATCAACCATTCTTTAGCCCATTGTTGTTTGTATTGTTCAAATTCTTCTTGTGTCATTCAGTATAATGTTTTGAGTCAATAAACATTGGAATAATTGCACATCCACCTAAAATATGAATTATACCATTAGGCCAATTGTTTGTTAATAAATAAGATATTCCCACACCAATGTTTCCTACAATGCCAACCACTGTGAAAACCCTAAACCATCTGTTTCTTACAATACTTTTCATTTTAATTTCTTTATCTCTACTAGTCTAAAAATACTAATACTGAGAGCCACAGTAATGTAAATACTTGTTAAAACGTAAAATTGAATGTCTGTCATATTTCTATTATTATATTTGTTGAATTATAATCACTACATTTAAGTCCCCACTGTAAATTAGCCCACATCATTTCTTTTTCTGCCTTATATTTAGGTATTTTAAGACTTTTACGTAAATGATCTACACCCCATTTCTTCCACTCTTCATTTTCGGCTGTAGTCATTTCCCACTGTTGATACCAATTATCTTGTCTGCCCTTAATGTCATCATAAGTAACATTGTGACCTGCTATTTCAAACATTTTATTGATCAAATCAATAACTGCTTGTTCTCGTTTTTCGTCTTTACTTAGTCTTTTCATTTAATAATTTTACTAACTCGTTTTTAGCTCGCTCAGTTGAATTTTGATTAAATCCACCAATGTGCCATTCTATTACTTTATCATCATTGTATTGATAATATTCTTTCCAATCATATACTGAAAATACAGTTCCGTCTTCTAATTCCATCAACCACTCGTTTTGTACTTTATCGTCAATGTCACCTGTGTAATGTACTTTACCTAATACTTGTTTCAATTCGTTTACAGTTGCATTAACTGTAGACATATGAAAACTTGTTCCACTCAATGATTTATTTGTTGGTTTCATTTTTTACTATTTCTTTTAAAAATGTTACTGCTAAGTTAATTCTACTATTTAGAAATCCTACTTCAAATGCATAGTTTTCTTCACCTGATCCATATTTAACTGCTGATTCTTTAGCGTCACGGCAAGCTGTCTCTATTTCATTTAATGCCATTTTAACATAGCGTTCTTGTTCTTTTTTAGTCATTTATTTTTTCAATTTATCATTTATTGATCCAAGCAATAATACAATTATCAATAATAATACTATTACCATTACTGTTCTTTTTTATAAATACGACAACACTCTTCACAACCAGCATCCATTCCCAATTCATCAGCATAGTTGAAACTCAATGCTGGTGTTTTACACAAGTTACCTTTTCCTGACTTGTAAATGTGAGCTGTGTTTGCATAAACATTACCTTTGTTTCCAAAAATTGTGTAACCTTTCTTTAAATCAAATTTCTTTATCATAACTTTTACCTTTTCTATTATATGTTTTAGATGATGGTTTTACTTTCTGTATCATTCGTCTACGAATCAACTGAGCCATGTGGCGTTGTTCTTTTGTATGGCGTTCATTTTGTTGTTTCATACCATACCATACAAAGTAAAATTTAAAAGGCAAAAGATTTTTTAAATCTTGTAGTAGTTATTGTTTATTTTATTTTTTTTATGTTTAGAATTTAAAACATAAAATATTCCTAAGGTCAACAACGTAAATACAACCTTACCAATCCAAATAATTACATTTGCTAATATTAATGCTACACCCCATTCTTTAACGTCTTGTTTAAATTCTTTATAATCACTCATAATATTTTAATTAACAAATGTAAATAAATACCACATAAATAAACTTACAAATACTATAGCCATAATAATACCAGCTATACTTCCGTTTTGCTGTAATGTAATTTCTTCAGATGTTCTACTCAACCAACTTTTAATGTCTTTAATGTTATTAGGAGCATACTGTTCATTGTACCCTAAATCTCTACATCCATCAACTAACCAATCATAGTGTTTTTTATCTACGTTAAAATAAAAATGTTTTAGTGTTTCCAATTCATTATATTGGTTGAAATTTTCATATCCTAAATACCTATAATATGTTTCTTTTAGTTTTTGTTTTTGTTCATCTAACGATTCTTTTTTATATTTGTAAAACCTTTCTCTATCTATTAAATTAGTAAATTTTTCTTTTGCTTTGCTAACTGTAAAATGTGGATAGTCTTGTTTTAGTATTTTACAAAATTTATTAAAATTCTCATTAAATTTACTAGGGTTTTTAGCTACTTCATGAGCTAAGTTTATTGATTTTTGTGATATTGTTATTTTATCCATTTAATGAAAACCATTTTGTTAGTTTCTCTTCTGCTTTAATTTTAGTCAAACGAACACTTTCTTTATGAATACCTAGTTCATCTGCAATTTCTTTGATGTCCCAATCTTTACCATCTAAACCATAATACATAGTAAGTACTTTACACTCTCGTTTACTTAATTTTGAAAATAACTTATCAATAAGGTCCTTATTAGAAATTTCATAGTCAGGAATCGAAGCGTTGGTATTTTTAATTACGTCAAGTAAAGTACTAGATTCACCTTCACTGCTACCAATTGACTGTTGTAAATCAATAGTGTTAGGTAAGTTTGACATTTCACTGTCTAGTTCACCTTTACCATCATTTAACTTTTTAATTTGTCTGTGTAGTTCTTGAGCAACATTAATTGGCAGTCGAATAGTTCTAGCGTTTTCATAGATACAAGCTAAAATACCTTGTTTAATCCAATGGTAACTATAAGTAGTAAATCTATTTCCACTTGACCAGTCAAAGTTTTCAATAGCGTTGATTAAACCTAAATTACCTGCTTGAATTAAATCAATCATGTCTACACCAGCAAATTGAAACTTGTTTACTTCTTTAATTACGTAACGCAAGTAACCTTTCACCATTTCGTCTTTCATAGCCTTCTTTTCATCATCAGTAGTAAGCGGGTCTAACATTTTACTTACAATTTCCTTTTCTCGTTTTGGGTTCATTTGAGGGATTTTAGTAAGCTCCTTACTGTACAGTTTAAAACTGTCATCATTTATCATTAGTCTTTTCTTACTCATATAATTGTGCTTTGGCCAATTTCTTTATTTTGTTCTGTTCTATTATTAACTATGTCTTTTTCATTCCAATACTCATCAACATCACTAGACATAAGTTCTATTAGTTCTACATAGTCACTTATTTTAACCCAACGTGTTCCATCAAACACATATTCATCATAACTAGTTAATTCTTTATTATTGATATTGGTTGAACTGATCATATTACAAATTATTATAAGCCCAAATCCAAACAAATATTCCTACAATTAATTGTATCACGGCCACCCAAAACTCACCATGAAATAAACTATCGTTACCTGATTTGACATCATAAATGTACCTTTCTTCTTCCCACGGTGCTCTAGTTACTTTAGTTTTACCTACTCTAAATTGATTTCTTTTTGATTTTGTCATAGTCTATTTGCTATTTTTTTAATTAGTTCTTCTTCTTCCAATGTTAAATAAACTCGTTTACTGTAAAGTTTATCTAAAGCATTTTTATATTCTAAATCCATTAAGTTGTCTTCACTAACTTTAGGTGAAGTTGAAATATAACCTTCTTCGTTTAAAACTTTAATTAACTCTTTAACTCCTGAAAGGTCAATATTGTTATAATCAATAATATTCATTATTAAATGTTTTTAGCAACGTCTATACCTTTGTCAGTCAGTTTATAAACGTTTTCTCCACTGTCAACATCAACATCACCTTGAAGTAAACCTTCATCTACTAAGTGTTGAACATGTATTTTAGTTACTGAAGCCATCATACAATCAATGAATTGATCTTCAGTCAATGTTGGCTCATCAAATTCAACCATGTTTTCTTCTGCTTTAATAACTAATTCATCTATGAATGTTTCTCTCAATTCATTTTCACCCAACTGAAATTCTTCAGCCATAGCTTTAAAATCAACTCCGTGTTCAATTTTCGATTTGTAAATTTCTAGATCAATGTTTACCATAATTTTTATTTTTTATCGCCACCGAAAGCCAGTACAAGACTGGCTTAAGGTAGATAAAAAGATAAAAGTATGAAATATATTATTCTACTTTCTCATCACCGTAGGGGTCGTGGTAATAATCAATATCATCTAACTTAGTTGTACTCATAATAATATCATCTAAGTTATCTATAATATTAAGTAGTGGTTCATACACACTACCTTCTAATTCACTAGCAATACTATCAATTAGATTAGTATCACTCATTGATTCATCAATTTCGCTTGATAAGCGTTTTAATTCTACTAATACGTCGTTCAAATGTTCTAAAATATCGTTTGTCATAATGTTATTCACTACCTAAAGCCCGTTACTTGTGGTAACGAGCTAGGTATATGAGACACCTGACTGCGATCTTTATTTCAGAATCAACTGGCTTAATTCTTTATCCATCAGCATCATTTGATACTTTTTAGTATTAGCATTGTAAATGCCTTTAACCATATTGAACATGATGTCTTTGGTAAATATATCACTCTTAACAAGAGCCTTAATTCGCTCAATAGTAACTTTTTCTACTTTATTATCTGTAGCATACCGTTCAAGATAGTTAACTAGACGAGTTGAAATAGTAGCTGCAATGTCAGCTCGGTACTTATCATTATCACCAATGATACTTTTAAGTGTACCTAAAACATACTTTTCATCTTGATCCATAATGTTTTGTGGTGAAATAATTTTATCTAGTTTATTATTGATAAACATAGTGAACATAGAACTAAATTCACTACCAACTGAACCTTCACCAATCATTTGGATCAAAGGCAAGCTGTCTTCAAACGACTTAATTGAACTAATTGAATTAAAGAACATAACTGCACTACGGCTGTTTACTTCTTTGTTAATCAACTCGGGGTTCATCAACATAAAGTTAATACAACGACCATCAATGTCACTATTCTCAGCCCATTTACCCCAACAATCCATGTCAAATTTCAAATTAACACTAATGAAACGGGTTTTCTGAGCATTATCAATACTATTAACCAAATAATCACCATTATCAGGGTTAGCAGTTAAAATAATATGCCAATCTTTAGGCAATGTCCAACTAATATATTGTTGACGATCAATCAACTCCATTACAGCTTGAATAAAACGACTGTCAGCTCGGTTCCAGTCATCAAGCAACAACACACCACCATTTGCTTTGTTAGCAATCCATTCAGGTGGACAATAACTCATTCGATTCTTACCTGTGGTTTTGTAACCTTCAGTACGAACATCTTCAAGTGCTGATTCATCTACATACTTAACATTTGTACCATCAGTAACTTCGAATTGGCGAATTGGAAAACCAACCAAGTCACCAATCTCTTCGATTTGAGCTAGGTTCAATTTAACAAAATTCAAGTCAAGTTCTTCAGCTAACTGAACAATACTACTTGTTTTACCAATACCTGACTCACCAATTACTTCTACAGCTACAGGACCTTTACCATTTTCTTGCAAATGGCGATTGTTGCTAATGATGTGGTTCAAAAAATCTTTCAACTCATTAGGATTGATGGAAACTAAATCTTTTCTACTCATAATTTATCTTTTTATATTTTTTTATTATATTATACTATACAACTTACTTTTTAAAATGCAAAAAAATCTTAAAAATCTTTTTTTAAACTGCAAAAACTACATCTACGATTTGAGTATTTTCTTGACCTGTCATTTTACTGAATTTGGCATTCAAGTTATCTACAATGTATTTCTTAATACTAGGTCCATATGAAGTATTTCCAAACTTGTTCCACATACTCATACCATATACTTCCCAACCTTGATTCCATTTAATTTTATTTATGTCAAGATAATTCAACAATGCTTTGAAGTTTTTACTAGTGTACCTACTCATAGCATTAAAGCGACTTGTATTGGTATAACAATAATTCATCAATAAACTAACTTTAAACATATTTTCTTGTTCTAGATTCACATTACTCAACATTTCAATGCCTAAAAAAAACGTTTCTTCGTCTTTAGCTACCAACATTCCTCTCAATGTATCATAAATTTCATCATCTAAATCAATGCCATCTTTATTCATGGTTTGAATCAAACAATCGTCATAAACAATAGTAGCTTTTGAATTATGTAGTGACAAAATAAATTCAATAGACTCAACTATTTTTCTATTTCTGTATAGACTAGTTACTTGTCCTGTAAGTTGACTACATTTTTTTTCTAAATCAAAATACTCTTGATCATTACTACTTGTTGATTTTAAATAGTAAGTTTTACCTGTTTTTCTGATTTTTTTCATTTCATCATCAGGTACTACTGTAAACGTTTTAGTTTCAAGTGACTGTAAATATTTAATTGTGTCACGTCTAACAAAAATAATATCTGCTTTACTTATTAATGTAACTTTTTTAGCACCCTTATCAGTCAAAAATTCTTTAAATTTAGCTCTAGGTACATCACTATTCTTATCAATCAAGACATTTATTTTACTACCTACAGTAGGCATTTTGTCTTTAATTTTACTGATGATAGCATTAATTTTAGATGTGTCTTTAACGTCAATGATAGCTTCAGCATTCCACTCACTATCATAAGCATGCCATTCAGTTGTTCTCCAACCACCACGACTCAATGGATAAATGTTTTGTAATTTCATAACTTTATTTTTCTTTTATACTATACTATACAACTTAATTTTTTAAAGGCAAAAATTTTCTTAAAATTCAAAAAAGATACTTATGTCTAACATTACACAAATCAATCTTCCAATTACTGATTTACTTGCTCTTGTTGTTTGACTGATTCTTTCTCCATTGTAACACAATTCAGCTGTGTATGTGCCTGTCTTATTTTTTGTAAATTTTAGTTCATCTACTATTTTTTCAGGACCACTACCAAATGTTGGAATCCACTTAGAATGTTCTATTTTTAGATGTCCTTTATCAAACACCTCTTCTACGTTGACTAATTCTTTAGCCTGTGTTGCTTTACTTATTAAATGTTGAATTAATGTTAATTTAGCATCTAATACAGTACTTAATTGAAATTGATTATGAACATTGTTCATCATTTTGTCTAGTTGTTCTGGGTTTGATTTTGCTTGTTCAATAATGCCCATTACCATTTTACTAAAAATAAAATTCTTATAAAATTTCTCATTTTCAATATTCCCATCTAATCTAACATTAAAATCAAAATCTGAATATTTTTTTGTTTGGTGGGGTTGAGAAATATTAAAACTACATGAGTGATAACTATTATCAGTAGATTCAATATGTATTCCGTTTCTATTAGTCCAATCATTAGTTTTAATTAAAATATTTTCTAAATCATAATAATGACCTGTTACTTTCATTATTTCACCTAATGCTTTTCTAGCATTGTTTTGAATACTAGTTTGAATATTTTCACGTTCTTGAGCTGTATCAGTATACAGCTGATTTAAATTTTCTAATACTTTTTCAATCATAACTTTTACACTATACCATACACTTTACCTTTTAAAAGGCAAAAATTTAATCTTTTTCTCTTAAGATTTGATACTCTAGTGTCAGGAGCATACATAAGCGGTGTATGCTCCCTTGTGACACCATAGATATAAACATAAGTTCTTCGTCTGAAGCTTTGTTAAACCATTCAACTAAGTCTCCGTTTCCTACTTTTAATTTCATCGTTTAATTTGTATTTGTGATCCAGGTAGTTCTTCATTAATTTGAGCTGAACTATTAATAACCCAAAGAATTGGTATCATAGGTACTCGTTGTGGAGCAGGAGCAAATCCATCAGTCAAGTAAATTAGGTTTTGATATTTACCTGGTGTTTTGAAAATTTCTTCCATTACTGGATCAAAACTTGTTCCACCACGACCACATACTCTTAGTACTTCTGATTTAGTACCACTGTATTCATATGTTCTGTGTACATAACTATCACATTCCATAATAGTAACACTAGTACCTGTTTTGTAAATACTATCAATTTCATTGAAAAATTCAAGTAAGTCTTGATCACTTACTGAACCTGACGTATCAATGGCAACTAGTGTACGACGTTTAGGTTTAATTTTAATAGCTGGACCTGAACCGAAACGAATATTTGGTTTCTTTCTAGTTTTCTTAGTTTCAATTTTAGTACTTCTAGTACCAAAACGCCTCAAATATTGTTTCCAATCAATAACTGCTTCATGTTTTTCAAACAATTTGTCAATGTAACTGCTCAATTCACCAGGTATAGTTCCTCTACCACGTTGTGCTTGTTGAGCAGTTTCTTTTAATTGATGATCAATTTGTTTTTGAATCAATTTCTTTTCCGCTTCACTGAGACTTTCAAATTCCTTCCACAATGTATGCTCATCAGCACCTGCTCCAGCGTTGAACCATTCTGCAAATCCTTCACCAGATGAGCTACCGTCTCCCCCATTATTATCCTCACTATCTCCATCTCCATCATTGCCTTCACTACCATTTCCTGAATTTCCATTTTGATTTCCGTTCTGTTTATCATATTCGTCTAATTCTTTTTGGAGCATTTCATAATATGTTCTTGTTCCTGCTTTTTCAGGCAATTTAACACCTTTAAATTCACCATCAACAATATCTAGTCCTTCCCATGTTGGACCTTTTAGTTCAGATGAAATGTATTGATTAATTTCTAAGTCAGCAGCAACGTTTAACAGTCGCTTGTTTTCAAACTGATCAAACATTCCTAAATGTTGCATTGCAATGTGTAACATTTCGTGTTTCAAAATAGCAACTCTTGTCATTGCATCTTGTTTTTCGAAATATTCTGGGTTGACAACTAACTTAACGTTAATATTGTCTCTAGCAACACATGCTGTTTGAATGCCCTTACTCAATTCCTTATTAATACCGATTAGAAACAAACCATAAAATGGTTCTTTCAACATTAATGTTCTGCCTGCTTTGGCAACTTCTTGATAACTATCTATGCTCATAACTTATATTTATATACTATACTATACACTTTTATCTTTTAAAGGCAAAATCTTTTTTGAAAAAGTTTGATTTTCATAAATCAAATATTCAGGTTGACGATTGTCTAACGTGTCAATAAAATAATATTTTCCACCTGTCGTTTTACCTTTAATGTCGATTTGGTTTTGTTGTGTATGACCTACTACTTGAATGATTTTTTTATTTAAAATACCTTTATTTGATTTCATAAGTGAATTAGGACGAATCCAAATAGGTGTTTGATAAACGTCATCACCATATGGATTAGTTCCAAAAAATTCAAATATTTGTGGTTTATATTGAAAGTATCCATTTATTAAATCACAAACTTCTTCCATTCGATCAATACTCCAGTTAAATTCTGATTCATCATTTTCTAAACCAAATACTTCTTTCAACCAAATGTAACTAATACCAGCATGACTACAAACAACATTGTCAAACATATAACACATTTGAAAGTGAAGAATATTTTGACTAATTGCTTCTCGAAACTGATAAGCCATTGCTGGTTGATAACCACTGTATCCAATTCCTTTAAACCCAGGCATGTAATGATAGTCATGATTACCAAATAACAACCTTACGTCTTGATTAGTATTTTGTTTGAATTTAAGAATTTCATTAAAGTTATGTAATTGTTCTACACCTTTAATGTCAAAACTGTCAAAATAGTCTCCCAAAAACACAATTCGATGTGCGTCTTGTTCTTGATTAACAATTTGTTTCCAAGTATCTCGTCCATGGATGTCTCCAATCATTATTGTTTTCATAGTGTTTGTAATAAATCTAACATTCTTTTTAATTTGTATGCTTGTTGTGTATTGATTCTATAATCTTGTAATGATTGAGCAATGTAATTAGCGGCTTTAGTGTAACCAAATGTATCATACAATAATTCTACTTTATCATGTACTTTTTGATATAAACCTTCACTACCAACAGTATTGTTGTTACAACCAATTTCAATTTTACGACTAAATTCTTTAACTCCACCCTTACCAATGCGTCCTAAGTTACTACCAAAACCTGGTCTGCGAGCAATTTTATTAATTTGGTCAGCTGTTTCTTTATCTAAGTGTTGAACAGTGTTGCCTGTTTTATGATACACAATGTCTACGGTACCATATGTTTCTACTGTGCTGCAATCAACACATTGTTTAAATCCTAATTCAATACGTTTTGTTGGTAAACCACAACCACAATTTTTACAATTCATACTATACCATACACTTTACCTTTTAAAAGGCAAAA
>Ga0172367_10006836_pt1 | contig 13253 bp, 14 predicted proteins | sample Lak10m_FD_114542 | JGI IMG/M metagenome (GOLD analysis project Ga0172367, IMG submission 114542) | Freshwater microbial communities from Kabuno Bay, South-Kivu, Congo - kab_022012_10m | ecosystem: Environmental > Aquatic > Freshwater > Lake | place: Democratic Republic of the Congo: South-Kivu...
ACGGTGTAGTTACAGAATTATATGATAAGTCTCAATATAATATTCTAGGTGATGAATTAGCAAAAAGAACTTTAGATGAATCTGGCGACTATTATGTTAGAGGGTTGTCTGTAAGACTTCGTGAAAATCTAGATGTTAATGATAATGGTGGATTATATGCCAATGGTAGTGAAGCATTATTATCTGTTGGTGTCGAACCAGGGGTTGCATATGTAAAAGGATATCCTGTAGAACTATTGACAACAAAGTATGTGGATATTAATAAGAGCTATGTATATAATAATGTATCGTCCCAAGTATTAAGCTCAACCATGGGAAGTTATGTTATTGCAAATAATTATATAGGAACAGCATCTCATGATGTTGGAACAACAATATTATTAAAAGATGTAGCGGCTAAAAGAATTGAAAACAAGGTATGGGCCGCTGCACCTGCGATTTCTGGTAATACTATTGGTACAGCTAAATTAAAAACAATAGAATATAATTCTGGTACATTAGGTACAAAAGATGGTACTGTTGCAATATATCTAACAGATATTAAAATGAATGGAACAAACTCCTTTGTCTCCGTGAAAAGTCTAACCAATTCTTCTAATACTTTTGGGGCTGACATCGTATTAGAAGATGGAATATCTGTAATTAAGGATTTGAACCAAGATGTTCTATTATACTCTGTTGGGTCTAAGGGCGTAAAAACCTTAAGAGATGATAACGATATACCATCATTATCATATAATTTCAAAAAAACATCGTCTGTAAGTATCATAAGTGGACAATTTAATATAACAGGTCTAAGTTCACCTCAACAATTTCCATATGGCACAACTACACTATCAAGTGTTGATAAAAGAGAACTGATAGTTACCGTAGATAGTGATATATCATTAACAGGTACAGGCACAGTTACAAGTTCAGCCAACGTCATTACAGCAGGAAGTAGTGGTGCATTTACAAATCTAAATGTTGGGGATAAAATTGAATTTTCATCAAATGTTGGATATACTTGGACATTACTTAGTGTGGATAGTGGGGAACAAATAACACTAAGAGAGTCAACAGGACCAGCAGCAAGTGGTGCAAATTGGACTAAAGTATATAAATCTGGTGACATTATAGACTTAACGACAAAGGGATATACAACTGGCGTTGAAAGATCGGTGTCCGCTACACCATCAGCACTATCGTTCAATTTTGGCGAATCCTTTAATGATTCCGGTAAGGTTTCATATCCAGTAAATATTAGTCTAGGACAAGAAGTTCAAAAGCAATTAAGATCAAATTGTTATGTTGGTATCCACACTTCAAATACTTCATATAGTCTTACTGGACCATATCCATTAGGTGTGTCTGATGTTTATAGACTAAGAAGTGTTGTGAATGTAGACACCTCTGAAGACATAACCGACCAATTTATATTTGATAATGGTCAAAGAGACTCTTTTTATGATCACGCAACCATTACACCAAAAACAGCATTAACATCTGGGTTAAATCTTAGAGTTAAATTAGACTTCTTTGAACCAAATTTCACAATCGGAAAAGGCTTCTTCTCTATAGATTCATATCCAATAAATGATGATGAAACATATAACGAATATGTTGATATCAAAACAGAAACTGTTCCAATATACAAATCACCTAAAACTGGTGTGACATATGATCTAAGAAATCATATTGACTTTAGACCTGTTAAAACAAATACAGCAACGTATGTGTCTTCTCCAACTGGAGCATACACAGTAAATCCTACTAACATATCATCATTCAATTTTGATGGAACCAACATAAGAATGCCAGTTCCATCATCACAAGTAACATTTGATTATTCATACTATCTGCCAAGACGAGATATTATAGTAATTGACAAGAATAAGAATATTTTTGCTATTGAAGGTGTTCCTGATGTTATACCAAAATCACCAATAACACCAGATTCTGTTATGTTGCTGGCATCAATATACGTCTCAGAATACCCATCTCTTGCTACAAACTATGCAAAAGATATTGGCAGAGAAGATTTGGCATCAATTGCTGAACGTCAATCTAATGTCAGATTTACCATGAGAGACATTGGTATATTGAAAAGAAGAATAGAAAATCTTGAATACTATTCGAGCTTAAATCTACTTCAAAAATCTGCATTGGATTTGAATATTCTAGATGATAATGGACTTAATAGATTTAAAAATGGAATCTTCGTAGACACTTTTGCAAGCCACACATTTGGGCAAACCGATAGTGAAGAATATAGAATTGTTGTAGACAAACAAGAAAAATCTATTAGACCAATGTACACCCTACATTCATTCTACTATGATTACTTATCTTCAGAATCCTCTAGTGTACAAAAAACAGGTAATCTAATAACACTACCTTACACTGAAACTCTATTGTTAGAGCAACCAGCAGTAACATCATATCGTAATATTGAATTAACTTCTTACAGATTTGTTGGTACTATGACACTACAACCAGATATTGATGTTTGGATTGACACACAATCATTACCTGATGAGCAAGTTAGAATTGGCCCAACAGCATCAAATCTACCACAAAATACTGTAGAATATAATGTTGAAAGACAAGTTAATGGTTATATCGTTGGTGCTCCTGTTGGTACAGGTGGTAATGGTAAGGTTTCATCTAATTATGGTTTTGGTGGAACAGGGACAGCAGTACCATTAACATTTAGTGGTCCTAATTGGGCTGCAAAATCTACATTGCAACCTCCCGGTTGGACTGGTGCAGCAGGAAATGACCAGCCTGTTTATAGCATACAACAAGTAACAACACAACAAATATCAACAACACACACACTACAAGAAGAAACTACTGTAGAAGCATCTAGAATTGTTGATGTTGGTATTACACCATACATAAGACCACAAATTATTGATGTTTGGGGTAGAGGTCTACTTAGAGGTGCTAGAGTTTATGTGTTCTTTGATGGTGAAGATATGACATCATATGCAGCACCTATGACTAAAGCACAATTTGACATGACACTAGATGAAAGAAGATTATCTTCGTTTGTTCCTAATTTCTCAACACCACTAACAGTCGATTCTAATGGTGATATATACATTGCACTATATCTACCAACAAACAAAAAATTTAGAGTTGGACAAAAAGAAGTAGTAATTACAGATAGCCCAACAAATTCAATAGACGCTACAACATATTCTAAAGGATATTTTGTGGCATCTGGTATAACAAAATCTATCCAAGGCAGAGTTCTCACAACAGCATCAATAACATCTTCAGTCGATGTTGATGTATCACAAAGAAATGAAAATGTATTCTTAGGATATTTGGATAATCCTTCTTGCACTGCATACTCATTCTTGGTAAAAGCCCCTCCCGAAGATGAGGGATTATTCTTGACAAGCGTTGATTTATTTTTTGCTAGAAAGCATCCAACATTAGGTGTTTGGGTAGAAATTCGTGCAATGGATAATGCTGGAAATATCACAAGAACACAAGTCCCATACTCAGAGGTTTGGAAAACTGCAAGTGATATTGTGATTTCTGAAGATGGATATACAAATCCAACAAAATTTACATTCAAATCACCAATATTCTTATATAATAATGTTGAATATGCATTTGTTATTCACACTGAAGGATTGAATCCAGATTCATATTTGTGGATTGCTAGATTAGGTGAAACTGATGTTAGACCATCATCTTTAGGCGGTGGGAGAAAATATAATTCAAGACCATTAACTGGAACATTCTATACAACAAACAACAATATGAACTGGAATATGGTAGACGATATTGATTTGGCCATCAAATTCTATAGGGCAAATTTCCAAACAAATACTGTTGGTGTTGCCACACTAGGAAATGAACCAGTTGAAAAGTTAATAGTCAGTGATCCTTCATCTAGATTCATCAACTATAGCGAACCAATCGTTTCATATTACAGACTTTCACTATCAGGAAATACAACATCAATTAGTGTTGGTGATTATTTGATAGGATCAACCAGCGGTGCAAATTCAACAGTCGAATCCATTGTAGGATCAGTTGCCACTGTATCAAATACAAAATTTGTTTCTGGTGAAACATTAAGCATCGCATATTCATCAAATGCAGCACCTAAAGGTTTAACTTCAACCATTAGTTCAATAACATACGGATCATCTTCACTATCTAATTATAATGTCTATAGAGGAAATGTTACCATAGAACTAAAAAATTCTAATGGGTTGTATAAATCGGGTGAATATATATTAGGAGCATATTCTAACAATACAGCAAATGTTGCTTCAATAGAAAACTTTAGATATTCTAAAGTTAGTTTTGAGCCAACATATATTAAGTATAAAAGAAATTCTCTCTCATTTGATATGAGAACAACATCAAACACTGGAATTATTGGATCATATTTTCCTGTGTATGAATCTGAATCACTTTACTTCAACACTGAACAAGCAGTTTATTCAAAATCAAATGAAGTCGCAACGTTGGGTGGTGAAAGGTCTAATAAAGTTAGATTTAGATTGTCATCATCAACAAACTATCTATCACCAGTAATAGATGTTTCTAAAACAAGAACTGTTTATGAAGATAATCTAATAAATTCAAATACCACATATGGATTAGAACAATCTTCTATAGGTGGAGAGTTATTAAACAAATATATATCAAAAGTCATAACTCTTGCTGATGGTCAAGACGCTGAAGATTTGAACGTGTATATAACAGCATACAAACCACCATCAACAGATGTTTTAGTTTGGTGTAAACTATTACATAGAGATGATAGTGATAATATAGACAATTCACCTTGGATTCCAATGGAATTGTCTGGAAACGAAATATTCTCATCATTGACAAATAGAGAAGATTTCAAAGAAATTAAATATGTTCTTCCAGAATCATATTTGACTGGACCTGCAACAGACAATTCTCCCGGTGGAGAAGTCCAATACACAAATAGTCAAGGTGTAACATTCACTGGATACAAGTATTTTGCGATTAAAATTGGTCTTGCTGGGACTAATAGTGCAATAATACCAAGAGTATTAGATTTACGTTGTGTTGCACTACAAATTTGAGGGATGAAATGGAATATAAAACAGATATGCCTGGATATTATAAAGTAGATGAGAGCGTCGTTATAAATAGAGATAATGATGCTCTCAATACATACAAAAAGAAAAAGATGAAAGATATCAAACTTGTAAAACTTGAGAATGATCTTTCATCTTTGAAATCTGATATGGAAGAAATCAAACAATTACTTAAAGGTCTATCAAAATAAATGGCTGCATATGTAGAATTATTGTTGGATCAAGGAACAACATTCAATAACATCATCAATATCACTGATGATGTTACAAACGCTTCTGTAAATATTTCTGGATATTCTTTTGAAAGTCAATTACGACGTTCATATTATTCACAAAGCATTTCTGCAAATATAATTTGCACCATAACCAATGCTGCAAACGGTGAAGTTACAATGTCTATTTCTGCTGCTAATACATCAAATATAAAGCCTGGAAGATATGTTTTTGATGTAAAATCAACAGATGCTGCAAATACTGTGACAAGAATACTAGAGGGAATCATAACAATTAATCCAATGGTTACAAAATAAAATGGGCACAAAAGTAACAGTAATTACACCATCAAAAAATAGAGTATCTATAAACAACCAACAAAGAGCTACTATCAGAACAGTTGGTGTTTCTACTAATAAATTATCAGGCCTTTTAGATGTTGATGCATCTTCGCCAGATAATAACGATACACTCGTTTATGATTCAGCGACAGGTAAATATGTAATCAAAGAATTGCCGCTCATAAATGGGGGAACTTTCTAAATGGCAAATACTATAATTCAAATTAAAAGGTCAAGCACAACTACTGTTCCCACATCAGGCACTTTGACTGCATCTGAACCAGCGTATTCATATCTATCAGAAAAGTTATTTTTAGGAACGTCTGATGGGTCTGGTGTGATTGCAATCGGTGGTAAATTTTATGTAGATTTATCAAACACAATATTCAATGCAGCGAACGCTGCATTCTTGACTGCAAATGTAGGATTTACTTCAGCTAATCTAATATTTGATGCTGCCAACGCTGCATTTCTAAATTCTAATGTATCTTTTGATGCTGCAAATGCTGCATTTCTAAATTCTAATGTATCTTTTGATGCTGCAAATGCTGCATTCCTAAATTCTAATTCGGCATATAATTCCGCTAATGCTGGGCAATTAACTGCTAACACTGCATATGATGCAGCAAATGCAGCATTCCTAAATTCTAATGTAGGTTTTAATGCCGCTAATTCTGCATATATAACTGCCAATTCGGCATTTGATGATTCAAATACAAGACTATCAACATCCGGTGGCACTGTAACGGGTGATGTGTCTATCGTTGGCGATCTTGTAATTTCAGGTAACACATATGTAGTTGATTCAGAAACTCTTAGAATATCAGACCCACTCATATATCTTGCCGGTAACAATTATGTTTCAGACATTGTGGATATAGGTTTCGTTGCCAATTATGTGAATGCTACAGGACAAAATGTTCATACTGGTGTGTTTAGGGACCATTCAACCAAAGAATATTATATCTTCCAGGGATATTCTGAAGAACCAATTAACAATCATATTGATCCTAATGGAAATAACTTTACACTAGCAGTATTGAATGCTGACATAAGAACAGATAATATCATTCTATCAGGAACAAATACAACAGTATGGATTAGATCATCTTATGATGCTGCTAACGCAGGATTTATTGCAGCCAATGCAGCATTTCTAAACTCTAATGTAGGATTCGATTCTGCTAATGCTGGACAACTAACAGCCAATACTGCTTATGATAAAGCCAATGCTGCACACTTAACAGCAAATGTTGCATACGAATCTGCTAATGCTGGTCAATTGACTGCAAATACTGCATATGATAAAGCCAACACAGCAAATGTTAATGCTGGTAATGCATCATTCCTAACAGTTGGCACTATTCCATCTGGTAGAGTAACAGGGGATTATTCTGGTATAACTGGTCTTGGTACAATTGTGTCTGGTACTTGGAATGCTGATATTGTTCAAGTTCAGTATGGTGGAACTGGAAGAAATTCATTTACACCAAATGGTATATTGTATGGTAATACAGCAGGCCCAATAAACATAACATCGGCAGGAACTGAAGGGCAAGTATTACAAGCAGATGCGTCTGGCGTACCTCAGTTTGGTATGTTAGATGGCGGAACTTTTTAACGGAGAATAATTATGAGTGATGCTAATAGATATGTTAATGCATATATTGATACTTGTGTTGCAACAATAAATGAATTGAATATTAAATACATTCAGTCACAGGCACAATTAAAAGTTGCTTCTGATTTGGTCGCTGAAAGAGAGCAGAAGATTGCTGAATTACAAGCAGAAGTTCAGAACCAAAAAAGTATCAATGAAAATAGTAAGAAATCTTTAGATGATGCTAAAATAATGGAAGATTCTTACAATGCTATGAAAAATAAGTTGTCACATATGGACACGCTGATGAATCAAATGGGACAAATGAAACTTAAGATTTCGTCTAAAGATGAAGAAATTCAAAAACTACAAAATCAAATCATTGAGATTACTACAGGTAAGCCTAAAAAGAAAAAAGATGTCAAAGCTGAAGAAGTCATTGAAACTTCAGCAGAAACGGTAAATGACTTTTAATGACTAATACAGTTATTTCACTAAAAAAATCATCAATACCATCAGCAGAGCCAACTATACTAGCAAATGGTGAGTTGGCAATAAACTATTCTGATGGTAAATTGTTTTATAAAAATACGACAGGCCACATAGTATCTTTCGTATCAGGGACTAATGACTTTGCAGTTATAAATGCAAATGGAACATTACTAGTATCAGATTCAATAGGTGATATATTAACTATAGCCCCAGGAAATAATATAGAAATTGCTGGTGATGATATAAATGATGTTATAACAATAAGCTCTAATGCTGTAAGCTTCGCTTATGATACGGCAAACGCAGCTTTAGCATCAGCAGTAGCACTTGCTATAGCACTAGGATAAAGAAATGGCAAATAACTTTAAAAGAAAATTATCTAGTAATGTAGGCAACACTTTTACAACTGTTGGATCATATACTGTTGGTGCTTCTACACAAACAACTATCATTGGGCTAACAATCTCTAATATAGTGTCATCACAAATTTTGATTGATGTTACTTTAGATAATGGATCAAGTAATACATATTTGGTGAAAAATGCACCAGTTCCCTCTGGTGGTTCAATAGTAATTGTTGGCGGAGACCAAAAAGTTGTTATGGAAACTAACGATAAAATTCAAGTGAAATCAGATACGGCAAGTTCTGCCGATATTATTATGAGCATTCTGGAGATAACTTAATGCCATATTTAGGTAATATACCATCACCAATAATTTTACAGGATGTGTTGGGTAACTATAATTTTGATTATGGTACATTGTATATTGATTCTGTTAATAATAGAGTCGGTATTGGCACATCTTCTCCTGCATCTAAACTTGAATTAGGAACATTAGGAGCATTTTGTTTACAGACAGGGTCTGTTAAATTTACAACTACTCCAACTGCTGGTGCCACAGATGGTTTAATTTGGGACACAAACAACGCTGCTGCATATTATCAGTGGAAAATAAATGGCACAAATAGTTTGTTTATTAATGCATCTGGTAATGTCGGTATTGGTACAGTATCTCCTTCTTCTAAACTTCATGTAAGATATGATGCTGGTTCTGTGGAAGGATATACGTCCAAGCATATATTCCAAACCACAGATCAAAAATTAGTAATTGGTACATATTGGCAACCTGGCGTTGGACAATATGCTTATATCAATTCCACCAATGATGCTGAAACAGGTGCCACTGATTTATTGTTCAAAGGCGGTTCGTCTGAACGTATGAGAATCACTTCTGCTGGCTATGTCGGTATTGGTACTAGTAGTCCAACTAAACGTCTGCATGTATATGATAGCACATCAGTAGTAGGAAATCCAACTATACGTCTTGAAGGAGCTACTGGTGGTTATGGTGCTGGCATAGAGGCAGGTGCTGCTGTAACTGGAGGTAGTTATGTTGCTATGGGTAAAATTGTATGGGATGGTGAAAACAGTTGGAACACTACTTCAAGCACCCAAGACTCTTATATGACAATCCACACAACCTCTGATGGAACTTTAACCGAAAGAATGAGAATCACTTCTGCTGGCAACGTTGGTATTGGAACAACATCTCCCTCATTTACCTTAGATGTGAACGGGTCTGCTCGTTCTAGTTATATTTTATTTGGTAGTAATTTATCTGCTCCAACCGCAGATGCTGCAATTTACAGACCAGCAGATGGCACTTTAGGTTTTGTAACTGCTAGTACTGAAAGAATGAGAATCGCTTCTGGTGGCAGCATTTATATGGGGACAACAACGGCATCTCTTGCAGTTAGATTAGCTATATCATATACTGGTGCAGGTAGCATGTATGGCATAGAGATGAGACCTACTTCTAGTGGTTCAACATATGCTTTGTATATGTATAATTCTGCCGGATCATATGTTGGAGGAATAAACCCAACTGATTCTGTAACAAATTATCTTTCAGCATCAGATTATCGTCTTAAAGAAAATGTAGTTGCTTTGAACGATCCTATTGAAAGATTAAAGCAACTACTTCCTCGTAGATTTAATTTCAAGAATGACCCAAACAATACAGTTGATGGTTTTATTGCTCATGAAGTATCTCCGATTGTCCCTGAAGCAGTTAACGGTGAAAAGGATCAAATAGATAAAAATGGCAACCCGGTATATCAAGGAATGGATAATTCAAAATTAGTACCGTTATTAACAGCATGTATACAAAAGGCTATAGAAAAAATTGAAATGCTAGAAAGCAGAATACAACAATTGGAGACTAACTAATGATAGAATATACATGGAATTTTCCATCTTTGGAAGTAGAACTATCACAAAATGGATTAGAAAAAGTGGTATCAGTCGTCCATTGGAGACTTGCTGCTAAAGATGGTGATTATTTAACGGACATCTATGGTTCAGTTTCTCTTGATCCCCCACAAGCAATGTCTTTCATTGTTTTTGATAATTTAACAGAACAAGACATTACTTCTTGGGTTGAAGCAAAACTTGATGTAGAACATTTGAAATCAAGCCTTGAAACCCAGATAAATACAATGAAACAACCAACCACAATTACTGTTTCACCCCCTTGGAATTAATAATGGAGAATTATAATGGATAAACTACAACTCAACCTATCAATTGAACAAGTAAATGCGATTCTTTTTGCTCTTGGTCGTATGCCATATGAAAATGTATTTCAGTTAATTGAAGAAGTGAAAAGACAAGCAAACGAACAATTGCCTCAACCAAGTAAAGAGGAATAAAGAATAGAATGCCACTAGCAAGAGATTTGGCAGATTTAGCATCAGAAGCAAATGGTATTGGTAATTCAATAACAGCAAATAGTTCTGCTATTACTGCTATTTCTGTTGGGGGAGAGAATTTATCACCAGTCCAAAGTTTTAGAAACAAAATCATCAACGGAAACTTTGATATTTGGCAAAGAGGAACGAGTGTAACTGGTGTTACTTCAGGACAATATTTAGCAGATAGATGGGTTACCTTGAGAGTGGGATCAACAGCAAATGTGTCTCGTCAATCATTCACTCTTGGTCAAACTGATGTCCCAGGAGAACCAACTTATTTCCATAGAACTGTAGTTACCTCTGTTGCTGGTGCTGGCAATTATTGTGTTCAGGGACATCGGGTGGAATCAGTCAGAACACTTGCTGGCCAAACTGCCATACTATCTTTTTGGGCTAAAGCAGATGCATCTAAAAACATTGCATTAGAATTTGTCCAACTTTTTGGCACAGGTGGCTCTCCATCATCAGTAGTAACTGGCATTGGTGTTACAACTTGTGCTCTCACCACCTCTTGGCAAAAATTTACGACAACTGTATCTCTGCCTTCGATTACAGGAAAAACTCTAGGATCTGATAATAATGATCAACTTATTTTGTATTTCTGGTTTGATGCAGGCTCTGACTTTAACTCTCGAACCAACTCACTCGGACAACAATCAGGCACATTTGATATAGCACAAGTACAACTTGAAGCAGGTTCTGTGGCAACACCATTTGAACAAAGACCAATGGGTGTGGAGTTGGCTTTGTGTCAGAGGTATTATCAAGGCAATGCAGCAAATGGTTCTGAGGGCGATTATGGTAATATAATTATTCGGGGAAATAACTCTTCTGCCACAGGAAACTTTTATTACTGGATGCCATTTTCTGTCGTAATGAGAGGAATACCGACAATGAGTGTTGGAAACCCAACGTACTCAAACGCAAGCACAGCAGCGTTTTTTAATATTGAGAGGCATGGTGCAGAAATAGCCCTTACTGTTTCCTCTGGTGGCGGGTATGCATTTATACCTTGGTCAGCATCAGCCGAACTATAATAAGGAACAACTAAACTATGTACAAACTAACATCATCACCAACCACAGTTCAACGATTGACCGATAATGCGTTCATCCCCATGGATGGCGGCAACGCAGACTATCAGGCCTACTTGTCCTGGCTAGATGAAGGCAATGAGCCAGAGCCATATGTTGCACCTCCACCTCCTGTTCCACAATCAATTACTCGCAGGCAATGTGCAATAGAACTTCGTGAAAGAACAATGATTTCTGCTCAAGAAGCACTAAACATGACTAAATATGGTGATGTTCCAACAATGATTTCTCAATTGTTTGCTCAAATGGCAGATGAAGATAGAATTATTGCGGAAACGGACTTTGCAGCCGACACATATATGAGAACCAATCCTTCACTAATCTCAATTATGACTCAATCCGGTTCCACAGAAGAAGACATAGACCAGTTTTTCAGAGACGCATCATTAAGGTAATAGATGGCATATTTAGGGAATACACCACAACAGAAATTTTCACAAAGATATTATTACACGGCCAGCAATAATCAAACAACATTTTCTGGTTCGGATAATAATGGCACAACATTAAAATATGAAGATAATAGATATGTAGATGTATTTCTAAATGGTGTAAAACTGATAGATACAACAGATTATACTGCAACATCAAAGACATCAGTTGTTTTATCTTCTGGTGCGGCAGCTAATGATAACCTTGAGATATATGTTCAGGGAATATATACAACAGCGGATATGGTTTCTTCTGCAAGAGGTGGTGTATTTTATGAAAACGTAACCTTTGCGAATAATGTAACTGTTTCTAATACAGTATCAGCAATTCATTTTGACAACGTATCGGACATTTCATTAAAAGAAAACGTCGTTACTATACAAAATGCAATTGATACTTTAAATCAATTAAATCCCGTATCGTTCAATTGGAAAGATACTGAAAATAAATCATATGGTCTAATTGCACAAGAAGTGGAACAAATACTACCAACCATCGTACACTCAAAACCAGATGGTACAAAGACGGTAAATTATATTGAAATCATTGCATTTCTTATTGCAGCAGTCAAGGATTTGCAGAACCAAATTGATGATATAAATAGAAAGTAACAACAATTGCCTAGTAATCCACGGGAGGTCGAAAATGGCAAAATATTCAACTACTAAAACACTCAAAAAAGCACAACCAACCGTTCGTACAGCAGATAATGTTGTTAAGCAATGGGACATTGAAGTTATCTATTCACACACAAATGCTGAAGGTAAAACTTGGTCTCGTGCATATCCTCACACAGAAGATTGTGAATATCTAAACAAAATTACATCCGAATTTACAAAGGCAGAACTAATTGGGTTCATGCCTTCTAATATGGATGTTATCTTTGATGCACACTATGATGCTCATAATACTCCCCCAACAGAAGAACGAGTTTCAAACTTTAATCTAAATGATCTTGATTAATTTTATAATGGAGAAACATAATGGAAGAAACTGAACAAACGCCAAAAATGCGTACTGTAATTGTTGCATCACCTTGTCATGATGGCAGAGTTGATGTTTATCATGTGGCTGCACTTGCTGAAACTTGTAAGATTGGTTTGGCAAATGGAATCAACGTAATCCCACTTTATATGTCTTTTGATTCTCTTGTTCAAAGAGCAAGAAATGATATTGTTAAGGTAGCAGTTGATTCAGAAGTTGATGATTTGTTTTTCATTGATACTGACCAAGATTGGAATC
>Ga0172367_10006839_pt1 | contig 13250 bp, 5 predicted proteins | sample Lak10m_FD_114542 | JGI IMG/M metagenome (GOLD analysis project Ga0172367, IMG submission 114542) | Freshwater microbial communities from Kabuno Bay, South-Kivu, Congo - kab_022012_10m | ecosystem: Environmental > Aquatic > Freshwater > Lake | place: Democratic Republic of the Congo: South-Kivu...
GATCCATTTAATACTATAGGTATTATTTCTGGTAATATACCACTTTTTGCAAGGGATTTTTCAATTACAAGACCTGATTTATTTTTAGGTCAAGGAATAAATTTTGCAGCAAAACTTGCAGGACTTTATTCACCATATTCATATATTCCTGGTGAATATTTCGATTACCCTAAAAAAAGGTTAATTAACCAACTTTTGGAAAATCCAATTGCAGGGTTAGTGGGGTCGACATTAGGTGCAATAAATAAAATAACAAGTTTAAATATAGAAAACGGGTCTGAATTGTTTTTGGCAAATACAAGTAATGCTACAAGTGACTTATTATTTCAACAAATTTATTATAACGCATATAGACCTGATTATAGATTAAATTCATTAAGAGATCCAAATTTATTGGCTCCAAAACCATCTTATTATGTTGGAGATAGAAAAACATTCTTAAAAAGTTTAACACCAATAGATCAACAACCAATTAATAGATTTGGTGACAATACCGAAGCTGCGGTATTTGGTCACGGAGGTTTGGGTACTGATTATGAAACATATAAAGGACAAAGTATTGATGAAAGATTCTTTTTTGGTTTAACAACAAAAGGATATTATGACGGAGCAAATAACCCTAACGGAATTGATTCAGGAACAATTTATGGAGGTTTCACATGGGGATCATCAAATACAGGGGCATTAAATAAAAAAGTAGGTTATAATAACGAAGTTATTGGTCAAAATGAAAATCCTGTAGGGTTGGAAAAAACATTGGCAGGTGACTACGATAGTTTTAGACCTGATTCAATATTAGATGTAACAAATCAATTGGTTATTAAAGGTGACCAAGCAAAAGGTATTTTTAAACAACGTCACGTAGGAAATGCCATCAACCAAGTAACTAAAGTATTTAATGATGGAAATGTTGAATTAACAAAAGGGTCAAGGGTAATAAGATATTCAACACCGACATCGGTTAAATCAGAAAATCAAAATGATGTTGTTGGTTTTGAATACTGTAGAGTATTCACAAAAGATAGACCATATTATTTGTATAGTGATTTACAAAGATCTGAAGGAAACATTAGAAATTTTAGTAATTCAGTTTTAACTAATAGTTATAACTTAAATATTGCACCAACAACAGACAACGGATCAACAACAATTGATGTAACAAATAATAAAGTTAGAAAATATATGTTTTCAATAGAAAACTTAGCATGGAGAACATCAAATAGAAAAGGATTTACAGTTGAAGATTTACCTGTTGCAGAAAGAGGACCAAACAACGGTAGAATTATGTGGTTTCCACCATATGACATTAATTTTGATGAGAGTGTTAAAACGCAATGGACAGACCATACATTTTTAGGTAGAACTGAACCTGTCTACACTTATAGTAATACTTCAAGATCGGGGAGTTTATCATGGAAAATATTAGTGGATCACCCGTCAATATTAAATGTTATTGTAAATAAAGAACTTGCAAAAACTGCACCTGAATCTAAATTAACAAAAGTTGTTGATTCATTTTTTGCTGGGTGTTTGAAATACGATATATATGAACTTTTGAAAAAATATGCGCAATTTACTATTGGAGACGTATATGATGTTTTAACAACGACAGGAAATATTGACACATATAAAAATGCAGCGGGAGAGTTACCACAACAAACACCAAGTAATACTGTGGGTGGTGGTGGAAATCCTGAATTTGAAAAATATCAAGATAAATCCGCGTTATTTTTTGATGACTCAATACCAAATAGTTCACAAATACAAAATAATGCAAATTATGCCACATTATATACTACATTTATTAGTAATATTGGAGTACAATACCAAACAGACGCTGAGAATAAAATTATTAAATATACAACCACAAATTATTCAGGAGAAACAGGAGTTAGCCCAGCAGATAACGACTTTTTTGTGAATTATATTGATGCCACTTTACCCGGAATAAATGAGTTCAAAACTTTTATTGAAAGTAAATATAACGAATTTAAAGGTCTAGTCACTGAAATTGAAACGTTTTTAAATCAAAGTAAAGGTAATAAATTGGAATTGGAGCTCGTCGGAGGAGCATCTGCAACATCAGACGATCAGTCAAATACTTCATTAGGGGATAGAAGAATTACTTCTGTTATAAATTATTTGAATACAACGAGTTTAAAATCGTTTATTGACTCAAAAAGATTAACTTTCAAAAAATCATCAAGTGGAGAAAAAATAAAAATTGTAGAGAAAAAAAATAATTATAATCAAATTGATTGTTCAAAAAGTTTTAATGGATCTAATAATCAGAGTAGGACTGGTAAATACTCAGTAAATGCTATGGCCTGTAGAATGGTAAAGGTTGGGTCAATAAAACCAATACCGGGAGATGAACCATTAGAAACAAAAACAGATAACGGTAGTGTGATAGCAGATCCTACTGCTGCCACAAATGACGCACCAAACTCAACATTAAATAACGGACAAATCAATAATAATCAAAATAATGTTAAACCACAACCAAGACAGGATATAGTAAAAAGACTTTTAAGAAAATTACTAACAGAATCGGATTATTTTGAAATGATAAAAGATACTGATAGTATTTTGTATGATGGAATAAAACAAAAAATAAAACACTTTAATCCCGCATTTCACTCAATTACACCTGAAGGTTTAAACTCAAGACTTACATTTTTACAACAATGTATGAGACCAGGAGACACCATACCTACCGTACAAAAAGGAGATGGAGGACAAACAACTTTAGTGTATGGAGATGCGTTTAATTCGGCGTTTGGTGCACCACCTGTTTGTGTTTTGAGAATTGGAGATTTTTATCATACAAAAATAATTATTGATAGTTTAAGTATTTCATATGAGGATATACCATTTGATTTAAATCCTGAAGGGATAGGAGTCCAACCTATGATTGCCGATGTTAAGTTAAGTTTTAATTTTATTGGAGGACAAGGTCTTGCAAAACCAATACAGCAATTACAAAATGCTCTTTCATTTAATTATTATGCAAACACTGAAACTTACGATGAAAGGGCTGAAGAAACTGAACCTGTTAGTAAAGATTTAACAAAAGAACTTTTAGATCTTGCTCAAGACTCTTTAGGGGTATTAACAGATTTAACAAGACCTAAAGAAGATAACGGGCAATCAACTATCGGTACAATATTAAATCAAACCGTAAATCAAACAGGAAATACAATTACAGGTGAAATACAATATAAAAATGTGTTCGGACAACTTTTAGATAACACAAAAGAATATTTTACTTCAACATTTGATTCATTTGAAAAAATAAATAATGACTTTTTATATGGGGGTATTGTTTTATCAACTGCGGATGTAAAATATAGAGAAGGTGAAATAATTTCTACAGGAACAACGAATGGTAAAATTTTTGGTAGTCCTATTGGAATACAAGAAAAAGTTGATGATTTATTCAATAAAACTAAAGAAGATGTTGATAACGATTTATGTCCATTACTTTATTTAGTGGGAGATCAAAATTTTAAAAATTCTGACATTAGAGATGTTAAAAGAAAAATAAAAGAAATGATAGATAGTAGAAAAAATAACTATTTGTTAAATATCACTAAATCGTACGAACAAACAATAAAAAATGAATTAAAATTAGCAAACCTTATAGACAAATTGAATTTTGTTTCGGGTTCAAAAGATGGGTACAAAAATAGTAAAAACACACCGATCATATATAATTTATCGGGTAGATCAGATGTTGTTGATAATATTTATTCTAATACTTTTGATGAATATAAGGGAGATTATGCGAAGGTGTCGAACGATATCCAAACATTTTATGACGGAATATTCTTTTTGATACCACCTACCGGCATATCAGCATATAACAATGATTATACCTTTGATTTATATTTAAATATAGAAAATGAATCTTATCTTCCTAGTGAAAATAGATTCTTTATGATTTTTGGAAAAGAAGTATTAGACGATACACAAACAATAATAGATGAATTAAATTCTGCGGTTGAAAGTTCAGATGATAGATCCAAATGGGATGACTATTTTATTACTGTAATTATTGGAGGTCAGGCTCAGGAGTTTTTTGGTTTGAAATCATTACAAGATAGATATATCGGATCAAAAAATATAACAACTAACTTCTTCGAAGAATTTAAAAACACCGACTTTTATCAAAAAATAAATGCAAATTACCAAGCCGACTTAAGAAATAAAGGTAGGGTAATGTTGTATCAAAAACAAGATCCAACAAATCAAACTGATGGAAATAATTTAGTTAAACTTTATCAAACTGTATCAACTACTGATGATAAATTTAACTTTAAGAAAGAATTTACAAATTAATTTATGCAGTATTATAACAGATATGATAATTTTTTAATTAATGGACAACAAAAAGTTGTACCATATGTGACTTTACCGCAAAAAGCAACAGATCAAAGATATGTCTATAGAGCAAATAAAAGTAGATTGGATAAAATAAGTTTTGAAAAGTATGGTTCACCTGTTTTTGGGTGGTTAATACTTCAGGCAAATCCTATGTACGGAGGATTAGAAACAAATATACCTGACGGATCGGTTTTAATTATACCGTTCCCCCTTATAAGTTCATTACAAGACTACAAATCTGCAATAGATAATCATATATTTTATTATGGTAGGTAAGTTTCAAACTAAAAATGTATATGTTGACACCGAATACGACAATATTATTATTGTCGATCCTAATTTAGTGCGTGCAGAAGACGGATCACCAATTCAAAGACTTGTAGACCACGAGGATTTAATTTATTACGCCAATTTAGAAACCAAAATAGTACCAAGAACAAAATTAGCGGTCGGAGAAAGTTTGGATGTAATAAACACATCAATTGCAAGTTTTATCGGAGGTGATGAAGATCAAAATTTAAATTTTTTAAGACCTAAAAATAAAAGAGGGTCTTTTGATACAAGTTGGTCAGATCAAATTACTGGTGATTTATCAAGAGATGGTGGAGGGGCAAATCAAACAGTTGAACAAGTAAGTACCGTTAAAAATCCTAACGGAACTGATAGGACGGTTTTTAACAGAAACATAACAAACTATCAAGATACGCAAACTTTAGGAATAAAATCAATAAATTTAACAATAACTTCGGCGGGAGTTCCTCAGGTTGATATGACACTTGTTGACGTACAAGGAAGAACTTTATTTGAGCAAGGAGACAACTCACTATATTCGATATTTTTCAACCTACCATATCCTGCATTTTTTTTAACACTAAAAGGTTATTATGGAAAGGCCGTTAGATATCAACTAGCTTTAATTTCTTTTAATGCAAAACTTGATCAAAAAAATGGAAATTTTGATATAAGTTTAAAACTTATAGGAAGACCAAGCGCACTTTTATTTGACACAATTATAGGTTATGCAAAAACTGCACCTAAAATGTATAAAAGAGAATATTTTATTGGAGGTAATGAGTCATCATCAAACCAAACCGGAGTTTCTACAACTACAGAAAAACCCATAACAACAACACTTGGTAGACAAAAATTAGAAGAGGTTTATGCAGAATACGAAGCAAAAAAATTGATTTCACCAAATTTTCCAAGACTTTCAATAGAAGACTTTCAATATAGATTACAAAATTTTGAAAATTGGTTAAATGGAGATAAACCAGAAGTTAATGCTCAAATTCTTCAAGATGTATATAAATTTAGAAAGGCATTACAAGATTTAAGAAAAGAAGTATATGATTATTCACTATCTAAATATTTAGATGTTAATAACCCTTTTTATATAAATAATCAAATTTACTACCCTTTTTTACCAACAGTTAAAAGTGCGGAAAAAGGAAAATATAAAACAAGAATTCAAGAAATCATTAATGAATATTTAAATGAAAATATTAATAAAAATCCAACTTTTGGTAAAGGAGGGTTTTATCAAATAAATAAAAACACACCTAAAGTTCCATCTGAAATTCCTGTTACAATAAATTATGATAATTTAGTTAAACAAATAAATGTTGGTGCAAACGGACTAACTGAAGAACAGTATCAAAAAACATTTTATATAAGGACAGGAAAAACATTTGACCAAGATCCTGATGCGTATTTAAAATTTAAGGCAAATGTCACATCAACACTTGTTTCATTTACAAAAGAAATTGATGAAACAGGTGCGATAGTAAGTATTCTTACTGATTTTTTTGTTTTTGGATTAGACAAAGATAGAAAATTAATTGAAAAAGAATTTTTATATGAAATTGATGAGTCATTAAAAATATTAGCATTAAAAGAACAAGAAATAGAAAAAGGTTTGTCTGAAGGTCTTGCTAGTGTACTTGCAACATCAGATAAAGGAATAGGGTTTAGACCCACAATAAGAAACGTGTTTGCAGTATTATTTGCTGGATGTGATACGTTTTATAGACTTATGGATAATACTCATACTTTAGCGTGGAATCAAAGGTCAAATCCGATTAGAACAAACGCCATTTTACAAGATGGTCAAGGAGTCGATTCAAAAGGGTTTGTTGCCGGTGTAAATGAAGAAAACGTAAATGTTGTTTACCCTTGGCCTCAATACTATGTAAGAGAAATCGATAAAAAAGGAAAAGAATTATATACAATACAATATCCTGGTGATCCTCAATACGTTAATTTAACAAAAGGGAATATACAATCAGTATGGCCTGAAGTTGATTTTACCGAACAATATTTATTCGGAGCATCTCTAAAATTAGAAACACAGGACAATTCAATATTTAATAACGAAAAAAATTACTCAAGTTATTCACAAATTAATGGAATATGGAATAGTTTTTTCCAACCATATGAAAATACCGCAGAATCTAGTATTTTATTTGAAATTTTAGAAAGATCATATGTTAACGCAAATTATGGTAAATTTAATAGAAACGGAGCCGACACATATCAAATTGATAAGTTAGTTGCCGACTTAGAAGGTGAAAATATAAAAAGTGCAATATCTAATAATGTGACTCTTATAGAAATATTTAAAAATTTAAATTTTAAATATAATAGTTTTAAAACTTATTTGGAAAACACATTTTTAAGTAATTGGTTTAAGTATAAAAATAATTTATTTGCAACGGAGGACATCGATGTCCAAGAGCAATTTTTTAATCAAGATAGCATTCAATCAACTGATTTTTTAAACTTTCAAAAAGTAAAAACTAGTAGTGATCTTGAAAATAAATTAAAAGAATATTTTAAAGACACTAAATCAAACGAACAAGTATTTTTAGACACATACCCATTAACCGATGTTACGTGGTTACAAAAAAACATGGCAAATGGTAATGCAATTTCAAGTACTAACGTATTTAACGAAACTAACAAAATTTTTACAATACAACCAGACATAAAAAAAATAAGTAGATTAGATAAAAACCAAGAAGGTCAAGAAATAAACTTATTTACAAATGATGCAATTTTAGAAAATAATGAAGTTTCATTACAGGTTACAAATAGTTCAGGAGAGGCGGTTGCCGTTAGTACTTCAGAAACATTAAAACAATTTTACGAACAAAGATTAAATGACCCAAATTCTTTTGTGGTAACTGAATCTGTTATAAATTATGGTAATGAATATAGTGGTGAAGTAAAAACTAAAATTCAAACAAATTCATTATTGAATACACCATATTTTGTAAATTCTATAATGGAAGGTGTTGAAATTGAAAAAAATAATGGATCAACACCATATGCCGCTCTTGGTTATTTATATTTAAATTCTTTACCATTAATAACAACAAGAGAAAAATTAAAAACAAAAGGTGGTGGACAACAATCGGATTTAGAATATTTAGCAGCATCTTTAACAAAATTTTCAAGTATTCACCAAGTACCGTATGCTTGGGTATTAAAATACGGATCCATTTGGCATCGATATAAAAAATGGGTAGAAACAGGAATTGACATATTGGATGATAATACAATATGGAAAAATTTTGATGCCTCAAATGCATGGGATCCGACAGGTAATACAAAAACAAAAACCTATAAATATGATTTTGATCTAACAGGAGGGTCAAAAAACATTACACTACAAAATTTTATATCAGGGGCGACACCTTTATCAATACCGAGCAATACACAAACATTTAGTGTTGGATTTTATCCTAAAGTAGTTAATAGTGTATATAGATTTTTCACCAAAAAAGATTTGTTTAGTGCATATACTGATAGTGAAATATTAAGGGCGTATACAGATAAAAATTTAAAGATAGTACCTAACCAAAACGTTTTTGTTACCGATCCAAATATTAATAATTATTATGAACAAACAATAGTAAAAAACTATTTTGTTAGTATGACTATAGAAAATAATAATGAATTCACGCCAGATTTTAATAAAAGTGAACTCCTTTTTCCTTCTATGGGGCAAGTACCCTTCAATCAAGCAACTTTTGAATGTTTTGACAATAACAAAAATGAAAAAATACCATTATTTGAAAATGAATCTTTTTATAATGGATCTGTAAGGTCATTATGGGCTTCTTCTAATTTTGGGTATTTTGATCATAGTAAAATTAAAAAGCCATTACCGACAGAATATATTAAAAAAATTAAAACAAATAGTGATATACAAAATCCATTTGATTTGTTAAATAATGATTCTGGAAGTGAATATTCATCTATTGAAGAAATTTTTGCAGTTTTTAATAAAGAAACCTTAGATTTATTTGAAAGAAGATTTTTATTTTTTATAGACCCAAAATCAAAAACAGTTGCTAATATTTTATCATCTGAAGATTGGGTTGCAAATTTTATTACACCTGCACAATCTGTAGGTTTAGAATTCAAAAGATTATTTTATCAAATAAAAAACCTTTTTGTGTTAGATAAAGATGGGTACCAACAAAATGGAGGAACTTCACTACAAATGCAAACATTTAGTGAGAGGGTAAAAGATTTTTTAAATTACGATGTCATTTTAGAAATTAAAAATCCAGGATCATTTAATAGAAGAGTTTTTAATGAATTTAGTGATTCAGTTAATTTTATGCCAACAGACATAAAATATACCTATAATCCATATAATGGAGTTTTACCTCCAAAATTAAGTACAACTCTTTCAAGGGCAAATTACCCAGATGCTTGGAATGAATTACAACTTAGTGTTGGGTTTTCAACTATACAAAATTTAGATTATAGTGGTGCAACATCATTTATAACAGACTTTTTTAAAGATATGGATGTTGAATTTAACGTGGATAACGTAATAAGACTCAGTCAAATTATAAAAATTTATGTAACCAACAGACTAAAAGATAGTACTTTAAACAAATCTAAATTTAAACAATTATTAACAGAATATTTAACAAAACAAGAAAGATATCAGGCAAATATGTTAAATGAAACTTTTGCCTTTTTGAATGCAAATTTAAAAAATATTAAAAGAGTAGATCAACAAGTACAATCTCCAGTAAACGGAAATGTTATTAAGTTAGAAACATACTCGACGTTGAAGGCATTTAACGACAAATGGACTGCTGGTAGTGATCTTTTAAGTAGAACGGTGTTTGAAGATTTTCTTTTTTTAGATAGAACTAATAGTGATATTGGTGATGAATTTACAATTGATGTAACAAGTAAAAAATTTAGAGGTTTATTAAAAGATAACGATAGTAACCCAATTATTGATATTGTAAGTACTATTTTACAAGACAACAATTTTATATTTTTTGCAATGCCGGCGTACGTTAATTTCTATAACATTCAAAAGGCAATTAACGAAGGTACTGACATACCATATGAAATACCAAATACATTATTTGGTACACATTTAAATGTTGATTACGTTAATTCTAAACCAAAGTTTTTGTGTATGTATGTTGGAGAACCATCAAAACATCCCGACAGTAATAATGAAAATAATAGATTTAATAATGATTCATTTGATTTAAGAAAATCGACAAATCCATTGAGAGTTCCTCAAACCGCTAATGTGAATAAAAATAACTCAAATTTGATAACCGCATTTAATGTGGATTTTGGAATCCAAAATCAAAATATTTTTAGTGATCTACAAATCGATATGGCGGAAAAGAAAAACACTGCGGAAAGTTTCAGATTAGAGGCGGAACTTGCAAACTCGGCGTCAGGGGATAAAGTTGCACAACAATCAACATCATTATATAATATCTATAAATCTAGATCATACACGTGTGGAGTTACATCTATGGGTAATGCTATGATACAACCAACAATGTATTTTAATTTAAGACATGTACCATTATTTTATGGACCATATTTCATTATGGAAGTTAAACATAAAATTGATGAAAAAAGTTTCATGACAGAATTTAAAGGGTATAGAGTTTCAAAATATTCTTTACCAGATCCTGATAGTTATTTAGCGTCAATAAATAAAAATTTATTGGAAAAATTAAAATCAGAAGAAATTAAAAAGGTTAATAGTGAATGGCCGTTGGCAACTGGATATACTACTGATCCTAACGCTACTGTAAATAATAGTCCTACATTAGACGCATTAGGTGTTTGTAGTAATAATGTATTTGCAGACTATGCAAATATACCATTTGTTAATTCTGTGTCCACAACACTTACTGACGATGAGTTAAAAGAAAAGTTAATAAATAAAACAGAAAATGAATTATTAAAATCATATTTATTTGGAATTGCAAACGTTTGTATTGGAAATAGAGTGGATAAAAATCAAATATTTTCATTCAATTATAATTTATTTTCTTATCAAACATCAACTCAATATTTTGGAGACATTGCGGATTATATCGACCAACAAACATGTATTACAATTAATAACAACCCAACACCAATAATTTCTTTTGGTGATTATGGAACTGCGTTAGACATGGCAATTGCATTACACGGAAACCAAATGAGATTAGTTAGTAATTTAATAAATTTAAATAATGAACCGACATTACCAATAACAGATCAAATAGGGAAGGCACTTGCTCAAATGTATATTACCCTTTTTGAAAGTAGAGTTGGATTTAACTCAAATGGAGATGCGGACTACAATTTAATTTATGAAAAAATAAATGAAAAATTAAATAAGGGTGACTTAAAAGAAACCGCATTTGATGCATTTATAAGGATATTTGCTAATGCTGCAACTCAATTTAACGCAACTATTTAGATAACGATATATTTATATATAAAATAATTATGGATATGAAAAATTTATTAGATAACTATTTGAAAAAGGATACACGTATTTCAGAAAAGGAAATTGAAAACGGGTATAAAGAAGTATGTGATTTAGACACAGGTGATTGTTATACGATCAGAATGAAAGATGGTCTTATTGAAAGAGTTGATAACACCAAAAATGTTAATAGAACATTAAGAGTTGAAACACCTGCCGGTGTCAAAACATTATTAAACGGATAAAAAATAAAGATATGTCTATAGATAAAAAAATATTAGAAGAATTAAAAAGATTTAATCAAATAAATTCTTATATAATAAAAGAACAAGGTGAGGATATCCCACCACCACCCGACGCGGCAGCAGGAGCACCTGGAGACATTCCACCTCCACCGGCAGATGCAGGAGCAATTCCCCCACCACCTGATGCTGCCGCTGGAACACCAGCAGATGCAACAGCAACAGAAGTACCTGAACCGGTAGATGTTGAAAATGACCCTGACGTAGAGGTAGTTGGTGATGAGAAAAAAGAAGATGAAAGTGGAGACACCGAAGAATTAGATATTACTGATTTAGTAACTGCACAACAAGAAATCAAAGATAAACAAGATGAGTTTATGGATGGAATCTTTTCTAAATTAGATGATTTGCAAAGTAGATTAGAATCAATGGATGGAATACTTCAAAAAATTGATAGTTTAGAAGCAAAGGTTGAAAAAATGAGACCAAAAACACCTGAAGAAAAATTGGAACTTAGAAGTTTAGATTCAGGACCATTCAAACAAAAGTTGAGTGATTTTTTTGACGAAAAGAAACAAGAAATGGATATGAGTGGAAAAAATGAATATGTTTTAACATCAGATGAGGTTGAACATTTTTCACCTACAGAGATCAAAAAAACATTTAATGTTTATGACGACGAAGAAGAATTATAATGAAAATAACAACAATATGTGAAGGGGTTTTTTAACCCCTTTTTTTGTTTTTAGAATTTGACATTTTAAGATTATCACTTATAATTTATTAAAGATAAAAGAGTAATAATTAAAAATTTATTTATGGCAAATTCAGTATTAGATTCAGTACTTGCGCAGTACGAAAAGAATTCAAATCCTACGGGAAACTCAACACCAAGAATGTCTGAAGAAGACAGATTAAAAAGGTACTTCACAACCCTTTTAGGTAAAAACGAAAAATCAGGACAAAAACGAGTAAGGATTTTACCAACAAAAGACGGATCATCACCATTTGTTGAAGTATGGTATCACGAAGTTTTAATTGATGGTAAATGGCAAAAACTTTATGATCCAGGAAAAAATGATGGAGAACGTTCACCTTTGAATGAAGTTTATGAAGAACTTATTTCTACAGGTAAAGAAGCAGACAAGAAATTGGCAGCAGAATACAGATCAAGATTATTTTACATTGTAAAACTTGTTGATCGTGACAATGAATCAGATGGACCTAAGTTTTGGCGTTTCAAACACAATTACAAACAAGAAGGTATCTTGGATAAGATCCTACCTATTTGGAAAGCAAAGGGTAATGTTACAGATGCTGAAAATGGTAGAGATTTAATCATTGAACTATCAAAGGCAAAAACCCCACAAGGTAAAGAATATACAGTTGTTCAAACAATTATGTATGATGATCCAGCTCCACTTCATACAGATAAAGACCAACTAAAAGAGTGGATAGAAGATGAACTAACTTGGAATGATGTTTATGCTAAAAAACCTGTTGAATATTTAGAGGCAATAGCAAATGGTCAAACACCAATTTGGAACTCTGAACTTAAAAAGTATGTTTATGGTGAAGATGCAGAAATCCAACTTGGAGGATCCAAAAAAGAAGAAGTTCCTGTACTTGATCCACAGGCAAACGCAGAGGCGGACGAAGAACTTCCATTCTAAATTATTTATGGGCATCAGGTTGATTGATGCCCATTTTTTATTTAATTTTTAAAAAAACATTATGAATAAAATATCAGAAAAAATGTATGAAGCACTGACCTTGAAATATAGATCAGAAATGGCAGAAGCTGAAGCAACACTTCTTGTTTATTTCAACAATCCCGTAGGTATTGGAGAGCATCCACAACA
>Ga0172367_10006845_pt1 | contig 13243 bp, 9 predicted proteins | sample Lak10m_FD_114542 | JGI IMG/M metagenome (GOLD analysis project Ga0172367, IMG submission 114542) | Freshwater microbial communities from Kabuno Bay, South-Kivu, Congo - kab_022012_10m | ecosystem: Environmental > Aquatic > Freshwater > Lake | place: Democratic Republic of the Congo: South-Kivu...
GATCGCCGTCCGAAATGATGATGATGTGCTTCTGGCCGGCGTTCGCCTTGGCCAGGCCTTCCTTCGCCAGCGACAGGCTCGCCTTGAAGTCAGGCATGTCGCCGACGACCATCTTCTTGATCGCCGCACGGATCCCCGACTTGTCACCCACCGGCTGCAGCTCGTGCGCCCACGAGGCGAGCTTGCCATCCTTGCCGCCCCAATCGAAGGTCACGATGCCGGCGAGATCGAGCCTGCTCAGCGCATCGACGGCTGCTTCAGCGACCTTCTCGCCCCAGTAGTTGCCGGCGGCCATCTCGCACGAGTGCATGACGAGCACGAGCGCGCCCTTGGGCAGCTGCCGCGTGGCGGGCGGTTCGAGCTTGACGGCAAAGGCCTTCGATGCCTCGCTGCCCTGCCAGCCGCCTGCACCGAAGGCTCGGTCGCCGCCGGTCACCAGCAGGCCGCCACCCAAGTCATGCACGTACGAGTGCAGCAGCTGGTCCGTCTCGTTGGTGATCTCGAAGCGACCCACGTTCGCCAAGACCACCGCATCCGCATCCGCCAGCGCCGAGACCCCCTCGTTGTCGAGTTCATCCGGCGTGATCACGCGTGACGGGATGTCGCCCTCCGCGAGCGCCGCCACCAAGGGCTGCGACTCCTCGCCGCCCTCGCTCCCATCCACGATCACCACCTTTGCCCCCGTGCTCACCAGCACCATCGCCGCGCCACGGTTGTTCTCGGCGATCGCATCCGATGCAGGATCGTCCGGCGTGTACACCAGTTCGTAGCGACGCGACTGACGACCCACCACGACCATCGGGAACGTCAGCGCATTCACGCCAGCCTTCAGCTCCACCCCAAGCCCGGTCCCCGGCGCCGAAGGGTCAAGATCGACCGGCTCGCCGTTCTCGCGCAGCGTCACCACGCCGCGATTGGCGCCCATGCTCCGGATCGAGGCCCGCAGGTCGATCGTCTGCCCCTCGCGCGCCGTGCTCGGCGCACGCAGCGACTCGACCATCACCTCGCTCGCGTGGCTGAAGGGCAGCGCCACCACATCGATCGGGATGCCGTTGGCCCGCGCAGCCTCGGCCGCCTCGATCGCATTGCCCGAGGTCTGGTTGCCATCCGAGATCAGCAGCATCCGGCTCGCCGTGTCCGGCGGCAGCATCGCCATCCCGCGACGCAGCGCACCTTCGATGCCCGTCGCCATCCGATCGCCACCGTGCTGCGAGACATCCAGGCTCGAGTCGCTCTCGGCCACGGCGCGCACCTCGGGCCGACCGGCAAAGGTCACCAGACCCACACGGTCCGCCGCCTCACGCTTGCTCGCGACCAGGCCATCGACCAGCTTCTGCGCCTGCTGCTGCATCGACTGCGGCACCGAGCGGCTCGCATCCGACACGACCATCACCGTCAGCCCCTCGCCCTTGCGCACCAGGCTCGGCTGCGCCAAGGCCAGGGACAGCAGCGTCACCAGCGCCCCACGCAGCACCATCGTCGCGATCGACTTTCCCCGGCCCACCACGCCGCGACGGCGCCATGCCATCCAGCACAGCACCGGAACCAGCACCAGCAGCACCAGTGCCAGCGGGCGTTCAACGTCGATCGATGGCATCAACGGAAAGGTACCGCGGCGGCCTCGCGCTTGGCGCGCTCGGTCCAGCGATCCGATGGCATCAGGTAGAGCCGGTTGTTGGTCGAATCGAGCACGGCCATGGTGGCGCCGTGAACCTGCGCGGTCCACGGCCCGTTCAGCATGCCGGGCTCGCGACCACCCTTGCCCCAGCAGCCCCCTGACGCACCGCTCGCAAGGTCAATGGCCTGAAGCCTGCACCCACCGAACTCGGTCACGAGCACCGTGGCTTGGTCGAGCCGTTCGAGCCCGTACGGGTAGAGCAGTTCGCCCGCCTCCTGCCCCATGGCACCGATCGAACGCACGAACGCGCCCTCGGTCGTGAGCTCCACCAGCCGATGGTTGCATGCGTCGGCCACGAGCAGCCGCCCCGAGCCGAGCATGAGCAGGGATTGCGGCCGGTCGAACTTGGGTTCAGGCGAGTCATCGACCGGCACGCCATGGTGCCCGAACGACCGCACGAACGTGCCATCGCGCCGGAAGACCTGGATCCGGTCGTTGCCGCCGTACTCGCTCACGTACACGAGGCCGTCGTCGCCGAACGCGACGTCGGTCGGGAAGACGAACTGCCCCGGCTCCTGCCCGAACCCGCCGAAGGTCCGCAGCACCCGCCCCTGATCATCCATCACCGTGATCCGATGCTCATGCGTGTCGGCCACCCAGACCTCGCCGTCGGGTGACACGCTCACACCCGTGGGGAATCCCTGGTCGAACTCGGGCATCATCCACTCGCGGCGGTACGAACCGTCGGCGCCCAGGACCTGCACGCGCGCGCTGCGATCGATGATGATGAGTTCACCAGCAGGCGTCCACGCCATGGCCCGTGGATAGTTGAACTGCAGCGGCCCCTTGCCGCCGCGGCCGACGATGCGTGCATCGGCACACCACGCAGGCAGCGGCGTGGGTTGCGGCTCGCGTTCACAGGCGACCATGAACGGCAGCACGGCAAGGCACGCGAGCGTCATGCCGCCGAAGCGCTTCATCAACCACGCCAGGGCGACGGCCGCGACGGCGGCGACCAGCATCAGGATCGGCACGAAGCCAGCCACCACATCCGGTCGCTGGTAATGCATGGCATTCAGGAGCGCACTCGCGATCCACTCGCCGCCCGGCGGCTGCACCCGAGCCGACACGATCACCTCGCCTGCTGCACCGACGGTACCGATCGCGCCGGCAGCGGCACACGCCACGCCGATGCGGGGCCAGAGCGCGAGCACCACGGTCCATGCACGGCCATCGATCCGTGCGCTGGCCCGAACATCGCTCGGCGCACTCCGCACCGCAAGCCAGCCCAGCACCGCACCGATCCATCCCCACCGTGACAGCTGCGCTGCGGCGACGATGCCAAGGCCATCGTGCATCCACGAGAGTCCATCGCGATTCCACGCATGCACGTGCGCCACGGCGATGACGATCGCCGGCGAGAGCGCGAGCGTGATCCACGCTGCGCGAATCCATCGCTCGGCGCGACGCATCCATGATGAGCCTTCGGCAAGCCATGCATGGAGCATGCCGACGCCCGCGACGAGCGCACCGCACACGACCGCCGCAGCAGCCGTCCGGAGCACGCCCTCGCCATACACCTGCACGACCCGCACCACACCGCCGTGGCCAAGCGACAGGATCATGAGCACGACGCCGGGCACGACCAGCGGCGCCGCAAGCAGGGCGAGCGGCCATCGAGCCGATCGAGTTTCGCCCGGCGCGACGTGGTCATCGCTCGCGCGCGGCCGTGTGATCACGATGGCCACGACAAGCGCCGCGGCGATCGACCACGCCGAGGCCATGAGCACCGACCACGGGCTCGCACCAGCGGCCTCGAGCGCGCGCAGTTCAAAGCCGACCGTACGCACGAGGGCCAAGTCAAACGCCGTCGTATCAGCCATCGTCAATCCGCCCACCGCAAGGATCGAGAGCAGCACGCCGTGTCGATCTTCGCGCCAGGCCAAGCGAACGCGATCCAGCAGGCGGAGTCGATCCATGGCCGTTGCCTCGCGCGCGATGGCTCGCTCGCGCAAGCCAACCACGAGCGCGCCCGCCATCGGCCACAGCGTGCAGGCGAGTGCGACGGCCAGCGCCAGCATGCGCCACGCTCCGACCGCATCATGCTCGACGATCCACGTGCCGAGCGCCCACTCGGGCGAGCCGAGCTGCCACCACGCGTACCACGCCGCGTACGGGGGCACCAGGACAGGCACGATCCAACCGATCCACGAGCACCAGCCACGCGGCGGGCAGCTGCGCGACATCCACCATCCCACCGCCGTCACCACCGCACCGGCGCCGAGGCTCCACAGCACCGTCGCTGCCGCCACCATCCATGGATCGCTGGCCACGCCGATGGGCGCTTCGCCAGCAGCTCGCAGCGCCGGCACCTGCAGCACGGGGACCACCACGCCAACGACCACGGCGAGTGCGCCAAGCGCCACAAGCACCACGCACACCAAGGGTCCGATCGGCGCCACCGACCGATGCGTCACTGCCCGATCGCCTTCATGAGATCGGCGACGGCGGCATCCATGCGATCGGCGGCATCCTGGATGTCCACGCGCATCGGGTCATCCGGCAACGGATCAAGGTCATCCGGCAGCTCCACGCCAAGCGGCCAGTTGCGGCTCTCGCTTGCGGCGATGCGCGCCTGCACGCCGGGGCTCAGCATGTACTCCATGAACCAGATCGCGTTGGAGCGATGCGCAGCACCCGCGATCAACGCCACCGTGTTGGGAATCAGCAGCGTGCCGCCGCCGGGATCGGCGACGGGGTCATGGCGCGGCATGATCCACTGGACCTTGGCACCGCGCGCCTGGGCAGCGAGCACATCATCGGTGTCGGTCAGGCCGATGTCGGCTTCGCCGCGCGCGACCGCGTCGACGACTGCTGCGTTGCCACCGGTCAAGAGCCGCGGCTCGTTCGCCGCAAGCCCCTCGACGAACGCCTCCCAGTAGCCGGGGATCCGGAGCTTGCGCTCGAAGAACGACTGCATCGCACCAAGGTGCCCGCGCGTCGTCCCGAAGCGGGGATCCGCCATCACGATGCGCCCCTTCCACCACGGACGGACGAGGTCCATCCACGTGTCGGGCAGTTCCTCGGGCTTCACGCGATCGGGAGCGATCACGAAGACGCGCGCCCGCGCGCTGAACCCGAACCAGCGTCGTTCCTGGTCGCGATGCTGCTCCGGCCACTCGCCGAAGACTCCCGCATCGAGCGGCTCGAAGGCCCCTTCCTTCGCCAGCTGCGCAACCGCGAAGCACTCGCTGCTCCAGAAGACATCGGCACGCGGGCGCTCGCGCTCCGCCCTGAGCAGGCTCGCCAAGGCAGTCGTCTTCGTGGCCTCGGTGTCGTACCGCACGCCGACGGTCAGCCCTGACTCGCGCTCGAATGATTCGATGATCGGCCGGGCGACCTGCTCATCGGCACTCACGTACACGATGAGGTCGGGCGACTTGCCGCACGCGGCGAGCACAGTCATGACCAGGCAGAGCAGCCAACCACGCACCCCTGCGCCACGCATGATGGAGTGCATCACTTCGTTCCGCCCTGGCTCGGTGACGCTCCAGCGGGCTGCCCTGCAGCGCTGCCTTGGCCGCCGGTCTTGCGATCGATCTGCTTCTTGACATCGCCGAAGTAGCGTCGATGGGCTTCCTTCAAGTGCGGAGGAACGGGGTCTTCCGCAGTGGCGCTTTCAGCCTTGCGCGTGACGTCACCGGCCACGGACTGCAGCGCGGTGGCGGCCTCACCCGTGATCGCCGGGCCCTCGACCAGCTGGCGCGCGATGATCGGCCCCTGGCCCTTCTCGACCTTCTCGCGGCGCTTGACGGTGTTGGTCTTCGTGACTTCGCGTGGCGCCTGGCCGCCGCTTCCTTGGCCGCGCTTGCCCATGCCGGCGCCATCCCCGGCACTCTCGCCCTCGCTCTGACCACCCTGCGCGAGCTTGGCCGGTCCGTCGCCGCCCTTGCACTGGCCTCCGGCGGCCTCGCCGGCCTGCTCCATCTGCTGCTGCGCCTCCATCTCGTCCAGCAGTTCACTCGCCTCGCCGGCCGCGGCATCCTTCGCCTCATCGGATTCGCCCTGCTCGCCGTCGGACGGTTGGTCCTGGCTGCCCTGCTGGCCTTCGTTGCCTTGCTCGCCCTTTTGGCCCTTTTGGCCCTTCTGGCCCTTCTGGCCCTGCTGACCCTTCTGGCCGGATTGGCCGGGGTTCTGGCACTGCTTGCAGGCGTTGCTCAGCTGCTGCATGTTCTGCTGCATCTGCTGCGCCGCGTCGAGCGCTTGCTTGAGCTGCTCCTTCTGTGCCTCGTTGAGTTGCTTCGATTGCTCGATCGCGCGCTTCAGCGCTTCGGGGCTGTCGGCCATCTTGGGATCGAGGCCCGCATCCTCGAGCGACTTGCGCAGGGCGTCCTTGTCCTTCGCCATCTCCTGCAGCTTCTTCGCCAGGGCCTCGAGATCCTTCTTCGCCTGCTCGCGCTGGGCGTCGGTCATCGAGCCATCCTTCATCTTCTGCTGCAGGTCCTTCATCGCGTCCTTCGCCGCGGCGATGTCGCCCTGCTTGAGCGCCTCGGTGAGCGGCGCGACGGCGCTGTCCTTGGGCACCTCGAGGGTGGCCAGCGCATCCTTGGTCTGCTCCATGCCCTTGGCCTGGGCGTTCTCCTTGAGCGCTTCGAGCTTCTGCGCCATCTCGGTCAGGCGCTTGGCGAGCTCGCGTTCCTTCTCGGCCAGGGTCTTGTCGTCCTGGCCTTCGAGCGCCTCGTTCGCACGGCGGATCTCGGCAGCCATCTCTTCGCTCAGGCGCGGATCGTCGGCCACGGTCTTCACGACCGCTTCAAGACGCTCCTTCATCGCTTCAACGCGCGACGCGCTTCCCGGATCGGTCGCGGCGGCATCGGCCTGCGCGGTCGACCACGCGGGGACCACCATGAAGAGCAGCCACGCGAGCGCCAGCGCGCTCGGCCCGCCCCACCAGAGCCGAGGCAGCGTGAACGGCAGCGCACGGCGCCACAGGTTCAACAGCCCGCGCTCATTCGCCAGGTGCATCGCATCCTGCACGGCGGCCTGCGCAAAGGGATCCTGGCGATCGCGCACCGCAAGCGCCGTCGACAAGCGGTCCTTGAGATCGAGCTGGGCATCGATCACGCTGGCCATGGCCACGGGCGATGGCGTGCGATCGCGCATGGCGAGTGCGGCGATGCCGGCGCCCACCAGGGCCGCCACGCTCACGAGCGCCAGCCACTGCGGATCACCCGCCGCGTCCCAGCGATCCCCCACGATCTTGGCCACGATGACCCAGAGCACTGGCAGCACGCTCGCCACAAGCAGCGCCCACAGGAACGCGCGCGCCCACGCCTGCACGGCGTAGCGACTCTGGCAGCGACGGACGATGCGATCGATCAGGTCCATGGCAGTACGCTCCTCTTCGGAAGGATACTCCTCGATGATCATGACGCGAGCCATCGCCCTGCTGTTCGCCGCCGTTGCCATGCTCGGCGCGCCGCATGCCATTGCACAGGTCGACAACGACCTGCAGCGCCAAGTCGATGCCCTCAAGGAGCAGGTGCGCCGCAAGGACATCGACCTGCAGGTCCTGGCCGCCAAGGTCACCGAACTCGAAGCCAAGCTCGCCGACTGCGAACGTCGGGGTGCGCCCACCGTTCCGGCGGAACCTGCGCCGGAGCCAACGCCGGAGCCGGCGCCGACCACCCCCGCCACGCCCGCTGCACCCGAGCCGCTCGAACCGCTCCCGGCCGATCCGCTCATGCCGCCAGCGCAACCCACGCCGGCGGCGCCCAGTGAGCCTCCGCCCGCGAACGATGCGGCAGCGGCGGACTATGCCTCGCCCGAGGCGATGCTCAACGCCGTCCGGATCCGCCTGCGCGAAGACTTCGGCGCGCGCGCGGGCTCGAGCGATCCCAAAGAGCGATCGGCGTACCAGCGCGAACTCAAGCCATGGACCGCCGCCACCGCTCGCTCCATGCGACGCGAGATCACGTGGTCCGTGCGTCTGGTCGAGGCCATGTCGGCGCGCAGCGGACGCGTGCTCATCCAAGCCGTCGTCCTCGACGGTGCAGGGCGCGAACTCGGGCCGTGCACGATCGAACTCGCCGGTGCTGCAGCCAAGTCGTGGCGCGGCGTGGCCATTGCCGGCCGTCGCGCAAGCCTGCGCGGGCTGGCGACGCTCGAGCTGACGGTCGATCTTGACCAGCAGGAAGCGCGTCCCTTCCGCAACGACCGCTTCATCGGGCCGTGCCTCGAAGGCCGCGTGATCGTGACCCAAGCGGTGATCGGCACCTGAAAGGACCGTTGACATGGATCAGCATGACCACGTGTGCGTCTGCTTCAAGGTGAGCCTGCACAAGCTCACGACCTTCATGGAGCGCGAGCAGCCGACCGTGCCCAGCCAACTGAGCCAATGCCTGCAGGCCGGCACGGGCTGCGGCTGGTGCGTGCCGTTCCTGTGCCGGCTTCATGCCCAGCACGCGGCGGGCCAGCAGCCCGACTTGGCCATCTCGCCCGAGGAGTACGTGGCCAGGCGCTCGGCCTACAAGACCGCCGGCAAGATCCATCAGGGCGACGAAGCCTCGGACGCGGGTGCCTGGCAACGTGGCTAGTATTGAGACTCGTTCTCAACACGAGCCTCGCGTGACGACTCCCACCCCGCCCATCCGCATTCCTCTGACCCAGCTCGCCCCCGGGCGCCGGGCCACTGTGGAGTGCTCGGCGCTCGATGGACTGCCGGAAGGCGATCGATGCCTGCTGACCGCGATGGGCCTGGGCGAGCGCTGCGAGGTCCGGCTCTGCCGCCGCGGCCACGCGTGCATCGTCCAGGTCGACACGACGCGGCTGGGCATCGATGAGCAGGTTGCCGCGCGCATCATGGTCACGCCGATCGACGACGCGTCATGAGCGAACCCGAGCTCGCGACGATCGCCCTCGTCGGCAATCCGAACACCGGCAAGACCACGCTCTTCAACGCGCTCTGCGGCGCTCGCGCGCGCACGGCGAACTTCCCGGGGAGCACCGTCGACCATCATCTGGGCCAGTGCACGATCGCCGGTGCGCCGCTCGAGGTGATCGACCTGCCCGGCGTCTATTCGCTCGCGCTCGACCTGCCCGAGAGCGTGCTCTGCGCCGAGTGCATCGACGGCCGTCTCGGCACCGTGCCCGATGCCGTCGTGCTCGTGCTCGATGCCACCAACCTCGTGCGCAACCTGCAGTTCGCGAGCACGGTGCTCCGACGCGGCCTGCCCTGCGTGGTTGCGCTCACGATGACCGACGCTGCACGCAGCGCGGGGCTCGTCCTCGATGCTGCGTCGCTTGCGCGTGATCTGGGCGTGCCGGTCATCAAGGCCAGCGGCCGGACCGGCATCGGGCTGCCGGCGCTCGCGACCGCCGCGCACGACATCGCCACGCGGCAGGCACCGCCGATCCCCGCTGCACCCTGCCCCGCGGCGGAACCCGGCACCGCAGCCTGCGCCGACTGGGCCGCGGGCGTCTTCGAGCGCGCGGGCGGCCGCACCATGCGCGCCGCGGCGGATCCGCTCACGGAACGGCTCGATCGCGCGTTCACGCACCCTGTCGGCGGCATCGCGGCCTTCGCGCTGGCGATGGGCCTGCTCTTTACGTCGATCTTCTGGCTCGCGAGCTATCCGATGGATGCGCTCGATGCCGTCTTCGGCTGGCTCGCCGGACTGGTCCATGATGTGGTGCCCGCCGGTCTCGTCGCCGACCTCCTCGCCGATGGGATCGTGGGCGGCATCGGCGCAACGGTCGTCTTCCTGCCCCAGATCGCGCTGCTCTTCTTCCTGCTCGCGCTGCTCGAAGACACCGGCTACCTCGCACGTGCGGCGCTCTCGCTCGATCGCACCATGCGACGCTTCGGGCTGCCGGGCCAGGCGTTCCTGCCGCTGCTCTCCAGTCACGCGTGCGCGCTGCCGGGCATCATGAGCACGCGGCTCATTCCCGGTCGGCGCGACCGGCTCGCCACGATCCTCTGTGCGCCGTTCATGAGCTGCACCGCGCGCATTCCCGTGTACGTGCTGCTCTGCGGCCTGCTCTTCGCGGGCGAACCGTGGAAGGCCGGCCTGGCCTTCGTGGGCTGCTACGCCCTCGGCATCGTTGCGGGGCTCGGCACCGCGTGGCTGCTTCGCCGCACCATCCTCGCCGGCGATGGTCGTGCGATGGTCATGGAACTGCCGCCCTATCGGCGCCCAAGCCTGCGCACCGCGTTCCATGTGGCGCGCGACCGGTCGCAGCTCTTCCTGCGCAACGCTGCCACCGTGATCCTGGCGATCAGCGTGGTGATGTGGTGGCTCAGCGCGTTCCCCAAGGTCGAACCATCGCGTGAATCGGTGGCGCTGCGCCAGGTGGCCGAGGCATCGATCGCTGCGGGCGACGAGGCCCGCGCGACCGAACTCGCCGCTGCGGCCGATGCGATGGATGCGCAGACGCAGGCGCGCGGCAGTTTCGCGGCCCGAGTGGGCGATCTCGTGCAGCCTGCGTTCGAGCCGCTGGGACTGGATCGACAGCTCACGATGGCCGTGCTCACGAGCTTCCTCGCGCGCGAAGTCTTCGTGAACACCGTGGCGATCCAGGTGCAGTCGGGTGATGACGTTGCCGACCCCGGCACCATGGAGTCGATGCGCGCCGCCACGCGCGATGACGGCTCGCCGCTCTTTGCACCGGCGACCTGTGCAGCGCTGCTGGTCTTCTACGTGCTGGCGATGCAATGCCTGCCCACGCTCGTCCTCACCGCGCGCGAAGCCGGCGGCTGGCGCTGGGCGTTCCTGCAGCTGGGCTGGATGAGTTCGCTCGCGTGGGTCGCTGGCGCGATCGTGTTCCGACTGGTGGCGGCGTGATGGGCTTTCCCATCGGTGACTGGCAATTCTGGCTCGTGACCGCTTGCGCGCTCGTGGGTGCGTGGTTCGTCATGAAGCCCTTCCTGCCCAAGGCATGGAAGCCCAAGCCCAAGGCGCGCCCCACGCGCGCACGCCTGACGATCGGCGGGAAGCCGCCCGATCAGCCGCTGCCGTAGTGGGCGTTGGTGCAGATCAGAAGCCAAACACCGGGCGATCCCCGGGGAGCCGAGCACCCAGCATGAGCTTCGCGAGCGCGAGATCAGCCTGGGTCGTGATCTTGATGTTGCGCGGGTCACCCTGCACGACGAGGACCGGTTCACCGAGCCGCTCGACGAGCGAGGCATCGTCGGTCGCGCCGTCGAGCCCCTGCTGCGCGTAGGCCCGCTCGAACAGCGAGCGCTCGAAGACCTGCGGCGTCTGGATCGCCATCATGCGCTCGCGCGAGACGGTCTCCACGACGCGGCGGCCCTTCACGCCATCGCCGACGGGCTCACCATCGCCGCCACCGAGGATCGAATCCACGATCGCATCGTCGGCACTGGCGTCGAAGGTCTCCTCGGTCACGCGCTTGAGCGTGGCCGAGACCGGCTCGCCGGGAATGGCAGCGCCCGCCACACCAGCGGCGGCGAAGACCCGGTCGATCAGCTCCTGGTTCACAAGCGGCCGCGCCGCATCGTGCACGGCCACATGCGTGCACTCTGCCGGCACCAGCGCCAGCGCGTTGCGCACGCTCTCCCAGCGCTCGCGCCCCCCCGCCACGATCTTCACGCCATGAAAGGCCAGCTGCACGCCGTAGCGATCACGGAACGCCTCGACGCCATCCTCGGGCGCCGCGACGATGACCACCGCCACGTCGTCGCGCTTGGCGAATGCCTCGACGCTGCGCAGGAGCACCGGCCGGCCACCAAGGTCCTGGCCAAGCTTGTCGCCGAGCCCGAACCGAACGCTCGTGCCCGCTGCGGCCAGGATCACCGCGACCTTCATGGCTGCACTGCTCCCTTCGTGCCGCGGTCCATCGACTGCAGGCTCTGCACGATTGCGGCCTCGTGCAGGCGCATGCTCGCGCGGTCGAGCGCATCCTTCGCCGCGTGGAAGGCATCGGCATCGACCTGGCCCGGCGAGCGCTCAGCGAGCGCGATGAAGCCCTTGAGCCGAGTGAGGTGGCCTTCGAGTTCCTCGAGGTAGGCCGCGTCAAGCAGCGCACCCGCGCGCGCGCGGGCGTCCTCGATCCATGTGATGTCGAGCCGCGCATTCACCACCAGATCGATCACGCGGTGCGCGTGCATGTCCTCGCGGGCGTGGGCCAGCGAGTCGGCCTCCATGCGATCGACCTCGTCGGCGGTCAGGCCGTATGCAGGCACCACCTGCACCTGCGCACGACGGCCGCTGCGACGCTCCACGGCGTGCACCGCGAGCACGCCGTTCGCATCGACCATGAAGTCGACCTGCACCTGCGGGATCCCCGCCGGCATGGGCGGCAGGCCGCGCAACTCGAACGTGGCCAGGCTGCGGCAATCCTTCACGAGTTCGCGCTCGCCCTGCACCACATGCACCTTGACCGCAGTCTGTCCATCGACGCCGGTCGAGAACATCTCGGTTGCGCGCGCAGGCATCGCGCTGTTGCGCACGACCATCTTCGCGACCGCACCGCCGGCCGTCTCGATGCCCAGCGACAGGGGCACGACGTCCATGAGCAGCAAATCGGTGCGCCCCCCGGCGAGCACTTGCGCCTGCAGCGCAGCACCCAGCGCCACCACCACGTCCGGATCGAGCGCGGTGTACGGCTCGACCCCGAAGATGCGGCCTGCGAGCGCACGCACCGCCGGAACGCGGGTGCTTCCGCCAACGAGCACCACGCGATCGATCGCGGGCGAGCCCGCATCGGCGAGTGCGCGCCGACAGCACGCTGCCATGCGCTCCATGAGTGGCTCGGCGAGCGACTCAAGCGACGCACGATCGATCGTGAGCTCCCATGCACCGTGCGGGTGCTCGATGCGCTCGCTCGCGCGCTCAGCGGTCGAGAGCGCACACTTGGCGCGCTCGGCCGCGGCGCGAAGCAGTTCCAGGCCATGGGGTGTCGCCGGCCCGCCAAGCCACGCTTCGTAGCGCGGCAAGGCCTCGTTCACGATGGCGGCATCAAGATCGTCACCACCGAGCGCGGTGTCGCCTGCCGTCGCGAGGACCTGCAGGAACTCGCCATCCAACCCAGTGTCTTCACCCGGGATCACCGAAAGAATGCTCAGGTCGAAGGTCCCGCCGCCGAGGTCGAAGACCGCCACGGTCTCTGCCGCGCGGTGACCACGACCGATGCCGTAGGCAAGCGCGGCTGCGGTCGGTTCGTTCACGATGCGCACGGCCTCGAGCCCGGCGAGCCGCGCGGCATCGCGCGTGGCTTGGCGCTGGCCATCGTCGAAGTAAGCCGGCACGGTGATCACCGCGCGCCGCACTGCCACGCCGAGCTCGGCCGAAGCCACCTGGGCGAGTTCGCGCAGGATGTGTGCCGAAAGTTCCTGCGGCAGGAGCGTTCGATCAGCAAGGCCGACCGCTGCGAGCCCACGCGGGCCATCGACCACGTGCAGACCGTGCGGCGCACCTGCATCGCGAACCTCGGCCGCGGCGCGACCGATGAGCCGCTTCACGCTCGCTGCCGTCGTGTGCGGGTGCTGGGCGCGCTCGGCCTTCGCCCGCTCGCCGACCACCACCCCCGACGCGTCGACCCGGATCACGCTGGGGACCGACCCCCGACCCGGCCCAAGCACGCGCGGACCACGCGCGTCGGCGA
>Ga0172367_10006846_pt1 | contig 13242 bp, 5 predicted proteins | sample Lak10m_FD_114542 | JGI IMG/M metagenome (GOLD analysis project Ga0172367, IMG submission 114542) | Freshwater microbial communities from Kabuno Bay, South-Kivu, Congo - kab_022012_10m | ecosystem: Environmental > Aquatic > Freshwater > Lake | place: Democratic Republic of the Congo: South-Kivu...
TGAAATTAATAATAAAATATTAAAATATAAAAAATAAAAAATAATAAATAAATAATAAGTAATAAAATAAAAAATAAACAAAAAATTAAAAAAAATAAAAAAAAAAAAATAAAAAAATTTAAAAAAAAAAAATTATAAAAAAAAAAAAAAAAATTTAAAAAAAAAAAAATATTTTAAATAAAAAAAAATATTTTATATAAAAAAAAAAAATATTTTATAAAAAAAAATCAATTTTGATATTTGTTTTTTAAATATATTTATAATTCATCTTATATTATATTCAATTTATCCAGCCAGAGCTATTGAGGTTTAACATTTTCCCAATATTTAAGATCTTACTGCATTTTATCAAAATTTTATAGCAATGTATTATAATTTTTTTTTGTTTAAGTGAAATAATTCATGGACAATAACGTATTGTATATTTTTTGATTATATTTACCTTCATCTAAAATTTAATTTTATTGAAGTTAATTATATACTTCTTCTTCTGGTACGTTATGTAATATTATTTTTTTATCTTATATTAAATTCAAAAATTAAATTTTATATTTAGTTATTTCTATTTATTTATTTAAATCGTTTATATTATATTTGATTTTTTTTTATTAATATTTTATAACCTCTTCGTAATATTCATATAATATATGTCTTATCGAACGAAATCGTACAATCTTATTTTTATTATTTAATAAATGTACATTAGATTATTTTAATTTATCTTATAATTGCAATATTTGACATACGTCGTATTTAATTTATTCTATGTAGTTGTTTGGAGATTATAATTAAATTTTTTTCATATCTAATATTTCTGTTTTTAAGAATTAAACGTTTATCTGTAGCGTAAATTCACCTGGACTACCAGAAATTAATATATCATCTTCCGTAAATTTTTTTTGTAACATTTCTATAAATTTTTTATAAGTCTGTAATGGTTTAAAAGAATATAACGTAACTTAGTTATTTTCAATATCTACGTCCATTTTTGGAGTTAAAATCCATTCTAAATTTTATTCAAATTTTATTTTTTCTTAAAATGTTGTGCCGTTATATTTTTCCTGTAATTTAACAGTGCCTACGAAATCTGAAAATGTTGGTTTAACAACAAAATCGATATTTTAATTTAAGTCTAATTATTAATCTAAATCATTTTATAACATTTATTATAAATTTTTAATCAAATGAAATATATCGTATTAACCAACAGAACTAGAAAATCCTACGGCTATTCCCTTACCTCCATTGATCAAAATTAACGGTATTAAAGGTATTAGATATTTAGGACAATTATTATTTTCCATAATGTCTTCTTCGTATTCTAAAATATCTAAATATTCTCTTTCAAAAATTTACAAAGTTATTTTGTGCATTGATACTGAAACATATCTTGGTTACGAACTTTTATTATCGTCTATAGTTCCAAATTGACCTTCACCTTTTAATAAATTTATTTAATTAAATAACGGACTTGCCATTTTAGTCATACATTTAAATAAACTTTATTCGCCATGATGATATCCTAAAAAATCTGTAATTTATCCTGAAAATTATACAACTCCTTTAGGTTTATCTTTTAAAAATTTCAAAGCTGTGTAAATTATTTTTCTTTATGTCTCTTTAAATGAATCTATTGAAGATTTAATACTTCTTAAAACATCTGCATAAGAATATTAAATTAATTGTTTTGTTATAAAATCTTTTATTGATATACTATCTTTTTTGTAATCCAAATCATCATTTTCTGGGTCATATTTCAATACTTATTTTTTTCTCTAATCTTCATATCCTTTATCGAATGCTTCAATTATATATTGTTCATCTTCTTTTGTGTATTGATATTTTATAATATTACTATGTAAATTATTTCCATTTTATCCAAATAATATTTTTCCATACTCTCTATTATTTGACCCTAATCCTTTAGAATAATATATTTGTGTATTTTTTTAAACATTTTATTCTTGATTTTTATATTGGATATACGAATAATATTCCTTTAATATTTTCTAATTTTTTCCCAGTACTCTAATTACACTAGTTTTTAATTATCTTATACATAAGTTCTATAATAGTTCTGGCCAGAATTTATGAAACATATTGATTAATAAACCAGAAATATGAAATCCGTCTTGATCTTGATCTGTTGCTATTACTATATATTTATAAAATGGATTTTAAGGTTTTTTATCGTCATTATGTAAATTTAGTACGTATTTTATTAATTCAAAAATTTTACATTTAGAAATTTCTTCAATTGAAGCTTTTCTAAAATTCATAATCTTTCCTTGTAAAGCTATATATCCATAATTTGAATTATCGCCATTTAACATACTTTTTATAAAATTCATTGCAGAATCTCCTTCGCATATAAATAAATAACAATTTGAGTTTTTTTTTCCAGCATTTTTTGCATGTATAAATTTGGAAGAATGTAACTGATTTATTTTCACACCTTTTTTTCTATCTGTTTTTTTTAAAATTTCACGTTCTTTTTTGTCTTATATGTCCTTTAATATTTTCTTTATTATATTGCTTTTTAAAATTTTTTATACAAACTATTAAGGAATTTATAATTTTGGTTGAAAATTTTAAACGGGTGTTATTAATTTTTATTTAGTTTGTTAATCGAAATCTGGTTAATTAATGCAACATTAAACGAATATGCTTAAAGTTTTATTTAAAATATTTTTTATGGTTTTTAATGAAGTTTATTATTCCTAAATTTAGTCTTAAATGGATTTACTTATAAGATATTTTACGTATTCTATATGCGTACCTCCTTATAAGTTAATATTTCCATTCGTCATCCCGAATTCTATTTTTTAATGTGTTATATCGTCTTCTATATTTTTAATATATGGTAATACACACAAAATTTACCATCCTGATTTCTATTATATGTCATTAAATTCAAAAATATCAATTTCTTCATCTTGTTTTTTTATCCAACTATAATATAAGGTTTTTAAACTTGTTTGATTGTATTATTCATCTATTTTTATACCATCTTGTTCTATGATTTACAGTTTTTATATTGTTTGCTTGTTAAGAAAAGAATTAGATTATCCTAAAAAAACAAGTAATGCTTTAATGTATTCAATATCTTAATTTTATATTTCGTATTATTTTTTACTAAAATCGTTTTAAATATTGAGGAAATATTTCTCTTGATCGAATTATTTTTATTAAAATATTTATTTTATTTTTTTATGTCCTAATGTTCTGTCATAATAAAACGTTATTTTTGTATATGTTTAATCTTTAACCTTATATTTGATTATAGGATCGCAAATTTTTTCCAAATTATCTTCTGATTATTATTAATAAAATGTTTTATCTCCATTTTAATCCTAATAAACTGTTTCTATTATAAATTTTTTAGAAAATATTGCTGTTATTTTACTCCCTAAACCATTTTTCCCACCAGTATAACGCTATTTACTATCATCATAATTAGTACCGCTTTTTGGAATAAAAAAAGCTGCATGCGGATTATAGACCTTTAATTCTTTTATAAATTAAGTGTTTATACCATTCCCATTATTATACACCTGAATAAATTGTTCTTGTCTATTTATTGTAATTTATATTTCTGTGCTATTTAGATCTCTGTAATTCTAATCTCTTGCATTTATAATCAATTCTTAAATTAAATTGATAAATCCAGGGATAATTTTTTATTCTTAAAATGAAATTTTATTATTTTGAAGAACTGGTATTTTTAATAATTGAAATTCCATTGCTCCTATATACATACTAGACCTATAAATTATATGTTCTATTTCAGATAAATGTTAAACTACTTCATTTAATTATTGATTCATATATAAGAATCTAGACCTAAAAATATTTTCTTTTCAATTTTTATTGAAGTGTAAAAATTGAAACATAAAAGCATTTATATTTTTTACAGTATATATGACTTCAATTGATTATTAATTATTATTACTCTTACAATATTCTAAATTCGGAACTATAATTTAATTTTTCGATTTGTATATAAAATTAAAAAATGTAAAATTTAGTAAATAACAAATTTTATTACATGAAAATCCGATTTTTGTTGATTTGATTTGTATCGATGACCAAAGATATCTCAAAGATATTTTATTTTTTAATTCAATAATATTTAATAATCTCCCAATTACAAAATTTTTATTAAATTAAAATGATTATTTTTTTTTTAAAGTCGCGATTATAATTGCAATTTAAAAAAAAAGTTACGATACAATTAAATATTTATCGATATAAAAGAACGTTAAAGATTAAATAGATCATTGTGTGATGTAAGTAGCTATTCAAGAAAGATAACTTTAATTAGTGAAATTTTTTTGTGAATAATGTTTTCCAGTAAATAAAGAATGTTTATATCTCGCGTGTTTTTTATAACTTTATGAAATAATATAAATATTGATTTTTTATGGTTATGAATTTGATCAAAAATGTTTGTAAATTATTATAGAATAAAATAATTTCAAAATATCTAAATTTTTATTATAATAAAACATTGTTCCTACATAGGATATGCTTTCTATTTCTATATAATAAGAAAATATATTAATAATATAATAACTTATCGATAAAAAGGTTATAATTTCACAAGAACATTTCGATTTAGCTATTAATATGAATAATATAGAAATATTAAAAGAATTATTAAAACATAAAAATATGTTAAACAAATAACATTTGTATTTAATTTTATAAAGAGGTTACGGAAATCTTTTTAATTTTTTATTACAATAAAGATTAATAAATATCGATGAATAATCTCTAAGTTACGCGTGTTATGGAAATTAAATTTAAATAGTAAATAAAATATTATAATATGTCAAAATTTAAAATACAGAACCATTGATAATAGCATGTTAAAAAGGGTTTTATGATTTAGTAAAAATTTTAATATAACATGGTACATAGATAGATAAAAAATGTTTAATAGAAACTTCAAAAAAAGGTAATACAACTATTATGAAACTTTTATTAGATAATTTCCAATAAGAATTATTTAATTTAAACGACCCATAAATAATTTCAGAAGCATCGTTTTACGGCCATCTGAACATGGTTACGCTTTTATGTTAATATAAATTCAAAATAGATCCCCATGCAGTTTAATTAGCAGCATAAAATGGATTTTTGGATATAGTGAAATTTTTAATGGAAAAATAATGTCCGATTACAGAATTAGCTATCGAAAGCGCTATTTCAAATAATCATCTTTAGATAGTTTAATATCTTTATGAAAAAAAATGTCCAATAAATTAAAATGCATTTAAATACGCATTAATGAATGGATTTGTTTAAATTATTTAATATTTATTTGAAAATGATGCACCTATAGATAAAATTGATATATATTAAAGTGTAAAAAAATAATATATTCCAAAATTTAAATATCAAAATAAATATTTATTTGTTTAAAACAAATATAAGGAGGAAATGTGTCCAATATGTTTAGAAAAAAACGTTTATGCTAAATAATTCCAATGTGATCATGTTACATGCGAATAATGTTATCAAAAAATTAATAAATGTCCTATATGTAAAGAAGATATTTATATAACATTTGATATTAAAATTTGATATTTTTTTTTTATTTTTTTATTTTTTTTTATTTTTTTTTATTTTTTTATATATTTTTTTATTTTTTTTTATTTTTTTATATATTTTTTTATTTTTTATATATTTTTTTTAATTTTTAAATATTTTTATATATTTTTTAAATATTTTATAAATATAAAAGATTAAAAATTGAATAAAATTATTTTATACTTTACTTTTTTGATATATGAACCAAGCAATATAATAAGGAAATTTGGAACTAGTGAAATAATTATTTAATTTATAAGATTTGACTACATATGAATTAACAGAAGCTTCTTGTGAAGGTAAATTTGAAATTGTGAAGTTTTTATTTGAAAATAAAGCACCTATTGATACATAAGCAATAAGAAGCGCCATTTTTGAACATCATTATGATATTGCTAAATATTTATTTTATAATAAAGCTCCCATAGACGAAAATGCAATTTGTGATGCAATAGCATGTGGATATTTCGATATGGTTTAATTTTTACATTAAAATGCTGCACCAATAAACGAAGATGCTATTATAACTGCTTCTTATTTTGGCAGAGATGAAATTGTATAATATTTAATTTAAAACAATTGTCCTAATTCTACTTTATCTATTTTGAAATCAATGGAAAACAACAATTTATAAACATTATGTTATTTATTGTAAAATAATAGTCCTTTTAATGATTAATGTGTAGAATATGCATTAGAATTATAAAACACTGATTTTATAAAAAATATTTAAAAATATAAACATAAAAATATAAATAAATTTTACAATTTACAAATTTAACTTCTACTTGAATAAATAGAAGTAGAAACTTATATATAAAATATAGATATAGACCCATTCTAAATGTAAAAATGTCCTATTTGTTTAGATGATTTTGATAAAAAAAATAAAATATTTTAATAATTTGGATGTAATCATATATGTTGTAATATTTGCTCATAATAAATAGAAAAATGTCCGATATGTAAAAAAAAAATATATTTAAATATATAAATTTGAATATATTTTAAAAATATTTTTTTTATTTAATATATTTTTTTTATAAATATATAAATTTGAATATATTTTAAAAATATTTTTTTTATTTAATATATTTTTTTTATAAATATATAAATTTGATTATATTTTAAAAATATTTTTTTGGTTTAATATTTTTTTTTTTTAAATATATTTTTTAAATATATTTTTGGTTTAAGATTTTTTTTTAATATATGGAATAAGATAAATTAATTTAAACATTATTTTAAAAATTTATACAAGATGAAAAATTTTAAAAATAATTGGTTAAAACAATTGATTTATTATAATAAGATTAATAATTATAAGATGAATCTTAAGATATATCTAAATAATAATAAATATTGTTATAAAAATTTATATAAGACGAAGAATTTTAAAAATAATTAATAAAAACTGCAGATTTATTGTAAGATAATTAAAAGACAGATATATAAGAAAATAATATATAAAATATATAAGAAACTAATATATAAAATATATAAGAAACTAATATATAAAATATATAAGAAACTAATATATAAAATAATAAAAACGAAGATAATTAAAGTTTGTCTGATTAAAACGACATTTAAAAATATCCGTCTGAATAATCTCTGATAGCCGAAGATGATTAATATATATATATTTACAAAGAAGAGCTTTTTTATGTAGCTTATAAAAAATTAAATAATAAAAAATAATTAATATAATAAATAGAAAGCGTTTTATGGCCTGACATTTTTAAATCTTTATTTTAATAGGGTGTTATATTGACCGGTAATACTTCAAGATTTATATGTGAATAAGAAGAATAATTCATTAACCAGGTTTTATTATTATAAAAAAACAGATTTTTGATTTGAAAAAAATATTTTTTTTTTATAAAATCATATTTTTTTTGTAATTATATTTAATATTTTTAATTAATATTAGAATGCTTCTATTTAATTTTATAATAATTATTTAAAATCATTTTTATTTAATATCAAAAATTATTCATCATTTTATGATTCTTCAGATAAATGTTAAGATTATTCGTAATGATTTTAATTTTCTTATTTTTATTAATTTTATTATTCTTTATTAATATTATTTTTATCATTATTATTTTTATCATTATTTTTATTATTATTATTTTTATCGTTGTTATTTTTGTCGTTATTATCATTTTATTTTGGTTCGTCTCCTTTAAATAAATTTCCTAATATTTTAGATACTGGAAATTTTTGTACCAAATTCATGATATTCATAGCTTATGACATAAAACCACCTTATTATCCTTGAGAAAATGTTTATAAAATTTCTTATAATACATCTGGTTCTTAATTTTAATTTTAATTTTAATTTTAATTTTAATTTTAATTTTAATTTTAATTTTGTTTTTCGGCGTCTAATGATTCACTATATAATGACATTCTATCATCCTTTTATTATTATATTATGTCTTTTGTTTCTTTTTATATGTTTTCGGATTGAATATTATCTATTTATTTTTTAACATTTTCCAAAATCAAAGAATCATCTTCTTCTTAAAAATAATTTTAAAGATTATCTTAATTTTTTATATCATCGTTTATTTTTTAATCTTTTTCTTATTAATTTTAATCTTTTTTATATTATTCTTATTATTATTCTTTTTTATATTATTCTTATTATTATTCTTATTATTTTTATTATTCTTATTATTATTCTTATTATTAATCTTTTTTATATTATTATATTTCTTATTATTTTTAATCCTTTTCTTCCAAGACTCCTAGTTTTTTGTTGTGTTATTTTTTCTTTGAATCTTAAACTTCGTCAGTAGAATCTTCATCGGACAAATCTTTTTATTTATTTCTAATTATATCTTAAATTTTTTACATATATATTTTACGTTTCCTAAAATAAAGTTTCCTAAAAAATAAATAGAAAAATGAAAATATTTTTTTTAATTTAAAATAACAATCTATATATGAAAAATTAAATAAAAATTCAATAATTTTAAATAACTAATTTTTTAGAAATAAATTTTTAAATTAATATGGAATTTTAATATGAATATTTAACATTATATTAGCTTGCTGATATTTTTTATTTTATAAATTAATTTCATCCGACTTTGTCATTTTTATGTTTTAAATTTTTAAATCAAGATCATTTATATTAATTAAATGCTGGTTATTTTTATTTTTTCAAAAATTTCAAATTTCCTCTATCTTATTAACTCAAAAAGATAAATTAATTGAAAAACAAATAAGAACTTTTTGAAAAACTAGTTAATAATTTCGATATTTAAAAATTTTAGGGTTTAAAATAATCAATTAAATATTTAGATGGTGAACTAAAATAAAATGACGATATACATATAATAGATTTTTAATAGGATAAAAAAAAAACATTCTAAATATGCTCAAAAAACAAAGATAATAGTTAATTTGTACACAAAGAATAAGATTAATCTTTTTACGATTGTAATTTATTGTATTTTTAGATTTTTGATAAGAAAGATGATGTAAAAATTCAATATTATTATGATTATTAAATAGCAATAACCGATTCAGACTTATATGTTTTTTGTTCGGTCCCGTTTATTTACCATGACGAAAAAAAAATTTTTATTGAATTAGTACTTAATGATAAAAATCTAAAAGATACAAAATAATCATTTTTACAATTGATACAAAACTCTTCTGATTTTTACAAATTTAAAATATAGTAATATCTATAAAATATTTAATAAGATTAAATAATTTTAGAAAAAAAACTTTTTTATATAAAGGTAATAAAACCTGATTCGAAATAAGGATTTAATAGTTTAGTTAATGATATTTAAGAATAATAATTTTTTTTAGGTAGAAATATTATTTTTGAATTGCATTTTCCTAAAACTGAAAATCAATTTTTTATTTAAACATTCGTAAATTAATTTAATTAATTATTCGACAAAAATCCAGGAGCGATAATGTAAATTTTTACCAAAAATATCAAAGTATTAATATTTGATATCAAAAAAGGAATTTTATAAGACATTAAAGATACTTTGATTTAAATTTAATAATAATAAATAAAAAATATAGAAATTTTATATAATTAAATAAAATCATTAATATGAATTTAGATAATGTTATAATATATCCAAATATTTAGAGTTTATATTTTAAACATATGTTTTAAAAACTTCTCTATTTGATTAAATAATAATACTTAAAATTTAAACAATAAAATTTTACACTTAGTCTATAATATTCAAGATATATTTCTTTTATTCATTATAATAATCTTAGTCATACTAAATACATAAATCCAAGTCATCATCGTCGTCAGTTTCATCATTTTTAACTATTATATTAAAAAATGTTTTTTCGCTCAATATTTATTTTTATTCAATTTTTTTTTTTATTTTTTATGTTTCGATCAATAAATTTATAATTTAAAAAAAAAAATTTTTTTATTATGTACTACTTTATTTAATTTTGTTTTTAGAATTTTTTATCACTTTATATAAAAAAAAATATTTTTGACATATATTGTTTTGTATTTAATAAAGTATTCGATCAGTTTTTTGATTTTAAAGATTAGTATATTATCCTATATTAATTAAATGATTTTTATCTATATTTTTAAATATTAAAATATCATAAAAAATTTATTTTATTTTTTATATGAATTATTATATAATTTTTGAATATTAAATAAATTTTTAATTTTTCTGGATTTCAAATTCGAAAATATTTTTTATGTCAAATATTTATTACATATATATTCAAACGAACTAAATAATTTTTTTTTCTTTTTTACATATTATACATTTAAACATATTATCATATAAATACCAAAATTATTAAGGTTCTGATGAATTAAAAAATAATTATCTATTTATTTAATAATTCTAATCAAAACATTTTTAACACATAAATCCACAACATATTTTATAAATTACTTTTTTATTTAAACATATTTAACATAGATCGTTCTTTTATTATGTTTATAAATTAATTTATTAAAAAATATTTTATTATTCCAGTAAATTCTATATTTATTATATAAAAAAACAATGTTTAAATGAATATTTTTCATTTGTATTATATTAAATACATTACATTTTAATATTCATTGTTTTGGAATCAATTATACTGAAAGAAATTTAAGATCTTGTATTATTTTTTTATAATAAATAAAATATTATAGAAATATAAGATTGATAACATAGTATTATTTATTGGGTATTGGCTTACATATTTTTGATAAATATTTCTGCTACTTAATTTTAAATTTTCAGAATAGATAGAATGTGTTTTATGAAGATGATAAATTTTTATATATTAATTTTTTTAAAATGCAATTGTTATTATTTTTTTTAAATTGAAAAACTTCTTTGTTTCATATATATTATTTGTCTTAAATTTTACCATTAAATATTTTAAAATCGAAAAGTTTTTCTATATTATATCTTAAATTTTACCATTAAATATTTTAAAATCGAAAGTTTTTTTTATATTAAATTTTACCATTAAATATTTTAAAATCGAAAAGTTTTTTTATATTAAATTTTACCATTAAATATTTTAAAATCGAAAAGTTTTTTTATATTAAATTTTACCATTAAATATTTTTAAATTAAAATTAGGTTTTATATATGCAATAGGTAAAATATACATTAAGTAATGAAAAATAAATTATTTTTAATATTATTCTTTGCGATCGATACGAAGAAAAACTATTACTTTATTAAGAATCTAAAATGTATTCAGAATAAATTTAATAAAATATAATATCTCTTGATGTTGAATACGGAAGTAACAAAATAGGAATTATATAAGTGCGTTTTCAAGATTCTTAAAATATTTTTGTTTTTAACCCCTATGATTTTTAATAAAATAATAAAGAAATATAAATACTTTCTTATTTCGTAAAACATATTTTATGTGGAAATAATCTTATTTTAATGCATGGACCTTTCGCACAAGATATTTGGTAATTATAAGCTTAATTAATGTGCAATATACCTAAAAATTATAGTTAAAAATTTATCCAAAATGTAATTGATACAAAAAGTTTAATGGATTTTTTAATTTATAAAACATAAACTTTGAAAAATGTAACAGGTACCGATATCTATTCGTTTTATTTTCTATAAGGTATCATATCTAAAAAATAATATTAAGAAATGATACAATAAAGTGATGTTATGGACCAATGGAAATAAAAAGGATATACATGGGATCCTTAATTTATAAAAAAAAATATTTTACAATACGCTGTTAATGATGTTGTTTTTATGTATGAATCTGCAGGATATCCAAGCTAACTTGTTAAAATAAAAATTAAAATGGAAATTTTTGAAAAAGACATGTAAATTTATATCAATTTAATAAATATTTTAACATAATTACGAAATTATGGAATTTAAATCGGCCACGTCTTTTATACTTCTGAAAAGTTATAAACTTTATTAAAATAATATGATTAAATATAAATTTAATAATATAAAATAAAATAAATATATGAAAATATTTTAAATATTTATAAAATAAAATATAATTAAAGTAATATAATAATTTTTAATGAAATTTCTCAAGGCAAAATAATTTGCGAAATAATAGCAAAACCTATTTTGTATTGTTTTATAATTCAAGATAAAGAATAAAAACAATAAATTTATAATCTTAGATAAAATATATAATTATATATAAAACAGCAATGTTCTGAATTAAATGATGATTACGAATTATTGAAAAAATGTCTTCTAGAAATATTATAAAAAAATTAATGATTTTTTTTTTTATTATATATAATGGTGATGCAATTAACAACTTTCATTAGATACAACATTGATGTATGTAGAAAATTAATAGAACTCAAAGAGAAAAAAAACGACAAAATTTACTATAAATAAGAATCGAGCGATGAGCGTTTTATTTTTTATTGGTCGGAATAACAACTTAAAGAACCTGATGGTTAAGGTAGTTATCAATAAGTAATAGAAAGTTATTATATTTGTTCTAGAAATTATTATGTTGATTATATATAAGAACACTGTAATAAATAGTAATAAGACGTCTTTTAATAATTTTACGGCGAAACGCCAGAAGACTTTATATAAAACATAGAAGAACGCAAAGAATTATTAAAAAATTTTTATACAAAATTAAAAGAAGAATTAATAAATATACGTAACCAGTAAAACAGAACACCTGACCAAAAAAATTCTGAAGATGATTAATAAGATTAAGATAAAAAAGACTAAAATAAAAAAGATTAAAATAAAAAAGATTAAAATAAAAAAGATTAAAATAAAAAAGATTAAAATAAAAAAGATTAAAATAAAAAGGATTAAAAAAAAACAAAAAAAGGAAAAAATGATTTTAGTCTTTATGATACGTCTGAATCTTTTTTATAAAATACTGAAGATATCATGTCAGATAATTAAAATATTCTCTCTAATGAAATTAAATTTTCAAAAACTCAAAAAAAAACGAAGAAAATGGATGTGGGAAAAAATTTAAAAAAAAAAGATTTAAAAAAAAAAGATTTAAAAAAAAAAAAATTAAAAAAAAAATAAAAAAAAAAAAAAATAAAAAAAAAAAAAAAAAAAAAAAACAAAAAAAAAAAAAAAAAAAAAAAAAAAAAAAAAAAAAAAAAAAAAAAAAAAAAAAAAAAAAAAA
>Ga0172367_10006847_pt1 | contig 13242 bp, 7 predicted proteins | sample Lak10m_FD_114542 | JGI IMG/M metagenome (GOLD analysis project Ga0172367, IMG submission 114542) | Freshwater microbial communities from Kabuno Bay, South-Kivu, Congo - kab_022012_10m | ecosystem: Environmental > Aquatic > Freshwater > Lake | place: Democratic Republic of the Congo: South-Kivu...
GCTCCTCCACATGACATGGAGGTCTACCCCAGTTCCCTGGTGTTGTTGCCCCGCACCGTGCAAGTGGTGTACAGCCTTGTGTTTATTGCTTGTTTGCCGTCATCCCGACGGGTGTGTCGTTGATGTTAGCAGCATTGTTTTTTGTTTGCAACTGTTTGGTGTAATGTTTTTTTGATGGGTACTCGCCGTAATGTTTCGCCAGCGGATAAGGCGAGGTTTTTTCAGGCTATAGCGGCTGGTTCAACTATTTTGGATGCTTGCCGTATCGCGGGTATTCATGTGAATACTGGGTCGAGGTGGTTGAAGAAATCGAAGTTGGCTCAGGCGAAGCGTGAGGCTGCCGAGTTTGATGTGAGGAAACATGTCCGTGACCAGGGCGGGGTTCAGAGGGATGCGGATAACGATTTGGGTGCGGCAGCGGATTTGCCGCCCGCTGTCCCGTTGGACAGGTTGTGTGTTGAGGCGAAAAGGGGTTTAGAGGATTTCGATTTTTTTCGCAGATACTATTTGGGGCGTGTCCCTTCGCCGTGGCAGGTGGAAGCAGCGGTGACACTTGTGGAGTTGTTGGAAGCGGAAGATAAAGAGTTCGTTGTTTTGAATGTGCCCCCAGGCGCAGGAAAATCAACCCTGTTTCATGATGTGGCAGTATGGGCAATTGTCCGTAATAGGGCTATTCGTGTGATGATTGGCTCCATTTCGCAGGCTATGGCTAAACAATATTCGCGGCGCATCCGAGAAACCCTTGAAAGACCCGCACCTATTCAGCCTGACCCAGAGTTAGTGAAGAAAGGTTTGGCTGTCAACGCCGAAGGATGCCTCTCTATTGACTATGGCAGGTTCAAACCATCCGATAAGGGTGCATTATGGCGGGCGGACGAGTTCATTGTCGAACAATATGACGGCAACGGGTTAGACAACAAAGAACCAACCGTCAGGGCGTATGGTATTGATTCGGAGTTTATCGGTCATCGCGCAGATTTATGTTTGTTTGACGACGTTGCATCCACGGAGAACTGTCGGGAGTCGGTTGCCCGTGACAAACTGTTGGAAGATGGGACAGCATGGCTGAGGCGCGTTGCGACCCAGGTGGTTTGCTGGCGGTAATCGGACAAAGACTCGGTTCAGGTGACTTGTACGCGCATTGTTTGGCGAAAGTTACTTACGATGTCGAAGAAGAAGACTACGATGGGACGGATGTTACTTTGCCCGAACACTTTGCAAGTAAAGAACCCACAAAGTCATCGAAATATAAACACATTATTTATCAGGCATACTACCCAGAGTTGGATAGTGGTCCTGCTTCACGAAAAACTTCTGCCCCCGCGTACCCTGACGGACCGTTACTTGACCCTAAACGGTTATCGTGGAAAGATTTATCGTACCTGCGATACAACTCCCCCGAAAAATTTAGGGTAATTTATCAACAAGAAGATTTGGCGGGCGACACATATTTGATAGACCGCACCTGGATAACAGGCGGCGTCGGAACCGACGGTGTTCTATATCAGGGCTGTGTTGATAGTGAACGCCAACACGGGTCTATCCCGTCAGGGTTGGTTCCGCCAGTTATTTCGATAGTCGCGGTGGACCCGTCACCCACCCAGTTCTGGGCTTTGGTTTGGATACTGTACCAACCAACAACCAATCTGTATTACGTTATTGATGTTGAGCGTGTCAAACTCACCGCCGAAGAACTCCTCGGATACAACACCACCACCAGCGAATACTCGGGCATCATGGAAGACTGGCAAAACAGGTCGATGGCGCTCGGCTACCCGATATCGCATTGGATAGTCGAAATCAACGCGGCACAAAGATTCCTTTTGGCACACGACTTCGTAAGAAAATGGCAGGCACTACACGGAGTCAACGTCCTACCGCACACCACATCACGAAACAAACTCGACGAAAACATGGGAGTAGAAGCCCTGCTACCACCGTTGTTCCGTTCAGGGGCGATGCGTCTACCAACGATGCGTGCGAACTGGAAAACGTTGGCAGCCACGGACGAACTCGCAAAATGGACCCGCGACAAAAAAAACGGCACAGACATCGTGATGGCATTATGGATGGCGGTACTCAACCTGCCGAACCTGACGAACATGAAACTGCCGCCACGCCAATGGCGTCCAAGTTGGTTGCTGAAATAGTGTATATTGGACGGTAAGCGTCAAAAAAATCGAAAGCGTGTCGGATGAAAACCGTAGAACAAATAGTTTCGCTATACAACTCACGAGAAGAAACACAAGGACCCGTGCTCGCACAAATGCGACGAGTCCGCGACCTCGCAAACGGTGACGTAATCGTACCACTATCAGAACTGGACCGCAACGCACGAACAAACGTAGCGAACCTGCTCGTACAAGGATTGGACCAAACATCGATGCGAGTCGCATCAACAATGCCGATGCCATTCTTCCCGCCAATCAAAGAAGGCAACGAACGCAGCAAAGACCAATCACGCACCCGACGCAAAGCGATGCTGTCCATCTGGGACACGAACAAAATGGACATCAAAATGCGTCGACGCGCACGCCACCTACTCGCCTACTCGTCAGCGCCAGTAATCATCAAACCAGATTTCAAAACACTCGTACCAAAATGGTCGGTACGAAACCCGTTGGACACCTACCCCGCGCCATCAGACGACCCAGACGACCTCATCCCAGAAGACTGCATCTTCACATACATGAAACCATACAACTGGCTGATGGACAACTACGCCGACAAAGTAGTGGGCAGACTTCGCATGGGCAAAGTCCGTTTCGACACCCAATACAAAATCCTGGAATACGTCGACGCCGAAGAATGCGTCATCTGCGTGATGGGTGCAGAAAACTCCGCGAACCTCACGGCAACGGAACGAGCAGGCATCGAAGTAATCGAACTGGAACGCATACCCAACAGAACAAACATGCCGCTGGTAATCATCCCGAAACGAATCTCACTCGACGTCGCACGCGGACAATTCGACGGCGTAATGGGAATGTACTACACCCGCGCCCGCCTGCAAGCACTCACCGAAATCGCCATCGAGCGCGGCATCTTCCCAGACGAATACCTTGTAGCACGCCCAGGCGAGAACCCAGAAATCATCCAGATGGCTGAAGGCAAAACAGGACAGTTAGGTGTAGTCAAAGGCGGAGACATCCAACAACTGCAAACAAACCCAGGCTACAAAACCGATGTCGCTTTGGACAGACTCGAAAGACAAGAACGTTTAGAAGGTGCTATTCCAGCGGAGTTCGGTGGCGAATCAGGCACAAACATACGTACTGGTCGCAGAGGCGAATCAATCCTGTCGGCAACCGTCGATTTTCGAGTACAAGAAGCCCAAGCAATTTTCGCGTCATCCCTGATGGAAGAAGACAAAGTTGCCATCGCAATCGAAAAAGCATATTGGGGCGCGAAAGAAAAATCGTTCTTCATCGCGGGAAGAAACAGCGTAGGCAAAGTAGACTACGTACCGAACAAAGTTTGGGAAACAGACTTCCACTACGTCAACTATCCGTCATCAGGCGCAGACGTCAACGGACTCATCGTAGGACTCGGACAAAGACTCGGCACGGGTTTGATGTCGAAAGAATCGGCAAGAGAAGCAGACCCGCTAATCACCGACCCAGAACTAGAAAAAGACCGCATCACAGCAGAATCAATGGAAGCCGCGCTCCTGTCCAGCATCCAGGCACAAGCGGCAGACCCAAGCGGACCATACCAGCCAGACGACCTTGCCTACCTCACGAAACTCACCGTGGAAGAAAACGTCCCACTCTACGAGGCGGTACGCCGAACCAACGAACGCGCACAACAACGCCAAGCAACAGCAGTCCCAGCAGGCGCACCAGAAGCACAACCAGGATTAGCAATACCAGGAATGGGTGCAGAAGCACCACAAACAGGTAGACCAGCAGGAATCGAAGGACTACTCGCATCGCTCGGCGGTCCGCAAGCAGGAGCATCAGCACAACCAGGGACACCAGGCAGCGTACTTAGCCTCGCAGGGAGATTAAGTTAATGGCAAAACAATACCCGAACCGTTCCGACCTGCGGAACCCAACAAAAAAACTTGCGGCAAAAGCAGCACCAGGACAAACCTACGGTGAAGCAGGAAAACAAATCGCGGCACAACAACAAATACCGATGGCTCCCCAACCACAGCCAGCGGTCGCACAACCACAACAAGTGGAACGTCAACGTCCAGGACAATTCGGACCATTAGACCGACCGACAGAACGCCCGAACGAACCAGTAACAGCAGGCGCACCATTCGGACCAGGAAGAATGGCTCCGATGGGCGGCTATGCGGGTGTACGCAACGGCGACCCCGTACTCGACGAACTTAGAGCACTATACGCCGCATACCCAAGCGAAGAACTCGCAGACATGTTGGATTCGTACCTACGTGAAGGCTACTAATGGTAGGCGGACTCAGCGCATTCGACCCTGTTGACGAAGAAAACAACGACAAAGACGCACAAGCAAACATTGATGCACAAAAAAAGATACAAGCAACAGTAACCCCGCAACAAGCAGCGAAAGTATCCGAACTCTATAAAAAAAACGGTTGGGTGTCGCCACGTGTCCTGTTGGACATGGCGAAACAACCAGGACTATCACAACAAACAATTGACGCTGTAGCAAAAATAGAAGCAAACAAACTCGCTACACAAAACGACCCGAACAAAGCCGACCCTAAAGGCTGGTTCGATAGGAACATTTACAGCAAAGTAAAATCTGCGACACGTTGGGGTTTTGCCGCATTACAACTTACCCCAGACCTGACACAAAACGTTGCATCACAAATATTTTCACCGAACAACCCAGCAGGTTCAGCAGGAATCTTTTCATCAACCCAACTCGGCACAATGCTGTCAGGTCAAGAATCAGGTGAAGGTTTCTTTTTTGGCGGAAAAGCCGCAGAAACCCAAGCGCAAAGAGCGAGAGAATTCCGTGGGACAATCAACAACCATGCGTGGACAATCGGACGCGGCGCAGCAAACGTCGTGTTCACCCCAGGAACAAAAGAATATTCGCTACTATCAGGTTTCTTCGACGCCGCCGTAAACATTTTTGCCGACCCAACAATCGTCGCAGGTCAAGCATTCAAAGCAGCAAAAACAGGTCAGCAAGTAAAAGGTTTAATCGGCACACGGGCAGTCAGCCAAAAAGTCGCAGACCAACTCGTAGCACGAGGCATAGTAGAAACGGACAAAATCCCGTCACTTACACGCGAAGGCGCAGAAGCGGCGGCACGAATCTCCCGCGGCGAAATCGGATTAGATTCAGCCGAAGCAATCTCATTCAGAGAATCAGAATACTTCGCATGGTTCGAACGCAACAGCAAAGCAGTACGACTATCGGAACGTTTAGCGGACCACGCAGCCACCGCGACAAAAAACATTGCCGACCGTGGACTAGTCGACGAAAAAGCAGCCATCGAAAGAGGCAAAGCCGCATACAAAATCATGTCAGATTTCCGCGGCAAAATCGACCCAGAAACAGCGAAACGTTTGGCAGAGGCAGACTCCCCACTAAAAATCAAAGCCATCATCGGTGAAGCCGCGGCACGATTATCAGCCAACCCAGAAGACGTACTAATCCCGAAACAAATCGGGGCAATCAAAGGCACACGTGCAACATTCGCCGCACGAGAACTCGCCCGCGAACGAATCCCCGTATATCGCACACTACGCAACAGCCGATGGTTCACAGAAATCCCGACAGAAAGAGCAATTATCGACGGCTCAGGTTTAGACAGAGCAAAATCCGTAGAAACCTATGCCGACTTTTTACGAGGATTAAGAATCCATACAGCGCTCCCAGAAACTTTCGACAACTTCATGGGTCAAGCAATGGACGTATTTAGTCAAGAAAACGTTGCCGCACGCAAAGAAGCAGGCGACCAACTTTACGCAAAATTCCTTGAAATTGTCACCGAACACGCAGGCGGAGACAAACGCATCGTCGGCGAACTTATGCGAATCCACAAAGAAGAACTCGCCAGAGTAAGAACATTCGGCGCAGACGAACTAGGAAACCTTGACGACGGCGGGACACTACAAGCATTACGCAGCCTCGGTTTAGACGACAAAGAACTCACACGATTCAGCCCAGACGAACTAGACAGACTACGCATACAAGGACCAACAGCACTAGTTGAACTCGTAGACCACATTCACGTTCTACCCGACTACCGCAAACTTCGAGCGCTAACAGGCAACCCATTCCTTAAAAGGGCGTTACGTAACAAAACAGGCGACCAAAGATTCGTGTTAGCCGCAGCCGAAGAACTCCAACAAGAAGTATGGAAACCCATGATTCTCGCCACAGGCGGATACATCGTCCGAAACATGATTGACTCCCACATCCGAATGGCGGCAAAAGGCTACCAAAACTTTTTCACGCACCCATTTCAATTTATCCAAACAGTTATGGGCAGCCGCTACGTCGGACCATTAACAGGCGGTGACGGCACAGCAAAAACATTTGAAGACGCATTCGACGACATCAGCGGCACATTAAGCAAAGTATTAAAAGATTACAAAGACAATGCTGGTAGAACAATCTACCAACATCTACAAGACCCACTTGCCGCAAACGAACGATTGACACGCGGAGAAAATTTTTCAATCATCAGCCGCGGAAGCGATGCGGCGGCACACACCACAGGCTACGTAGACAATCTCGGACAAATCCGTCAAGACCCAATCCTCAAAAAAATGGTGGAACTATCCACGCTCCCAACACAGGAACGTCAAGCAACGATGAGGACATGGTTGGCAACAACCGACGAAGGCAGGGAAGCCGCCAGAACAGTTGTCGAATATTTCCGCAACGGAATCCGCATCGCAGACCCAACAACAGGTCGCAGTCAATTTATCAAAATTACAGACATCAACGACACCGACCTCATCACAACATGGTTGGACAGAGCATCACAAGCCAAAATAAACACCATCGTCCGCAACGACGAAGAATTACGTTTCGTGGTTCAACATGGTCGTGTACCAAAAATCGAATCGTTACTCGACGAACGAGGATTACCGACGTCACGTTTAACTTTGGATGCAGATGGCTTACCGACAGCCGACGTCCAATTTGTGCCACGCGAAGAAATACCATTAGACGACCTTGTAATGGCAGAACGAGGACAAAACAAAGTTGTGGGTGCGGTAGTCAAACTAGATAACGGTGACGACGCAATCATCACACGAATAACACCAAACCGAGTAGAAGACCCGTTCAATCCAGGCACACTTGTATCGCGCGACATAGCAGAAGTACAAGCGGTAGCCCCAGGTCAAGCATTCACCACAAAAGAACAAGACCCAGGACTATTCGGCGGCGAAGCACTCCGAGAACTCATCGACCTTAAAGGTAATCAAAGAAAACTAGCGCCAAACGTCAAAGTCGCTAACCGCATCGACAAAGGCAAATCAGCAAAACTTGACAAAATCACCAACGCAATGGACACAGGCGTCAAATGGTTCTTCAACAGTTTGGTGGGCAAAGCCACCCAGAAACTTGAACGTTCACCACTTTACCGTCAAGCGTTCTACCGAACAGTCGCAGACAACGCCAATTTGCTATCCCCCGCAGAACAACAAACATTGCAAGCGAACATCGCCAGGTACGTTGACTCGTTAAACGCCGACCTCGCCGCCGAAGGCAAACGGGCAAATATGACAGTCGAAAAATATGTAGGCAACAAAGATATTTACAATCAGATATTCGGAAAAACAGCCACAGGCGACGGCACGGTCGCCCAACTAGAACAATTCGCTGGAGCGATGGCTGTACAAGAACTCAAACAAACCCTTTACAACGCCCAGAAAAAAGGCAACCTAGAAGACATGCTCCGAGTAGTAGCACCATTCGCCACAGCATTCAGAGAAACACTCGGACAATACACCTCATACCTCGTGGAAGACCCATCACGAATCCGTAAAACACAACTCGCATTCAACGCAGCGAACTACGACTCAGACAACCCAGACAACGCCCTATCAGGCTGGTTCGCTAAAGACCCGATAAACGGTACAAACGTTTTCAATTTCCCTGTCGGCGGATGGGCGGGAGCAATCCTACAATTCCCAATTCGAGGCGCATTCCAAATCCTCAACCTTCCAGGCGCAGGTCCAGTCCTACAAATCGCCGCATCAAACGTACTCCCAGACACCCCCGAATTAGAATTTGTCCGCAAAATGGTTCTCCCATACGGAGAAAAAGGTTTGTCATCACTTGCACCACAATGGGCTACACGAGGCATCGAAGCCATCAGAGGCGACACCGCCAACCTCGGCACAATCTACGCCAACACCTATGCAGAAGTAGTCCGCCACAAAATCCAAAGCGGAAGTTACAACACCAAAGACCCGAACGACATGGCAAAACTGTATGCCGATGCACGCCGCAAAGCACAAGTCCTCGCAGGATTACGCGCCTTATTTCAGTTCACGGGACCAACCTCACCACAAATCGATTTCCGTTTAGAAACAGACGGCGGAGACATCATCGCCTCGGCACTCTCACAAGAGTTCTACAAACTTAAAACAAAAAACCCAGACACAGCCGTATCAGAATTCATCAACAAATTCGGTGAAGACTCGTTCATTTACATGGGTCACAAAACGGAACCAACAACCAGCGGTATCGAACCAACCAAAGTGTTCTCCGATTGGGCTAACGAAAACAACGACCTTATGCGACAATATAAAGGCATCGCAGGATTTTTTGCCCCAGGTGGCGACGTATTCAGTTTCGAAGCATGGAACCGCCAAATTCAAAAAGGTGAACGCAAACGGCTAACCGCAGAAGAAATGGTGGCAGCAGCCCAATATCGCCTCGGTGCAGCCATCTACCGCGATAAACGCAACCAACTTGGGGCAACTTTGAATCAAGAACAACGAGAATGGCTCAGCCAATGGCGTGTATTCCTCAATGAAGAATACCCAGGGTTCCCCGTCAAAGCCGATTTCAACCCAGGCGAATTCCCCAACTTTATTAACGATTTGCGTACAGCCGTAACCGACAACCGTTTAGCCGACAACGATGTAGCGAACGCAGTCAAACAATATTTGGATGCCCGCGACCAAGCATTAGCGAATGCGGCAGCGGCAGGCTATTCAAGTTTCCAATCACCAAAAACGCAGCCTCTAAAGGATTGGTTGGCTAGTATTGCTGCAACGCTCGCACAACAAACCCCAGAATTCGCAAGAATTTTTGAAGATAAACTTGCGGCAGAGGTAGATTAATGTCATTCACAGAACAAACAGACCCTAACGCACCAGTAACGCCACCCCCTGCACAGGCTCCAGTTATCGCGCCCAAAGTATCTGGCGGTTTAGCCCCAGACGTTGAACTTGGTGTAAGACAAGTTACCGTAAGCCCACAACAGTTCGCCACAATGCCAGAACAATTTGTCGGCGGAAGATATCAAGGACCACCAACACAACGCAATATTAGCGCAGGCTACATCGGTCAAGGGCTGGTAAACAAATCGGGTGCTATCGCCCGTGGACAATACGACCCAGACGGTGAAGCAGTCAGCGAACTATCACGACTATCACCAATAGACAGAACAGATTTACAAAACAAACTGGCATCAATCGGTTTATACGGCAAAAACGGCAGAGCAGCAGGCGGAACAGGATTCGACAGCACAGATATTTCCGTGATGCGAGAGTTCTTAAACTACGCAAACTCCAAAGGCTTGACCGTAGATGCTGCATTGCCAACACTTCTGTCCGAAGTTAAACCTGTTCTTGGTACTGGCAAAGTTGTTCGCACCACAGCAAAACAAGACATCCGTTCCGTGCTACAAAAAACAACCCAAGAAATATTAGGACGCAGCCTGTCACCGAACGAGATTGAAAAGTTCGTGAGAACCTATGAGCGTATGGAAATCACCGAAGCAATGGGTGGTGTTAAAGCCCCACGCCTTGATGTTGCCGCCGAGCAGCAGGTTCAGCAGCAGTTCGGTCCAGAAGCCCAAGCGGTTGGCGCTCTAGGTTTGTTCGACATTCTTGACAGAAAGATTAAAGGACAGGCATAATGGCTGACGAACAAAAACCAATGCCGCAATGGATTAAAAACCTTACTGCGCCCAAAGCCACAAAACAATATCTTTACGAACGATGGCTTGCTGGAGAAATTTCAGACAAAGCACCAGCACAAGACTGGGGTGTAATAACAGACATCGCAGACGCCATACGAAAAATAACATTCAAAAAACCAAAAATTCGTGGCGACACATTTCCCAAACAATCCCTCGAACAAATACAAGAAACCGCCTCGGAAATTGCTCAACGTCGCAACGACCTAAGACTCGCCATTTCGAAAACAGATGGTATCGACGTTGTTTTGGATGACGAAACATTAACCCTTGACGAAGCAATCAAACAAGAACAAAACCTAACAATAGTCAACAACCAATACAAAAACGCTATTGACCGCCGCCGCCCATCCTCAGAAAGAGCCAAAGACCCTGACTCCAATTTACAATTTGCTTTAGAAACAGCACAATCCAACGCGGATAGTGCATACGCCGAAATGCTCCAAGAAATTACGGCGTTCCCAGAAACGTCGCAACCATACCGCGACCGCTATTTTGCTTCCCTAAAAATTTTGGACCAAGCCGAAACTAAAGCATTAGATAAAGGACTTACTATCCCCAAGACAGTCATGGTGGAAATGGGTTTGCCTAAACGTGATGTCACGGCTCCATCAACAACTGCTGAAGCACTTAGAAAACCTGTTACAACCAGACCCCCATCTGGTGTTGCTGCACAACGAGGTGCGGCTGCAACCCCTGTCACCCCAGTAGAAGACCGTGCAGAACAAGCACGTTTTGCTCGAATGAAAACTGGTGAACTTCGACCTGGCACAAAAGTAACGCCAACATTAACTGACGAACCTGCACCTACTGGACCAGTTGTGACCATCCCAGTAGTTGATGCAAAACAAAGAACAGCGTTTGTCAATGCACAACTTACTGCCCGTGGTTTAGAAAACACCCCAGAAAACCGTGAAATGCTACGCAAAGAATACAAAACAGCCGTAGCAGCAGGCAAAACTCCAGAAACAGCAACAGTCAGCAACGCATGGGAAACAACATTCCGAGAAACATTCCCAGCAAAAGCATGGCTACTCGACCTAGACCGAACAAAATACCCCCAACTGTTTCAATTACTGAACACAGCCATATCGCAAGAATGGTACAAATCGCAAGAAGGACTAAACCGTTTTGCTGCATCATTAGATGCCACAGATTTCTATAAAGAACTATCGCAATCAAAACAACTAAAAACTATTCAATCCCTGGTAGGTACGTTAGGTTTTGAAGGCAGCGACTTCACCAAATTTGTTTCAGATTCCATCAACTTCGGGTATCAGGGTGAAATTCTAAAACAAAAAGTTTACGAACAAGTCTTCGCAAAAGATGACGCAGGCAACTACATCAACCCGACAGCATTAGAACGCACCAGAAAATCCGTCGACTACATTAGCACGCAAAACATCGCCAAAGCGTTCTTCAACACAAACCCAGCAGACTCAGATATTGAAAAAGTTTTGACAGGACAAATGTTGTCAGCCGACTACGAACGTCAACAAAGAGAGTTCGCCAAAACACGATACGGTCATCTATCAAACCTGTTAGACCAGGGCATGACATTGGAAAGCATTGCTTCCGCATACAAAACCACGGCGGCACGCCTACTTGAATTGAACCCGAACGCCATCGACATGTCCACGGGCGCATTTGAACAAGCAGTAACGTTCGGTGAAGAAGGCAAGAAGCGTTTGATGACGAACAGCGAATGGGAGAAACTGTTGCGCACCGACCCGCAATATGGTTGGGAGAAAACCAATAACGCCAAAGATGAGGCTCGTGCTTTGTCGGCTAATATTGCTCAAGCATTCGGAAGGATTCTGTAATGGCAATGACACCAGAAGATATACAAGCATTGTCTGAGGCTCGTGGTCGTCCGATAACTCCGCCTGCGCCTCAGACTTTAGACCCGAATCTTGTTTACGAAGCACGTGGATATTACGGCGATGAAACGTACATCAACCAACTTGTAGCCAGTACTGGTATTGGCGCTGGCACTTTAGAACAGCGCACCAATGCTTTAAATATTCTTATTGAGCAAGGCAAAACAGCCCAAGCAGCACGTGACGCAGCCGCAGCAGCCGCAGCGAATGTATCGAGAACAACCAGTCGTGCAGCCTCGGTTGTGCCATCAGACAGCAATGAAACAGCCACAACCATTCTCACAAACACCCTCAAGTTTTACGGGTTAGACGAACCAGAACTAGTCAACGAAATCCGTGCAGCCCTAGCCAACCGCACCATTACAGGCGCATCATCCGTCGATGAAATCGGTATCCAACTACGTGAATCACCAGCGTTTAAACGACGATTCGCAGCAAACGAAACACGCCGAGCAGCAGGTAAACCTGTCTACTCCGTTACCCAAACACTCCTCTTAGAATCCCAATATCGCAAAAATTTGCGTGACTCAGGAATGCCAACAGGGTTCTACGACGACCCGACATCGCTACAAAACTTCCTCATCAACGACATCTCCCCAGATGAGATACTTGCCAGAGTAACCCAGGGCTATCAGGCTGTACGCAACGCAGAGCCGACAGTCATCAACGAACTCAAAACGTTATACAACCTTCAAGATAATCAAATTGCGGCATTCTTCATAGACCCAGATAAAGCCCAAAACGACATTCTACGAGCAGCCAGAGCAGCCGAAGTCGCAGCACAAGCCCGCAAACAAGCAGGCATCGGACTCACCGCCCAAACCGCAGAAGAACTAGTACGACAAGGCGTAAGCGAAGCCAAAGCCCAAGCAGGATTTACAACATACAAACAACAAGAAAGCCTCTACCGACCATTGATGGGCGAAGAAGAAATCACCCAAGAAGAAGCCATAGCAGGCACACTCGGCACAAGCGCAGCAGCAGCCCAACGAATAGGTACACGCCGACGACGACGCAAAGGCGCATTTGAAGCAGGCGGCAAAGTCAGCCTACGAACAATCGAATAACCAAATAGTTGACAACACCATAAACGTTCACTACTATTTGACGTGATACGTTAAGTAGGAACCTGCACAGGAATCCCCCAGTCTGTGCGGAGCAATTCGGGGTGACAAATCAATAGCAGCCATCACATACCTCTGATGTGATGTGGGCAGAAACGGAGAGTGCCATATGTCAGAGTTTGAC
>Ga0172367_10006849_pt1 | contig 13240 bp, 12 predicted proteins | sample Lak10m_FD_114542 | JGI IMG/M metagenome (GOLD analysis project Ga0172367, IMG submission 114542) | Freshwater microbial communities from Kabuno Bay, South-Kivu, Congo - kab_022012_10m | ecosystem: Environmental > Aquatic > Freshwater > Lake | place: Democratic Republic of the Congo: South-Kivu...
AACTGCGATAGTCCTATCCATCTGGTTAATACTGGGATTACTCTTTGCAGTAAAGAAATTTAAGTGGAGTAGAGAATGAGAATTAGACTTGTAACTTCTGGGGAACTCCCCGACCAATGGTGGGCGCTGAGGGTTTTGATAGAACTTGCTCAGTACCTGAGCCATATGTATTCAATTTTTCTCGACTTAGCACCCATTTTAGTCAATTGGTCTGACATTTTGGAATATGGAAGCTAATCTGGACGGATACAGGCGAAATAACTGCCTAACCACTTCCATTTCTTCAGGATTAATTTATTCTTTTATCCATGAAAAAAGGGGTTATTGGTCTTTCCCTTGCTCTTAGCCTTTCTCTCATCCCCGCCTACTCTGCTACACCTCCAAAAGCGGGATCAGTTTGTTCAAAGCAGGGCACAACAAAGACGTACCAAGGTAAGAAATTCACTTGCATCAAAGCAGGTAAGAGACTCATGTGGGACAAGGGCAAGTCTCTCTCTACGCCTCAACCAAAAACTTCTTCTACTTCGGCATCCAACGCAAGTCCGTCTAGTTCACCTTCTCCAACGCAAGATCAAAGTTTTGCCGAGCGATGGAAGGCCACCGGATCTGCTGCGCTATCCACGCTTGAGAGCGCCTTTCCAGTAAAACCCCCAGCCTTTCCCAAGGTAGACATTGTCTGGAGAGTCTCCGATTCGGTAAATAGCAAGATTAAGGATGAAATAACCAAGCAATACCAACAAAATGCCGACTTCTGGAGCGCCTACGCAAGAATTGATGGACAGCTACAAGTCATTATTGGGACATTAGACGATATTGAATTTGTTTGTAAATGGCGAGACACGCACCTTCAGATGAACGATCAGAATTGTGTGCGAAGCTTCAGAACTGACAAGAGTCGTGTTTGGGATGCTCACACCACACAAGTTAGAGGTAGAGCTACTGATTTCTACTTCATGACAGATCCCGCAATGCTTACAGAAATAGATTTTCTACCGCGTGTGGCACACGAATTTTTCCATAACTTACAACACGCCTCATCCAATTCTTATAAGTCAATCTTGCCCTGCTGGGCTGAAGAGTCTGCAGCCGAGCACTTTGGCACCTTGGTATCAAGTAATGGAAACGTTGAAAAATATCTTAAGGTTAGGTACTCCTCGGTTGTAATTAAGTCTTTCAATTTCCGAAACTCAATTACTGGAAAAGACTTCTGGAGAAATTGGCTCAATCAAACCGATGTTACTCCTTCGATACCTAACTCTGGTCTTTGGGGCTGCCAACCTTTCCAAAACTTAGGACTATATGGAAGTGGACTTCTTGCAGCGGAGTACCTACATCTCCAACTCGGAATTCCAGGAGTGCTGACGCTTTATCGCGAAGCTGGAAATATAGGATGGGATAAGGCGATTGAAAAAGCTTTCGGCAAGTCTAAGTCTGTTATCTACGATGAGATCGCTGAATACATGAATAAGGAATATACGATTGCGGCAGGTCAGGATTGGGCTCGACCAAGATGTTCCCCGCAAGGTTCCATAATTCAATGTGCGGGTGGTTTATAGGTAAAGAGGTTGACAATTTATCTAGTGGTGAGCGCTGAGGGTTTTGATAGAACTTGCTCAGTACCTGAGCCATATGTATTCAATTTTTCTCGACTTAGCTCCCATTTTGGTCAATTGGTCTGACATTTGGGAATATGGAAGGCAATTTGGACGGATATGGGCGAAATAATTGCCTAATTACTTCCATTTCCTCAGCATTAATTTATTCTTTTATTCATGAAAAAAGGGGTTATTGGTCTTTCCCTTGCTCTTAGCCTTTTTCTCATTCCCGCCTACTCTGCTGCCCCTCCAAAAGCAGGATCAGTCTGCTCAAAGCAGGGACAAACAAAGACTTACCAAGGTAAGAAATACACCTGTATAAAGTCTGGAAAGAAATTGGTTTGGAGTAAGGGTGCAGTTGTTAAGAAGGCAGCGCCTGTTCTTACTCCTACTCCTACTCCTACTCCTACTCCTACTCCTACTCCTACTCCTACTAGCTCTAGCACTCCAAGAGATCCTCAAGATGTAAGAACGGTGACGATTAGATACAAAAGAAATTCAGGAGATTACTCAGGCTGGAACCTTTGGATTTGGCGAAATTCCGATGACAATACTAAAGACTCTCCCGTTTCATCTACAGGAGTTCCGTTTGAGAGCATAGACGATTTTGGTGCTCGAGTCACTTTAACAATAGACAACATGAGAAACTTTAAGGACATTGGCTTTATTGTTCGGCTCAATCAGTGGCAATCTCAAGAATTTACCGACCGATTTATAACCCAATTTGACTCCCAAGGTTTTGCTGAAATTTATTTGATTCAGAGTGACCAAACTGTTTACTCGGTACGCCCAGAGGCGAACGCTTCCGCCTCGCCAACCCCCACGCCAACTCCCGAACCACCAAAGAGCCTTTACCAACGCTTTGCAGAACGCGATTCTAGCGCTGTGAAAAATTTTGAATTATGGCAGAAGGATTCAGCAACTGGACTGCCACAATCCAAAATAGAGTATTGGTTTGGACCAAATGTGCCCACAGATATAGTGGAAGAAACCAAGAGACGAATGAATGCGGCTGTATTACAGTGGGAGAGGTTTCACAAGGTGTCACGATCTAAAATCTACTTGGATTTAGCAATGCTTGAGGATCACCTTGCTCGGTGTGAAGTCCTCTCAAAGAGGTCAGTGCACTTTCAGGTAGATTGGTGTCTCTCACACGACCCACGAAAAAATAACTTCTTCAATTGGGCCTCGGCCTTTGAAAGTGAGGGAGGTTGGCGTCCGATAATCAATCCGAAGCTTTCACCAGAAGCTTCTGTTTCTCATAGTTATACGCTTTATCAACAGAAAGTTTTCTACACTGATCAATTCATTCCTAGGATAGAACACGAGTGGATTCATCAAATTCAATATGACTTAACTGGCAATCACTACATTAGGGAGTACCCAGTGTGGTTCGTTGAAGGCTCCGCAGAGTATTTAGGACTTCTTACGGCCTCAGTTAATGATCCAGACTACTTCTTTCTGCACCGCGCACAAGGATGGATTTCATCTAATAACTCCTTAACTGTTGAAGACTTTAAGAGTTGGATTAGCAAGACAACTGTGCCAAGACTTCCTTACAACGGTTATGTAGATTCTTTGCCAACTGATGGCACCCCTTATAAGTTTGGTGCTCTAGCAACTGAGTGGTTAATTTCAAAAATTGGATTTAATGGACTAATAACTTTACTCAGAGAAACTGAAACTCTAGGTTGGGAAAAAGCTTTTGAGAAACGAGTTGGTTCAACTCAAATCTCTGTAAGAGATGAAATTGCAGAATACATTTATGAAGAGCATAAATATGCTAATGCAAATCGCACCTGGCTCACACTTCCAAGTTGCAAATCCCTCGTAAATGGTGGAGAGATAGAAGCGAATAAGGGGGTTTGTTTTTCGATGGATGGAAGAATTTCAAAATAGAGTTCTGTTTCATGAATTATCTATATAGCAGCTTTGATTTCAATTAGGCTTCACACTAAAGAAAAAGGATTCTTTAATGGATGTAGTCGGGGAATAAAAGGATTTTGTTGGACGCAGAAGTGTTGGGGTGAGCGACCCTAGAATCTTCATACATAGACCTAATATGTATGGATCAAATAATTACAAAGAAAGTCTTTCTAAATCACAGGCAGGAATTCCAAGAAACGAAAAAATTTGGGCCATACATATAACGCAAATCAATCGCTTGATCACTTGAGGTCGCTCGAGACAACGGCCACAGGTTCAGGCGGACCAGATTTCCGATATCGCGATGAAAATTTGCCAGCGGCTGGCGAAAATAATTACCCAGAAGGAACTGTTGCTATGGCAAATTCTGGGCCCAACACCAACGGAAGCCAATTCTTCTTGGTATATAAGAACACCACGCTTGGCCCCAATTACACGATTTGGGGTCGTATTATTTCTGGGCTAGAGATCGTGAAGTTTATTGCTGAAGGTGGCGTAAAGACTGGTGGCGTTGATGGCGCACCGTTTCGCACGATTTCAATAAATGAGGCACGTACCAGTAATGCTTAACTAACTCTGCTTCTCATCCCCGACGCGCTACTGATGAGTTCTAAGCTCTCTTGACTAGCCTTTAGCCTCCGATAGCCTAAAGGGAAAATCATGTAAACGTTTACATGATCAAGGAAGGCAGGCATGGCCGAAAAAGTAACTCTTTTTGCAGTAGCTGAGCGCGCCGGCGTTTCTATAGCCACTGTTTCTCGAGTGGTCAATGGATTGACCACCAATGGTCCAACCAAAGAGAGAATTAGACGTGCCATCGATGAGCTCGGGTACGAACCTAATTCAGCGGCAAGAGCGCTAAAAGTCAATGCGTCAGAGCAAATTTGTCTGGCTCTTCCGGATTTGAATAATCCCGTCTATCAAGCGATGACTCGGGGAGTGCAACGCGGATTTAAGTTATCAAAGTACAGATTAATGCTTTCTCCATCATTATTAACAACCGAGGAAGTCATCCTTCAGCTCAAATCACTAGGTCGAAACTACGCCGATGGTGTCATTTTGAGCTCTCTTGTTTTTGACGAGGAAATCGAAAAAATACTCTCGACTTTAAGAATACCTGTTGTGCTGGTCGGAGGTGCAATTAACCGACCCAAGTTCGACAACATTCGCGTTGATTCTGAACGTGGAGTGGGAATGGCCGTTGATTATTTTTTTAGCGCAGGTCGGAAAAAGATTCTCTTTCTAAATGGTCCTTGGATAACCAATCCGGCCAAGAGGCGAAAAGAAGGATTTCTAGAGTCGATGAAATCTCATCAAATAATGAATCCGGAGAATTACATCGCGAATGCTAAAGCTTTCAATCCAAATGCAGCAGAGGAAGTATTGTCGGGAATCAAAAAACTTAATCAATTTAGTGCAATCTTGTGCGCAAATGATCTGCTTGCCGCCGGTGCAATTAAATTTCTCTCTAAAAGAAAAATGAAGGTCCCCGACGATATTGCCGTCATAGGAATTGACAACACGGATTTGGCCGAACTACTCACGCCAACCTTGACTAGCGTTGACTTCAAGGCGGAGTATCGCGGTGAGCTAGCAGCCAAATACCTCCTTGAGCGTCTTGAAAACCCAAATCTCCCAATCAAGAAAACAATTATCGAACCTGAACTGATTATACGAGAATCGGCATGAGCAAAGTAAAGAAGCAATCTCTGGTTGCACAAGAACCTCTAATAATTCTCTTCTCAACTCCTTTAATTGCAGGAGTTCTTCTAGTGAGTGTTTTGCCCACTATCTTAGGGGCTTTGACATCTCTGACCGACCTAGAACTTTCCTATGTAATCCAATGGAACTTCGTCGGATTTGAGAATTTTGGTAGCGCCCTTAGCGACTCAAGATTTCTTGAATCTTTTCGAATCGGAGCAATATGGGCGTTATCGGTAACGGTCCTAGCCATGATTCTGGGATTTACCTTAGCTTTATTGATAGAGCGCAGAAAATACTATTCGCCAATTTTGAAAATCCTGGCAGTCTTTCCGTGGGCACTTTCACCAGTAATTATCGCGATTATCTGGGATATGTTGCTCAATCCAAACTCCGGCCCAATTACGGGATATTTAAGGAAATATGAATTACCTGGGGCGAACGTGAGTTTGCTTTACAACCTCAATACAGCTCTCCCAACTGTGATTGTCATCGGAGCATGGCTTTCGTTGCCTGTGGTCACTATTTCTTTTTTGGCAGCTTTGAAAACAATTTCACGCGAGATGATCGAAGCAGCTTTGATTGATGGTACCTCAGCTTCGCAAAGAATGCGCCTGCTGATAATTCCTCAACTACGTCCGATAATAACGGCGCTTGTTGCGTTGAACATTATTTGGAACTTCAACTCATTTGGCCTCATATTTGTTTTGACTAATGGAGGTCCAGGCGGCAGAACATATCTTCCAGGCTTATTTGTTTATGAAGAGTCATTTCGGTACGGAAATTTCGGCTATGCCGCTGCTCTCGGCATGATCATAACAATTGCTTTGGTCATCATCCTTGGTATTTATGTAGCTGCTCGTAATCGTAATGAGGTGGAAGCTTGATGAAAGCTTTAGCCTCAAAACTTGGCATCGGAACTTTGGTCGTGTTTTTTGTTGTTTTCTTGGGTGGACCATTCTTATGGTTACTAGGGATGTCGATTAAGGCGCCTATTGACATTCTTGCGTATGAACCTAGTTTGTTTCCGGAAAATCCATATTTCCAGAATTATTTCGATGCTTTAGAGAAGAGTGGGATTGTCAGAGCTTTCTTTAATAGCATTTTCATCTCTTCTCTTTCTACGCTGTTCATCAGCATCTTGGTTGTGGTCCCTGCTTACTTCTTTGCAAGAAACAAGGGATTTTTCTCAAAGTCGCTTGCGCTATGGATACTCGTTAGCCAAGTATTTCCACTCTCACTAATAATTATCCCTCTTTTCCTTGCTCTCCAACGTATAAATCTCATCAACTCATATCCGGGCTTGATCATCGTGTACGTAGTTGTAAATCTTCCATTTTCTTTATGGCTATTACGTGGCTTTGTTCTGTCGATACCTCGAGAATTGGAGGATGCCGGTCGAGTAGATGGTGCATCTTTCGCCCAAGTTATTGGATTCGTGATTCTTCCACTGTTGACCCCAGGCATGATAGTCGTCGCCGTATTTACCTTCATCAATGTGTGGAATGAATTCTTCTTTGCGCTAGTTCTGTTGTCTGATCCTGAGAAACTAACTCTTCCATTACAACTAGCACAATTTCTAGGAGCCGAAGGTAGAGGGCGTTACGGCGCGTTAGCCGCTGCAACTGTTATAGCTATTTTGCCCTCGATAGGGCTCTTCGCGCTCATACAAAAAAAATTCTCCGACAACTTTTTGGCTGGAGCAGTCAAAGGATGACGGAGATACAAATAGAAACGAGAGAGGAAATGAAAATGAATAAACTGCTTCAAGTGCTTAGGAAACTTGGCACACCCTTCGTTGCAGCAGCGTCAACTCTTGCGCTAGCACTTGGAGTTATGGCTCCAATGCAGGCCAAGGCTGCGGACGAAATAACGTTTATGACTCCTGCCTTCCTTCCAGAAACTCTTGCAGGTTTCAAAGATGCCGTTGCAGCTTGGAACAAATCGAACCCAAACATCCAGGTCAAATACATTCAGGGAGACTGGGACAACATGGGCGATAAGCTAACGACGCAATTTGCATCTCGCACCGCCCCGGATGTCATTCATTTTGAGGCAAATGCAGCTCGACTTTGGGCCAAGAAAGGTTATCTTGCAGATTTGAATTCTCTAATGAGGCCTCTGAAAACGTCCATTCCGGACGGATCTTGGAAGACTGCAAGTTGGCAGGGTCGTCTTTATGGCGTACCAGTAATTGATCAACCATATGTTGTTTTCGCAAACGTGGACATTTTCAAGAAAGCTGGAGTGGCTCTTCCCACGTCTCAGTCAGGTTTTTCCTGGGATGAATTCACTACCCTCTCAAAAAAAATGACAACTTCGACATACTACGGATCGATTTTCGGAGTGGCTCGTCCCGCCTCTCCGTTTATGATCATGTCAGGCTCTTTTGGAGCAAAATGGTTCAGAGGCGTAACTACCTCGAGAGCTAGTCTTAGAGTTAGAGATGCTGAACTTGAAATTCCAACTCGTGTCTACAACATGATTTATAAAGATAAATCGATGGACCCAACATCTTTGACTGTACGTCCTGGCGCTGCTGTTGCACCTTTTGTTGCTGGCAAAGCGGCAATGTTTGTAGCACCGAGTTTTGTGGCTCTAGATCTTGACACTGCGGCGAAGGAAAAGGGTTTTAATTGGACCACTCTCCCTATGCTCAAAGGAACCACTCAAAGTCAGTATGCAAATCCACAAATCTTCTCAATAAGCACCCAAAGTACCAAGAAGAAACAGGCCACACAGTTCATTCAGTTTCTCATGAAAGATGAGAATCTAATCAAGTTTGGTCTGGGAGATGCTCTGGTTCCAATGACAAATACCGCTCTTCAAGCGGCGATTGTTGCCAAGAAGTCCACTCCGGGATGGGCACAATTACTCGCTGATGGCGGTAATTTCACAGTAGCTCCATTCTCCTTTGTACCTGAGTATGACAATTGGAGAGGCTCAGTCCTTCAACCAGCTCTACAGCTCTTCTTGCAAGACAAGATCTCAAGAGCCGAATTGGTTAAGCGTCTCGAAGACGGATGGAAGTCCTTGCGATAGTAAGTCGAAAAACTCTCTTCCTAACTCGAGGGGTAGAGGGTCGGATAACCGGCCCTCTACGTAATACCTCAGCAGTCTGCGTGTCTACTGCGCAACTTGAAGAACTCAAAATAATCAAGAGAAGGAAAACGGAATGTTGAAGACGAAGACAATTGGTGTGATAGCGGGTGCAGCAGTTGGCGATGCCCTCGGAGGTTCAACTGAGAGCTATAGCGTGGAGGCTATTCAAGATAGATTTGGAGGCTTTGTCGAGAAGATAGAGGGGCCCTTCTATCCAGACTATGCAGCCGCACGCCCAATTGCACCGTATTACAAAGGTGACGGTCATATCACTGACGATTCAATGATGGTCGAGTCACTGATCTCAGTCTACGAGAAAGTACGAGACCACCTCGACGCGTTTTCATTCGCCCAGCACATTATCCCGGAGTTGATTGAGAAGGTGAGATACATTCCTGAACTTCAACGTGAAACACTTCTGATTCATAGACTTTATTATGCTGAGAAGTGGCTCCTGCAACGATTGCATCTTGGCAAGGTAGATCCTCGTGAAGCTGGCGTTGGGAACATGGTTAATTGTGGAGCGGCTATGTATATGGCACCCGTCGGAATTGTGAACGCTGGAAATCCTGAGAATGCCTATCGTGAAGCGATTGAAATCACAGGAGCACATCAATCAAGTTTTGGACGTGAAGCAGCAGGCGTCTTTGCTGCGGCAGTAGCTCAGGCTCTAGTGCCTAAAACGAGCGTGGATGAGATTATGGAAGTTACTCTGGATCTCGCCAAAGATGGCACGAAGAGTGCAATTGCTGCTGTATTGAGTAAAGCACGAGAGCTAGATTCCTGGCGCAACGGCCTTGGTCAATTACGAGCCGCTTTTCGCCCATTTGACACAATGGAAGATGAATATCGAGACCCCTCTCTCGATGCTCGAAAACCTAGCCGCCTGAAATCCATTGAAGAGTTACCGCTTGCGCTCGCTATGGTGACTGTGGCGAAAGGTGACTATAAAGAAAGCGTCTTAGGAGGAGTGAACTACGGACGCGATTCTGATTCTATTGCAACGATGGCCGGTGCGATCACCGGCGCAATTCACGGAGTTGAAGCAATTCCAAGTGAGTGGCTAGAAACAGTAGAGCGTGAAAGTCGCCGTGATTTTAGGGCGACGGGAACATTAATCGCTCAGATTGCAGAAGAAATTCATGCAAAGGACGAAGCAAGACTCACGATTATTAAGAATAAGCAAAACAACCTTTTCAGAGAAAAGTTAGGAGTGAGCAATTGATTTCTAAACTCTCTCGTGCAAAAGGAGCAATGGCGGGCTTGGCAATCGGAGATGCTCTAGGTCGACCTGTCGAAGGTTTATCCCCGGCACAAATTCGTTCGAAGTATGGCGGAGTTGAAGACTTTATCTCACAGAACCCAGGTGGAAGCGACGACACGGAATACGCGATTCTAACTGGTCGGGCTCTTGTGAAGTTCGGTAAGTCAATTACTTCGGAAGAGTTCGCTTCATACTGGGTAGAAAAGGTTTGTAATCAGACAGAAGATTTTCTTGGAGCTGGTTTCAGTGAGATGGCGGCAATATCCAATCTCAAGGCAGGTTTGAAACCTCCACACTCTGGACGTCACATTCATGCTTGGAGTGATGGGTTAGCCATGCGTGTCGCTCCAATTGGAATCGTCGCAAATGGCGATATTGAATTAGCAAAGCGGCTGGCAATAGCCGACGGTCAAGTAAGTCACTCAGGTGAGGGAATCCATTCGGGGGTAGTAGTTGCAACAGCTATCAGTCAAGCCATGGCTGGAGACAGCATCAAAGATTTGACAATAGCTTCAAAGAAATCGATCCCTGAGGATTGTTGGACTGCACGTGCCATCACAAAGGTGCTCTCTGTAATTGAAGGGCAGAGAAACAAGGATGCTTTCTCATTGACTGACCGTTTACTTGAAAGCGTTGCAACACATCACTATTTCTATGCGGACATAGCCCCTGAAGCCGTAAGCCTTGCGATCGCCTCTGTTGTCTATGGCGATGGAGACTTTGTCTCGACTGTTCGATTCGCCGTTAACTGTGGACGTGACGCAGACACAATTGCCGCAATGGCTGGGGCCATCGTAGGTGCTTATGTTGGCTTTGATGCAATTCCCGAACATTGGAGAAGTGCTGTGACAGAGGTGAAAGGGAGTTGTCTTGCATTTACTAAAGGCATGAGTCCTATCGGACTTGCAGAGGAGTTGATCCAGCTATGAAACTTGAATCCGCAATTCGTGGACTTGTTATGGGAGATTCGCTTTCAACTCAGAATGCGACACACAGATTGGCTCTCCTAAGTGAGCGGCGAGTAAGACGGTTCAATATCCTCCAAGCTTTTGCTACTGAAAATAAGCATACAACGGTACCTGAACCTTATGTTCACGGTTTCAGTCCAAAGTATTTATATCCAAGACCGTCTGATGATGTGGAGTGGTTTTTTTGGTCTAGGGATGTGGTCTTGAGTCAATCAGAATTTTCTAAAAGATGGCAAGAAATGGCCAAGCTTCGAGGAACACTAAGAATCAGAGTTAGTGTGGCAAGTGCACTTCAGAATATTTCGATGGGTATGCGTGCGCCTTCTTGCGGTCACGATAATCCACACTACTTTGATAATTCAGCCATGTTTCGTGCTTTAGGAATATTTTCTGCAATGCCTCAAGATATCAACAAATTAAAGGAATTGATAAAAGAGGACGCATCGCATACCAATAGCGAAGATGGAGTTTGGTGCGCCATTGCAATCGGCGTCCTTGCGGCAAATGTTGTCGCTGGAACTCCAATTAGTGAAGCAATCGACATTGCCATTGATGAATTGCCCCGAGACTCGTGGAGTCGTCGCGAAGTCCTTCGCGCTTTAACACTCTCAAAGAGCGAGAGCGTGCTCAAGGAAAGAGTAATGCTTCTCGAAGAGAAGTTCGTAGATCGAATCTATCCCTATCCCTACGCCGCGCCCGAGACTTTAGGGCTACTAATATCTCATTTACTGCACAAGGAAGATCCTCATCTAATGTTCACTTCCAGCTTCCTACATCGTAGAAATACCGATTCAATTCCTGGACTGATCGGTTATTTCCTGGGACTTCAACATGGTGATTCTTGGATGCCGCAAACCTTCAGGACTGAGAACGTCTTTCTTGATGGTGTTTCGATACCAGATTTAAAAGGAACGGCAATATTCTCGGAATAAATCACCGATTAATCGGTATTCATCACCTGGAAAATCTCCGCAACTCTTCCTTCGGACAATCCATGTGCTTGCGCATTCCGTTCGCCCCATTCACGAACCATCTTCTCTAACTCTTTATTGTGAGCAGTCTGGCTTTCGTGGGCATGAAGCGCCGCAATTTTCTTCGGAAAAGTCTCCGTGATATCGACGAAGTGATTGGGTTGTGGTGAGCCAGTCATCCAAATTTCACGGACTCGCCACGGCTCAAAGCCAGCTTCTTTTAAATCAGTGAAAGCAACGGGATTACGGGCATCTGGAAACGAATTACTTGGAACCATCGCCCAAAATTCGGTCAAAATGACTAGAAATTTAAATCTGGTGGGCGCTGAGGGTCTCTCTCCGCTTTTTTCGGGTACTTCCCCGACTTTTAGATCGTCGGGTCATAATCAGATAACTTACACGAGAAATATGAAGTAGGAAAGCGTGAATTCTTATACCTACCTCTTTCCTCTTTAAAAAGTACTCGGATAACATTAAAATCAAATTATGAGACAACGCCTAATTGCCTTACTAGTGATCACACCACTCCTGCTTTCATCTCAAGCGTCTACCTCTCATGCCGCAGCTAAGGAGGGGAAAAAATGCTCAAAGGTGGGAAGTAAATCAGTAGTTGGCTCAAAAACCTTTATATGCGTCGGAAAATCCGGGAATAAGTTTGTTTGGAGTGAAGACGTAGTGAATAAGACAAAAGGCGCAGTTCAAAAAAATATAGTTTTTGAAAACTTATCAATTGATTTAGAATCAAACCCATGGAAATGGCCAAGCGACACCAATAGTTGGCCAGCTGGTGATCACCCTCCGATTAAAATATTTGGAGAAACTTACCGAGGTAAGGTCGAATCCACTCTTACCTTTGACATGTTGAAGATTGGGCAACCAGTTATTTCACCAGTGGATGGAGTAGTAATTGATAATAGGTCTCAACCTGAAACTTGTGACACAGAGTTATACATAATGGATTCTAAATCCCAACAAGTATTTTCTCTAGATCACGTCACATCTACTCTTAAGAAAAACGCTCGAGTCAAAGTTGGACAAATAGTTGCAACGGTTCCTGCTCGGCAATGTAAAGAAGATTTTGGGTTCTACGAGTTAATGTTAGTTAAGGAAGTAAATGGGAAAGTGGAGGCGTACTGCCCACTTGATTTCATCAACCCCACATCAAAACCAAATATTTTTCTCTCAATATCAAAAGTGACTAAGGAGTGGAATAAAGTTGCTACCACGGAAAAGAGTAAATACACTTCGAAACAAATGTCTGGTAATTTGTGCTTAACTCCTACTGCCCCAGCATAATGGAAAAATAATACTTTAGATAAAGAATCATCTAGTTTTTCCTAAAGACATTTATTTATACTTTTCATTACTGGCGATTGCTCCTTGAATTATTTAATTGAGTTCGTAAACTTCAGCTTTAGTTAAAAGGTAATCATTGAGCTTATTGTTTTGTAAGACTGAGTGTGGCTAGTAGCAATACGACATTGAGCACAACAAGCGATTTCTACTCACCGAATGGGCGTTAAATCTATTTTTATTCCAGTTAACTTACCACCGATTTTTGGCGGATGTTTAACTAAATAAACATATAACGTGGGCGCTGAGGGTTTTGAACCCCCGACCTACTCGGTGTAAACGAGCCGCTCTACCGCTGAGCTAAGCGCCCTATCAAAATACTTGCGCAGTCTATAACGAGGCTAGCGCGCTTCTGTAATC
>Ga0172367_10006851_pt1 | contig 13237 bp, 10 predicted proteins | sample Lak10m_FD_114542 | JGI IMG/M metagenome (GOLD analysis project Ga0172367, IMG submission 114542) | Freshwater microbial communities from Kabuno Bay, South-Kivu, Congo - kab_022012_10m | ecosystem: Environmental > Aquatic > Freshwater > Lake | place: Democratic Republic of the Congo: South-Kivu...
AATAATTATCAAAAATATACGTCATTTAATTCGCAAATTCACACACCAAAGTGACACAGTAAGCACCTTGAAATTTGTCATGAAACCAGTCATTTATGCTAAGTAATGCAAATGTTATAAAAAATAGGGCCTACAAACCCTTTTTTAGAAAGGACTGCCCACCTCCCTATTTAGTTTGTAAAGAGTCCAAAAAAGCGAACTTAGCATTAGACCAAAATAAGCCGTTACACTTCTAATGTTGAAATTCCATTTTTTTCAACAATTGCTAATAACTTTAAAGAAGGCCCGGAAGGTTTTTTTCTCCTCTTTCCCATTTACTAATCAAGCTAGAAGTAACATTCAGGTAATGAGCAAAAACATTCTGACTTAGGTGTTCTTTCTCTCGAATTTTTTAATTTGCAAAGGACTAAGAGGGAGAACAGGAATTAAACACGCATCATCAAAATGACGCATTGTTTTCTTGTCAATGACACCTACTTTTTGCAATGCCTCCACTGTTTCGTGGATAGCAGCCATCGCATCATTCTTATATTTTTTAGTCATATCTTTTTCCTCTATTAAACTAGAATTTTTTAATGATTTTCTAATTTTATCTATTGATGTAGTCATATCCTATCTATCGAGTTTTATGGATAATATGCATAACTACTCCCCATATCGTAAAATCTGTATCAGCACTTATATGGATATCGGCATGCTCAGCGTTCTCAGCCTTTAAAATCACTTCACCAACAGATGGCATAAAGCGCTTAACTGTCAGATCACCATTTACAATGGCAATGACAATATCCCCAGTTCTAGGTTTGGGACTACGATCTACAACCAATAAATCCCCATCAAAGATACTAGCTCCATTCATGGAATCCCCTGCTACACGTATAAAGAACGTTGTTGATGGGTTACTTATGAGATGTGTATTGAGATCTAGCATACAATCTATATGATCATCTGCTGAAAGGGGTACACCAGCTGAGACAGCGTTAAGAAAAAATGGTCTTTCTATGTTTAAAGCGTTAGGATGCGGGATAAAGGCTGTATTACTCTCATGTGACTCATGATAGTGTTGTGTTTTTTTTTGCAATAGCACTTGAACGGTAGGCAAAAGGGACAACGGTATTCGTACAGGGCACGTTTGCTCTTTGTATTTATTTGAGAGCTTTTTGCGCCCTGCCCCTTCTCTTTTACCACCATGTGCCATACATCTATCCTACCCTTTTAATCTTAAGATAACACATAAGAGTAGACGTTGCATTTTCTCCTAAGAAATCCTCTAAGGAAAAATACGTGCCTCCTAAAATAAGACCTGTAATGAGAAAGATATAAAGTAAGGTTACCACATAAACAAGCTCCATATGAGCAATATGCTGGCCCCAGAACCGGCTTAAAACGTGTTGTATAGTTTTATTTAAGCTATATATCATGATGATTCTCCTTCAATATGATTAATGTTCAATAATCATGATGATTTATGTACGATAATCATAATTTAGTCAAGAGGATATTATTCACTGTGTTACTTAAATCAAAATTAAGGATAACTTTTTTCTTAAGGTAAAGTTCTAGGCAATTTTTACGGATTTTGGCATCCCTAGTTCGGTCATTTTTTAAGCATTGCACAAAGGAAAGCTGATTTAACATCTCGATTAGGAATTGTTTAGAAGAGAAGCATACATGCAAAGATGGTTTTTAGTCGATAAAACGTGTTCTCAACTTGATTACGATGACCGACGTTATTTTTATAATACCAATCCCAGTAGCCCTTTTCCTGAATATACTTAATAGATTGATCTCTTTTTGAAGAATTGGTTGCTTTATTAATCACCGCTTGGCTCGGCGATAGAATCAATTACCAAGTGTGTTGATTCTTCTAATGAAGGTAAGGCTAAGGACAATAAAGCTTGTCCGGCTCTTTTGGACAAACAACTAAACTCTGGAATGGGTAAAATTTTGCCCAATAAAATAAACAAAGATTCGACAAATCCAATCTCTTATCTCAGGATTAATTTAAATAAATGGCGCAAGGTTGGAATTAAATTGATACAAGTTTGAGAATAAATAAAAGGACGGCTACGTTTAGATTCTGCTTCTGAGGAAGCTAACCAATTTTCTTCAAGATCGTCACTGATCCAAATGCTTAAAGAACCTCTTTTTTTAAGGCTTTATTATGGCCTTTCCAGTTGGTGACTTTGTAAGAAACTTTTTTCTTAATCGTTTCTTGGTTATGCTGCTTTCTCATCACCTGTAGCCACCAAATATCCTCGCTCTCTTAACCCTTATCTATCATTCTTTTGCTATTTAATCAATAAACTGCTTTTTTAAAGAGGATTTCTATCAACACTAATTTTATTTTACTAAATTTTATCATCATAAAAAAATCTATTAATATCTAAAAAGTCCCGAATGATTTGGCTAGAAATTAACAAAAAAAGTCCTTCTATCAACGGGAATTTTGTTGACAGATTTCTGCACTCCGGTTTCAATTACCTAAGAGATCTCAGCTAGATTCAACAAACATCGTCTTGGTAAGCTATTTCGTAATTTTTGGTTAGTTTTACACATCTTTCGACTTTGTGCTATTCATCAATGGCTTCAACGTTGTCTGCTTAAGACGTTGTGCTGATTTTTTCTTTCCACGTCCCTTAGTCGCTACAGTTTTAGTAGCTTCGTTTTGACTATCTACTGATTGCACTAATAAATTAAAATAGTTTAGCACATGCCGGCCAGGAGATTTCTGATACCCTGTATGCAATAAAAAGTATTCTTGTGCCGCTGCATTGGGTTTAGGAACAATACATACAGGTGTTAAGCAATTTTCTTTATCTGCTGCAAAGATTGTCAAACCAAAACCTTGAGTTCTTGCTAAAGCAACAAAGGTACCTGAAGGAGGTTCATTACTTAAAGATCTTATATAAGACATGTACTGATTGTCGGCTATAAACTCTTTTTCTAAAAAAGCATCAACTTCTTTCTTTGCAGGTAATGCGGTTCCTATAAGAGAAGGATTAACTGCTTGCATATCAGCCCATATTAATTGCCGAATTTCCTCATCATTTGTGCGAGTTTTTAAATCCTTTATCGCTTTTCTTCTTTCGGTTCCAGTAGCATTGAAAGCACAGTTTCCTCCCTTACCAGATACACTCTCTTCTGTAAAAATCATTGTGGTGTTCTCTTCTTTTGTCCAAGAATAGACAGGTGATGAGGCTGATGCATAGAGAGAAAAAGAGGTGGGTTGAGGCTCTGAGTCATTATCACTAGCATCGGTATCTGTATCACTCTCTTCGTTAACAGATAACAATTTCCCTGGTTCTACAACTAATTTTGTTCCGAAGGCATCCCAGTCTTCTGTCTGATGCTCATTAATCACCAAAATCTTAAAACCAAATCCTTTCCTTTGAACGGTGGTGCGAGTTATATCAAGACCCCATAAATCTTGTGGCCGAAAGAGTGGCTCTGCTTTTGTATAGATTGTTCCTGCTTCTTCTTGTTCTCTTGTTGCCTTCTTTTTAAAGGTTTCAATTTGTCGATCATCAATTACAGCTAATACAAAATCCACATTTTTTCTAAGTCGCTTAGTTAATGGTCCTTTTCGAAACAACTTTTTTTGCAGTTTTGACGCTCTTTCTACTTTTGAAAGAAATGCCTTTATTTTGTTTTTGTTATCCTCTGAAGATAGATCAATTCTCTGAGCCATAACCCAGTCTTGAAGAGATCGCAAAACAAGAATGAAATCTTGTTGATTTTCTTCAAAATAAGACATATCAATACCACGAAGTAGTTCATTTAAGTCCCATCGTTGTTGTTCTTTTCTCTTCACTGGACGTGTTCCTTCATTTTTCAAAACACTATCCTGAAGACTTGCAGCTTCTACAAGTTGAATATCAGCGAGACCTTTCTGTCTTTCTTTTAGGTCCTTTTCTGTTGCAGATAGTTTGACACTTAAATAAAAATCCCCAACAGCTGTGTCTACAAAATATCCTTGAGAACCTTCTTTCCTTAAGTTTGTTGCTAAATAATGAGCCTCTCTTTCTACCTGTTCGCGGTGATGACTCAAAGCTCCTGCTTTTGCCCTCTTGGCGTGAATAATATAAAGTTGTCCACCTTTTTCAATTAATAAATCTCCAAATTCAAAAGTATCTTTTGCACTTCCCAATCGAATATTTGTGCAATCGAGAAAACTTGCAGAATCTCCAAGTCTATCTAGGCAATCTCGTAAATATTCCTTTTCTCCATCACTTTTACCACTACTTGCCTGAGGGATAGCATGGATGTAAGTATATTCTGGCAACGTAAGCTCCGAAGCAAGAATTTTACTTTGACGTAAAAGAATCTTGATTTTTTCAAATCGAGAAGCATCCACACGCAACCAACGCCCTCGATCAAATCGAAAATAGTTTTCCTCGTCCCCAGGAGTAATGGGTAGAGAAGTGATAAGATAGCGAATCGACTCTTCATAGATTTTCTCATCAAGGTTTAGGCGAATTCTTGTATCTAAAGAGAAATCTATATATTTTCTATAGGTGGCTATGGCTTCCCGAAAACTTACTTTTTTTCTTAAGCTTTTGCCTGAGCCAACACAAAAATAGATCTCTTTTTTGTCAAACATGGGTCGTACATAAGGACTCGCGAAAATATAATAAAGTCCATCTTCGGTATCGTCTCTTGCTCTTGTTTTAATCAGGGTAACAAGTGCTTCATTGAGTCTTTCAATTTGTTTTACATCTTTCTCTTCTTCACTAACAAAAACCAGCAAGCGAGGATGGATTGAAAAGACTTTGCTAGCAGCATATTGTTCAAGTCCAAGCGCTAATGCTCTCATCTGGACAAACACTGATGTATCAATTGGTGTAGATAAAATATCCTCAGATGATCTTGTATGAAAGGAGAAATGAAAATAATCAGAAGCAATAACTGTCCCTTTAAAACATCTGGCTTTGGGTGGGCAGGTACTTAGCGTATCAATCCCTTCAGAGCCAACTTCCAACCCAAGAGAATCAATGCTTGTTAGCTCTGAAGAAGTGATCTTGAGTGTTGCAGGAACTTCACGTGTGTAATTCGTTGCTTTAAGAATTTTGATTTTTTTGGGATTACACAACTGATCAGAAGCAGCTAATTGGAGTCCCCATCCAGGAACAATAGCTCTTTGATTAATGAGAGCTGGCCACATTCCAAAACCGTATACCATTGCCTTTTGAGCATCTAGGGGGAAAACCATAATTGTGGCCATATGTCGAAACGGCCGACCCAAATCAACGCTTGCATCCACTAATTCCATTAAACCTTCTAAGCCTACGTTTTGTTGCTTAGTGAACAGTCTCAGGATATGATAGGGAGCTTCTTCTTCCCCTATATTTCCGTCTCTATGCAAAATCCACTTTTTATACTCAGGAGCAGGCGTTGATCCATCTTTTGAAAAATATGTATCTCGTTCATCTTGAAATAAGTTTTGGCTTACATACTTTCTGATGGTTGATAAAGATTCTCTCTTTCCAGAAAAATATCCAGAAGGAAATCTAGAAAAATCCAAACATAAAAGGGTTGTTTCTGCAGGTAATCCTTCCGGAAAAACAGTATTATTCAATAAAACTACTAGCTGGTGAGCTTCATCATCAGGAGAAGAAGCTCTTAAAAGACAAAACAATATTATAAATAAAGAGCAAAAAAACCGAGAACAAATAGTGAATCGTCTCATCATATGTACTTCATTTCATCATAGCTTCCTGCAAGAATTAGCGATGAGTTTTTGGTGACATTGCGGCACGATTAAACCATTTCTGGGCTTCTTGATCATTTTGAGGTAATCCCATCCCAAGTTTATATATCCAATAAAGACTATGCTGAGCTTCTGGATGTCCAGCTTCTGCAAGCTGACGACACATACGTGCCGTCTCTATAGTCTCTGGCGTCATCATAATATGGTCATAAGCACCAGGAGATACTTTTTGTAAATCCGCAATTCGTTGAAACCAACGAGATCCTTCAGCTGGGCTTTGTCTAACACCTAGACCATTCATATAACAAATACCTAAATTCATACACGCTTCCACACAATCTTGTTCTGCTGCGCGTCTATACCAACGAACTGCCTCTGCTGCATCTTTTCTTACGCCCACACCTTGTTCATAATAAACTCCTAAATTGTATTGTGCCAAAGCAAGACCTTTATCAGCGGCAGCACGATACCAATGCGCAGCTTGTCTATCGTCTCGTGGCACTCCTTCTCCTTTCATGTACAATTGTGCCAAATAAAATTGCGCTTCGGGATTCTCTTGCTCTGCCGCAATCTTGTATAAACGTGCTGCTTCTTTTACGTTTTTTCTGACAGCTATTCCTTTTTTGTAAAAACCAGCTAGGTTCATACATGCTCCTGCATGCCCTTGATCGGCAGCTTTCTTATACCAAGCAAACGATTGTTCGTCGCTTTTTTCTACACCCATACCTTCTTGATAGCATTCTCCTAGCAGTGATTGAGCATTAGCATCCCCTTGATTTGCCGAAAGTAAAAGCCACCGTATCCCTTCTCTCATATCTTGAGGCACAGCACCTTGACCAAATAAATAAGCTCCACCCATAAAAGATTGAGCTTTCTTACATCCTTTTTCTGCTGCAGAACGGAATAATCGGGTTGCTTCTGTTAGGTCTTTTCTGACACCTTCTCCTTCAAAATAACAAACAGCAAGGTATCCAATAGCATCAATATCTCCTTGATCAGCCGAAAGTCTGTATAAACGAACAGCTTCTTGTGAATTCTTCTGAACTCCAGTCCCTTGTGCGTAACATTTTCCCAGATTCATTTGTCCTTTTGCATACCCTTGATCTGCTGAACGTTTAAACCATTTAAACGCTTCTTTAGGATCTTTGGGAACAATAGGACTTTCACCCGTTAAATGGAGTACTCCCATATTGCATTGATCTTCGCTGTTACCACTTTCGGCTGATTGTCTGCACATTTGTACAACGTATTCGTCTTCAGCATGTTGCATACGTGCTAATAGCAGTCCTGCTCTTCACCTTGTGCTGCGGCCATCGTAAGCCAACGTTTACTTTCAGCAAGATCGCGTGGAACATCTTTCCCCTCAAAATACATACTACCCACATTAAACTGCGCTTTTTTGTGCCCTTGTTCACCCGCCTTCTTGTACCACTTCAGGGCTTCACTATGGTCTTGTACGGTACCGTCCCCACTATCATAGAAGGTGCCGACACTAAATTGAGCCTCAATCATTCCTTGTTCCGCTGCCATATGACTCCAACGGAATGCTTCCTGAGAACTTCTTGCTACATTTTTACCAAACTTATAGAGCAAGCTTAAATGGTACTGTGCTGTAGGATTCCCTTGTTCTGCTGCTTTTCGAATCCATTTAACGGATTGTACGGGATCTTTAGTTACTCCTTTTCCTGTATCATAGACGACGCCTAAATTAAGTTGTGCTAAAGCGTCTCCATTTTCAGCGCCAAGTAAAAACCATTTTGCTGCTTCAACATCATTGCGCTCTGTGCCAATACCATCCCTATAAAAACAAGCCAGAGTATAATAAGAAGCTGTACATTGCTTCTCAGCTGCTTGCTGTATCCAAGAGAAGGCTCTTGCTTTATTGTGTGTGTTATCACCATCCGCTTTTACATAAAGTAGTCCTAGATTATATTGGGCTGACGCATCGCCTTGCTCAGCAGCGCGCTGATACCAATGTAGTGCTTTTTCTCTATCAATAGGCACACTTAAGCCATAGGTACTTTCATTGCCCGTACAGTAGAGGCTTGCTAAAGCACATTGCGAAGAAACATCTCCGTACTCTGCTTCTAAATGCAAGAGGCGAGTAACCTCATTAAGGTCTTTTTCAACATTAATACCATGAGCGTACATGGTACGAAGTTGTTGAATGGCTGGTATATATCCTTGATCACGGGCTTTTTCATACCAGCGGAGAGATTCTCTTGTATTCTTTAAAGTTCCTTTACCTTGATCGCATGCAATGCCCATATTATATTGCGCACGGGCAATACCAGCTTCGGCTGCACGTCTAAAACATGCCGTTGATTCTGTGAGATCTTCAGGAGTGCCAATACTTTTAGCATGCATCAATCCCAGGTTTAGTTGCGCATAGGCGTCCTCAGAATGTAACAGCCAAGATAATGAACGAGCAGCAAGAGTCTGTGCATAGTCCACATCTTTCTTAATATGCTGATTCCCAAAAAAGCAAAGAATACTTACATACGATGCAGCTAATTCTGAGCGTTCACTCAATGTTACAAGTTCCGTAAATGCTTGTTGATGGCCTCGGATTGCTTGTTGATACGTCTCCTCTAAAAAAGAGCCTGTAATATCTACAGGCTGGTTACCGTCTATTGTCATGCGAGAGAATGAATTACCCAGTCCACGCTCTGTATGTTCTCTGGAAAAATCACTAGCATCCAAGGAAAAGACAAAAGCCGTACTGCATAGAAATAGACAGGTTAGGGGAGAATTTTTGATCATATGATGAACTCAACTAGAAAACATACCCCCTATATACAGTCAGATTATTTAATTGAAAAGTCACATAATCATCTAGTTTCCACCTGTGCTATTAGAGCACCAGCTTTGATCAAAACAATGGATTAATGCTCAATCATACAATTTTTAAAGCTTCTTTGTATAAACTAGAGATTATTTTTTAATAGGCACTCTAAACCTTACAAACGTTATAAAAAATTAGGACAACTCCTAACTCATTTTTATTTACCAAAGATTTTTAATGCTTCGTAGAGGTTGTCCGACTAAATCTTTTCGCATTTGTATTCAGATTTTTAAAATCTTTAAAGAGGATCTCTACAAAAATCAGGAAAGGTAAATTGAATAAAAAATGCCTCTCTTCCCGATTTTCATCAGTTAAAAATCTAATTGCTAAGTATCTTTATTGACCTTAATCTTTTTTATGCCTTCTTTGTTTTCTGACGCTTTGCCAATATATATTTTTAACACACCATTTTTCATTTTAGCCTCAATATCATCTGGATTAGCATCGTACGGCAACGTAATATTCCGTCCAAAGGATCCCTCCATGCATTCTTGAAGATGGTAATTTTTCTTATCCTCTTTTCTTTCAGTACTTCTTGTCGCATATATATGCAACTCATTATTAGCAAGAGAAATTTCAACGTCCTTTTCTTCCACGCCGGGAAGCTCAGCGGTTATTTCATATAGCTTTCCCTTTTCTATAATGTTAATACTCGGGGTCAAAAATTCATCGCCTGCTATATTCAATGGAAATCGGTCTTTAACAAAATCTTCAAAGATACGATTAATATCATGATGAAGGTTTACAAATGAATTTTTGTTGTTTAGCTGAGATGGATTATTCCAAAAAGTTGTTAACCAATTTCTTTTCATAGTCTCCTCCCTTGGTTTGTAGATCCTAATATTTCAATCTGCAAAAATAACTGCAGACGAGAACTTTATAACAAATAGAAAAACAAAATCATAGGGATATTTGGAAATTTTTTATCAAGTAAAGTTCAAATTTCTCAAAGAAGAAAATGATTACAAAAATCTTTGGGGATATATTCCATACATGTGCTTACATAAAATAAACCGCACTATGATAAAAACAACATCTTGATTTATAATCTGCTTTTTTCAACATAATCTTTAATATTTTTTAATTGTGTAGCCCAACCATTAGTATTCATATGATAAGCTTCCGTTCTTCTATCGCTTGGAATTTCATTAAACCCAGACTCTGTAATATATAGAAGGGTACCTTGTTCCGTTTTTCTTAATCTGAATTCAACAAGAGTGGGGTCTTCTTTGGAATAATCACGATTGCTATCAAGCGCATAAGGATGCCAGGTAAACGAAAAAAAGTATTCTGGCTCTATTTTTTGAATAAACATTTCCAATTTATGCTGCTCATAACCAGGAAAGGTAATGAAACCTTGACATCTCTGATTTGGCATAAACGGCTTATCCAACCGCACACGAAACCACTCCCCAAATTCTTGATAATCTGTCAATGCTTTCCATACACGAGAAAGTGGTGATTTCAACTCAATCTGGTTTTTTATTCGATCCTTCATTGTGCTTTCTTCTATAATTTTGCAAATATATACATATTTAAATTTTAAGATCAACGCTGTTATAAAAAGCAAAGAATAAAAAGAATAAAAAGATTAAACCAGCTTATAAATGCACTTATGTCATTCCATCTGAACTGAAAGCACCGTCCATTTTGCATTCGGATATGCACTTTATTATTCAATTAAGAATTAAGATTAGATACATGCACGGATAAAACCTTACTTAATTCGCCAATTTTTCAAGATAAAGAGAGACGCTTTCAAGTGTAGGGCTAATTGCCGGCTTTTCAGTATTCTAATCAGCTGGACATACTTCCCCGTATTTTTCTACATGCTGCAAAGCTTCAAGCATACGTAAAGCTTCACTAATACTGCGCCCTAAAGGTAAATCATTTACCAGTTGATGGCGAACTATCCCCTGTTGATCGATAAGAAATAACCCGCGATACGCTATATATTCATCGCTTAAAACATCATAATCTTTGGCAATTTTTCCACCAATGTCTGCAATTAATCCATATTCTATCCCTTGTATTCCTCCTTTTTCTTTAGGAGTTGCTAACCAAGCTTTATGAGAAAAATGACTATCAACACTACAACCTAAAACGACGGCTCCTAATCTTTCAAAATCTGAAAGCTTTTCTTGAAAAGCATGTAATTCAGTTGGGCAAACAAAAGTAAAATCGAGAGGGTAAAAATAAAATAAGATACTTACCTGCGTAGTCTTCTAAACTAATTTCCTTAAATTCTCCTTTAAAAACTGCCGTACTTTTAAAATTAGGGGCTTTCTTTCCAACTAATACGCTCATTTTGTGCTTTCTTTAATATTAACCATGAAGGAATGTAGCAGATAATTTTCTTCTTCTCCACTTTGAAAAAAGACAGAAAAGGCTGCAAAATACGACAAACTTCAACTAAACACCGCATAGGAAGAAAACAATGTCATTAAAATCTAAAAAACCGTCTTGTGGTCTCTATGGAAGAGAGAGGAAATTATAACTAAAACACCATGCTGTAATCATCGAATATGTGATGATGTAGAAAAATATGTACTCTTTTCATATCAAACAAGAAGATCAATACGTTTGTTTATTCGTCAACAATATAAAGGTTAGGCTTGCTAATTTTATTTTTGTCATTATGATACGCTTATCAAAACTTCAGCCGGAAGCTTTTCATGATTGATAATGATATGGACCATACCTACCATCCCTTACATGACCCCGTATATATGTCACCACAAATGAAGCAGTTTTTTCAGCATTTACTTCAGGACAAGCTACAACGACTCCAAGAAGAGGAACATTCTGTATATACAGCAATGGAAGATCCTTTTCAGCACCCTGATATCATTGATCAAAGTACAACAGAAAGTTTACGTTCTACTCACTATGCGTTTCATCGACATGAAAAACAATTACGTCATCAAGTAGAGATTGCCTTGCAACGGTTAGCATGTGGGAGTTATGGATATTGTAGAGTAACTGGTGAGCCTATTGGCGTCAAAAGATTAATAGCAGCTCCCCATGTATCTTACTCCCTGGATGCCCAAGAAGAACAAGAAGAAAAACAAAAATTAAAGACTAAAATGCAGTAGCAGTAGCATTTGGGAGCGGAAAAATAAAAGGAAATGATTTATGAAAACTTTCTTATCTTTTCCATCTCATGAACATAATGCCAAGTAAAGATAGTTCCTTACCTTCTGCAGAATCTATCGCGGGGCTCGTTGAACGCGTCACCTATCATAATCTAGAAAATGGTTTTTGTGTTTTAAGAGTGGTGGTAAAAGGTCATAAAGATCTTGTAACCTTGGTGGGTAATCTTTCGGTGATTTCCGCAGGTGAGCACGTTCAAGCTTCTGGAATCTGGATTCATGATCGTCAGCATGGACGGCAGTTTAAGGCACAGTTTTTAAAGTCTACCCCGCCTACTTCTTTAGAAGGAATAGAAAAGTACCTTGGCTCCGGCATGATTAAAGGCATTGGTCCTGTTTATGCCAAGAAGCTCGTGGAAGCATTTGGTGAGAAGGTCTTTGATATTATTGAACAAACGCCGAGACGACTCTTTGAAGTAACGGGTATCGGTCAGCATCGAGCTCAACAAATTACTAAGGGATGGGCGGATCAACGAATTATTCGCGACATTATGTTATTTCTGCATAGCCATAAGATCAGCACTGCTCGAGCCGTACGTATTTATAAAACGTATGGAGAAAAAGCTATCGAGGTTATCACCCAAGATCCCTATCGGCTTGCTCGTGATATTCGTGGCATTGGTTTTGTCAGTGCCGATACCATTGCGCAGCAGATTGGCATTGAAAAGACCTCTTTGATTCGAGCACGTGCCGGAATTAGTTATGCCCTTACCAAAGCCATGGATGATGGGCATTGTGGTTTACCAGAAGAGAAGCTTATTGTGTCTACCCAAGAATTACTTGAGATACCTCAGGAATTGGTTTTACAGGCATTAGCTTTAGAGCTGAATGAAGAAAATGTGATCAAGGAAGTTATTGAGCAAACACCATGTATTTTCTTAAGTGGATTATTCCATGCAGAAAGAATTATTGCCAAAAAGCTGTATAGTTTAATAGATAACCCCCTGCCCTGGCCTATGATAGATACATCAGCTGCTCTCCAGTGGGTTGAAGACAAAACCTCTATTTGTTTATCCTCTACACAAAAACAAGCTATTGAAGTTGCTCTGACGTCAAAGGTTTTAGTTATTACCGGTGGTCCTGGGGTTGGAAAAACCACCTTAGTAAATTCCCTTCTTAAGATTTTACAAGCAAAGAAGCTAAAGATTGCTCTAGCAGCACCGACAGGACGAGCGGCGAAGCGTTTATCGGATTGTACAGGCATGGAAGCTAAAACGTTGCATCGGCTTTTAGAAACCAATCCAGCTAAAGGAGGGTTTTCAAAAAATGAAGAACAGCCCTTAGATTGTGACCTTCTCATCATTGATGAAGTGTCGATGGTGGATGTACCTTTAATGCATGCCGTTCTCAAGGCCCTCCCCTCTTCTGCTGCATTGTTTCTGGTTGGTGATATTGATCAATTACCTTCTGTCGGACAAGGACAAGTACTCAATGATTTAATCCAATCTGAAAAGCTTCCGGTAATTCGATTGACGGAAGTCTTTAGACAAGCAGCAAATAGTCAAATCATTACAGCGGCACACGCTATTA
>Ga0172367_10006852_pt1 | contig 13236 bp, 14 predicted proteins | sample Lak10m_FD_114542 | JGI IMG/M metagenome (GOLD analysis project Ga0172367, IMG submission 114542) | Freshwater microbial communities from Kabuno Bay, South-Kivu, Congo - kab_022012_10m | ecosystem: Environmental > Aquatic > Freshwater > Lake | place: Democratic Republic of the Congo: South-Kivu...
AGCCACAATGATGTCTTGGGTCCGAGCGGGGCCTGGTTCGGGTGTCAGTGAAATACGTATTGTGTCGCCTCTGCCTTGTTGCATCAATACACCCAGGGCGGCAGAAGAAGCGACTATGCCTTTAGAGCCCATACCGGCTTCGGTTAAGCCTAAATGTAACGCATAGTCACAACGATTGGATAAATCTTCGTAAATGCTGATCAGCTCTTGCACGTTACTAATTTTGCAAGACAAAATAATTTTATCTTTTCCAAGACCCAGCTCCTGGGCTTTTGCTGCGCTTTCCAATGCGGATAAAACGATAGCTTCTCGGGTAATGGCAGGGAGTTCTTTGGGATTGGCCAGTTGTCTGTTTTCGTCCAGTAAACGGGTTAAAACCGCTTGATCGAGACTGCCACCGTTGACGCCTATGCGCACAGGCTTATTATATTTGCAGGCAAATTCGATCATTTGTTGGAATTGAGGATCCCGTGCCTTACCTTTGCCAACATTACCAGGATTGATGCGGTATTTTGATAGCGCCTCAGCGCAGTCGGGGTATTTTTCCAATAACTTATGGCCGTTAAAGTGGAAGTCGCCGATAATAGGTACTGAATAACCTTTTTGTTCCAGTTGATTAACAATCTCGGGAACGGCTTTGGCCGCTTCTTCGGTATTGACGGTAATTCGAACCAATTCGGAGCCAGCGGTTGATAATTCGATAATTTGCTGAACGCTTCCTGCAACATCAGCAGTATCGGTGTTGGTCATTGACTGCACCACAATCGGAGCGCCGCCACCGACTTTGATATTGCCAACCGTTACCTGTTGCGTGTGTTTTCTGGGACTAATCGACATAGAATTCTTGTACTTACCAAATCAAAAGTTATTTAAAAAATACCAAGTAAATCACTTAGGATTAGAATTATAACTCCTTAATCGTAATCAGGCGAAAAACTAAATTGTGCGGATAAATTACTTTTCGGATGTGCATCTTGAGTTTGGCGAACAATGTTTGCCAAATACGGATGCTGACATTGTTGTTGCAGCGGGTGACATCGGAGTTTTTGATCAAGGTTTGGCTTGGTTAAGGTCTATTAATAAACCGGTAATTTATATTGCTGGAAATCACGAGTTTTATAACGGCGAGTATCACGATGTTCTACAAATGTTGAGAAGGGAATGCTCGGGCTCGAATATTCAATTTTTGGACAAAGATGTTTTTATCTTCCAGGGTGTGCGTTTTCTGGGGTGCACTTTATGGGCCGACTTGTTGGTTGACGGTGAGGCCAAGGCTGAAGCCATAGGCAAAACCTTAAATGATTTCAGAAAAATCCGTTTCAACGACACAGCGTTTAATCAATCACATTTTTCTACTCTACATCAAGAAGCTAAAACTTGGCTGGAAAAACAATTAGCTCAACCTTTCAATGGAAAAACTGTAGTGGTTACTCATCATGCTCCTACTGAATGGAGCTGGATAGAAACACCTAATGCATTGAAGAAAATGGCTTATTGCAACGATCTAAAGCCTTTGTTTCACGAATTTGAAATTGCGGCATGGTTTCATGGGCATGTCCATAACATGGGTGATTATCGAATTGCTGATGCGCGTATTCTAAGCAATACCCGCGGATATTTGGGCAGAAGAACGGTGGCCGGCTTTGATATCAACAAGATCGTTGATATTTGAGGGATCAAATTTTGCAAATACCAGAATCTAATGAGTCTAGCCAAGGTGATTTCTCGTTGAGTAAGCCTGTAAGTTGTGATGTAATGGCAAACTCAAAAATTTTGAACTGTTCTTTGAGTTTAGTGGTTCTCAAAGGGCTTTTGGCTGCAATTTGTCTGGAGAGCAGGCTTAATAACTATGCAATTTACTATAAAAAAAGGTTTGGATTTGCCTATTACGGGTGGACCTGAACAAAAGATAACCGATGGTAACAGCATCAAATCGGTTGCCCTTTTGGGTGGCGATTATGTTGGCCTGAAACCAAAGATGATGGTTGCGGAGGGTGATACGGTCAAATTAGGCCAAGTTCTATTTTCCGATAAAAAAAATCCGGGGGTTAATTACACTTCACCAGGCGCAGGCGTTGTCACTGCCATAAATCGCGGCGACAAGCGGGTATTAGTGTCTGTGGTTATTGAATTAAAAGGTAACCAGCAGGAGACTTTCACTAGCTATAGCGAAGCCCAATTGGCGGAGCTGAATGCTGAACAAGTCAAAGAGAATTTACTTGCTTCAGGGCTTTGGACGTCATTTGTGACTCGTCCTTATGGCAAAGTGCCTGCCGTTGACAGTCATCCAAGTTCGATATTTGTCACTGCTATTGATACACGTCCATTAGCTGCTGATCCATCTGTCATTATCAAGGAAAGAGCGAATGACTTTACCAATGGTTTGAGCGTTATTTCAAAATTAACTGCTGGCAAAACTTATTTGTGTAAGGCCATGGGTGCCGATGTGGCAGCTAATTCTGCCGTTCAGGTAGCCGAATTTTCTGGCCCTCATCCCGCGGGTCTGCCCAGCACTCACATTCATTTGATCGACCCCGTCAATATTAATAAATTTGTTTGGCATATTGATTATCAAGCTGTGATAGCCATTGGTGCTTTGTTTACGACTGGCAAGCTGAATGTTGAAAGAGTCGTGTCGTTGGCAGGCCCTACAGTCAAAAACCCACGTCTGGTTAGAACCCGTGTAGGCGCCAATTTGCAGGATTTAGTCGCTGGCGAATTGCAGGATGTTGAAAATCGCGTGATTTCCGGATCAGTTCTATATGGTCATCAAGCCGCCGGTCCGGTTGATTATTTGGGTGCAAATTCCTTACAAGTATCTGTACTGAAAGAAGGTCGGGATCGTGAGCTATTTGGCTGGATCGTTCCAGGTGCCCAAAAATATTCAGCCATGAATGTTTATGTTTCCAGTAAAGATCGCGCGGCAGGCCGCTTGTTCCCCCTTACAACCGATAAAAATGGTAGTAACAGAGCGATTGTGCCAGTTGGGGTTTATGAATCAGTGATGCCAATGGATATATTGTCTACACCATTGTTGAAGGCTATTGTGGTGGGTGACAGTGATACAGCTCAATTATTAGGCTGTCTTGAACTAGACGAAGAAGATTTGTCTTTGTTTACGTTTGTCGATCCAGGTAAACATGATTTCGCTCCCGTGCTCAGAGCTAACTTAACTAAAATCGAGAAGGAAGGATAAATGTCGGCTAGAGACTTACTAGATAGTATAGAGCCGCATTTTACAAAAGGCGGTAAATTAGAAAAGTACTACGGTCTTTATGAGATGGTGGATACTTTTATTTACACACCGTCTGATGTAACACGCGGTAAAACCCATGTCCGTGATGGCAATGACCTGAAACGTACCATGACTTTTGTGGTCATCGCTACAGCGTTTTGTATTTTGATGGCCTTTTTTAATACGGGTTACCAGGCCAATGTGGCGATGCAGTCGTTGGGCATACAAGAGATCGATAACTGGCGCAGCTACCCGATGGCCTTGTTTGGTTACAATCCTTACAATCCGTTGTCATGCATGGTGCACGGCATGCTGTATTTCTTCCCAATCTATATCACTACCCTAGCGGTAGGTGGTGTTTGGGAAGTCTTGTTTGCCACGGTTCGTAAGCATGAAGTCAACGAAGGCTTTTTAGTGTCATCCATGCTGTACAGTCTGATCCTGCCGCCCGATATGCCTTTGTGGCAAGTCGCGTTGGGTATCTCTTTCGGTATCGTTTTAGGCAAAGAAGTATTCGGTGGTACAGGTAAGAACTTTTTAAACCCCGCATTAACTGGCCGGGCTTTCTTGTTTTTTGCTTATCCCGCTTCAATTTCCGGTGATGCAGTTTGGGTTGCTGTGGATGGTTACAGTGGTGCAACTGCCTTATCTTTGGCTTCTGCTGGTGGTTTGGATGCTATTAAAGCTAGCTTTAGTTGGTTCCAAGCTTTCATCGGTTTTATTCCAGGCTCTATGGGTGAAACCTCAACTTTGGCGTGTATGTTGGGTGCTGCATTTTTGCTTTATACCAAAGTGGCGTCTTATCGGATTATGGGCGGTGTTGTATTAGGTATGATAGGGATGTCTACGCTGCTAAATATTATCGGTAGCGATACCAATCCTATGTTTGCGATTCCTTTCTACTGGCATTTGGTTTTAGGTGGTTTTGCTTTCGGAACCGTCTTTATGGCAACCGATCCAGTTTCTGCGGCAGTGACCGATACCGGTCGTTGGATTTATGGTGTTGTTATTGGCGTGATGATAGTCATCATTCGAGTCATCAATCCGGCTTTTCCTGAAGGTGTGATGCTAGCCATTCTTTTCTCAAACATGTTTGCACCATTGATTGATTACTTTGTTGTCCAAGCAAATATTAAAAGAAGGATCAAACGCCATGCTTAATGCTGAGAAAAAAACCTGTAAGTATAACGAGCAGCTCTGTAAGTACTACGAACAATTCAGAGTTTATGCCGACAGAATCCTGGCTTTGAGCAATGATAGCCTGGAAAAAACCATCAATGTAGCCTTGGCGCTGTGTCTGGTTTGTGCTGTATTAGTATCATTGGCGACTGTGGCTTTAAGACCCCTGCAGGGTTACAACAAAGCTTTGGATATGAAGAAGAATATTCTTGATGTTGCCGGACTGCTACAGGATGGTACCGATATCGACCAGGCTTTCAAAGATAGAATTGAAGCCAAACTAGTTGATTTGAAAACTGGTGATTATGTCGAAGGGGTCAATGTTGAAGAATTTGATCAACGTAAGGCTGCCAAAGACCCTGCGCAAAATGAAGCGATTCCTGTCGAAAAAGACATCGCCAGTATTCGCACCAAAGCCAAATACACCAAAGTATTCCTGGTTAAGGACGGTGATAAACTGCAATCCATTATTCTGCCGATTAATGGATATGGTCTATGGTCGACTATGTATGGTTTCCTGGCTTTAGAAGCTGATGGTCAAACCGTACAAAGTATCAACCTGTACGACCAAGGTGAAACACCGGGTCTGGGTGGTGAAGTGGTTAACCCAAACTGGCGTGCATTGTGGAAAGGCAAAAAAGTCTATTCCGAGAATGGCGAAGTGGCTCTGACTTTGGTTAAAGGTTCAGTCGATACCAGTCGCCCTGATGCGGTCAATAAAGTTGATGGTTTGGCTGGCGCAACCTTGACCAGTCGAGGCGTCAGTAATTTAATCCAATACTGGATGGGTTCTGAAGGTTTTTCTACCTATCTGAACAAAATTAGAAAAAACGGTTAGGACAAAACAATGGATAAAGAAACTAAAAAAGTATTATTCGAACCGTTGGTCGATAACAATCCCATCACTTTGCAGGTGCTGGGAGTTTGTTCGGCTTTGGCGGTCACTTCGCAGATGTCTACTTCGTTGATCATGGCGCTGGCCTTGACATCGGTAACGGCGTGTTCCAGTGCGGCTATTAGTGCTGTGCGCCAGCACACGCCCAGCAGCATCCGAATCATTGTGCAGATGATCATCATTGCCTCGTTGGTTATTGTGGTCGACCAATTGCTGAAAGCGTTTGCCTTCGACGTCAGTAAAAAACTGTCTGTATTTGTTGGCCTGATTATTACCAACTGTATCGTAATGGGTCGTGCTGAAGCCTACGCGATGAAAAACCCGCCCTTACAAAGTTTTATCGATGGTATCGGTAATGGTTTGGGATACAGCTTGATTTTGATTCTGGTGGCTTTCTTTAGAGAGACTTTGGGATCAGGCAAGTTGCTAGGTTTCGATGTATTGCCTTTAGTCAAAGACGGTGGTTGGTACGTGCCTAACGGTATGATGTTGTTACCACCCAGTGCCTTTTTCATTATTGGACTGATTATTTGGGCCTTCCGCACCTGGAAACCAAAACAAGTTGAACATAATGAGTTCAAAATCATGTCGATTGCTCACGGTGAAGGAGGGCATCACTAATGGAAGCGTACATCAGTTTATTTGTTAAAGCAGTTTTCATTGAAAACCTGGCATTATCCTTTTTCTTGGGTATGTGTACTTTCTTGGCGGTATCCAAGAAAATTTCCACAGCCATGGGTTTGGGTGTTGCAGTTATGGTTGTTCAAACTCTGACCGTACCAGCGAATAACTTCATCTATCAAACGCTATTAAAAGAAGATGCGTTGGCATGGATGGGTATTACCGGTGTCGATTTGAGTTTCTTGAGTCTGTTAAGCTGTATCGGTATGATCGCTGCGATCGTACAGATCCTGGAAATGATCTTGGACAAGTTTTTCCCCGCCTTATATCAAGCACTGGGTATTTTCTTACCATTGATTACCGTTAACTGCGCTATTTTGGCGGGTAGTTTGTTCATGATTGAACGTGACTACAACTTCAGCGAAAGCGTAGTTTATGGTGTTGGTAGTGGGTTCGGTTGGGCGTTGGCCATTACTGTGATGGCTGGAGTTCGCGAAAAACTTAAATACAGTGATATTCCTGCGGCCTTACAAGGTTTGGGTATTACTTTCATTACAGCCGGTCTGATGTCTTTGGGCTTCATGGCTTTCTCTGGAATTCAATTATAAGGGTATCGTAATGCTAGAAATTGCATTAGGAGTTATTTTCTTCACGGTTATCGTGATTGCACTGGTGTTTATGATCATCGGTGCCAAGAGCAAGTTGGTAGCCTCCGGAGATGTGGAAATTCTGATCAATCATGAAAAGAAACTACACGTACCGGTTGGTTCTAAATTGCTATCAGTATTGGCTGACAACCAGCTTTTTGTTTCATCAGCTTGTGGCGGCGGCGGTACTTGCGGTCAATGTAAAGTGAAAGTGCATAGTGGTGGTGGCGACATTCTCCCCACCGAGTTGTCACATATCACCAAGCGCGAGGCTGCACATGGTGAGCGTTTAGCCTGCCAAGTGTCGGTTAAACAAAATATGGATATCGAAGTCGAAGATAGCGTTTTTGGTGTCAAGAAGTGGGAATGCACGGTTAAATCCAATGACAATGTAGCGACTTTCATTAAAGAATTGGTGCTGCAGTTGCCGGAAGGTGAAGCCATTAACTACCGTGCTGGTGGTTATATTCAGATCGAGTGTCCTCCACATATATCCAAATATGCGGATATGGATGTGGCTGAAGAATACCGTCCGGATTGGGATAAATTCAATTTGTGGCGCTATGTCTCGGATGTCAAAGAGCCTACCTTGCGCGCTTACTCGATGGCTTCTTATCCTGAAGAAAAAGAAATCATGTTGAACGTGCGGATCGCAACCCCACCGCCAGGTGCCTCGGATGATATTCCGCCTGGTGTGATGTCATCATTCATTTTTAACCTCAAACCAGGTGATAAAGTGTTTGTATCAGGTCCATATGGTGAATTTTTCGCCAAAGAAACTGATGCCGAGATGGTGTTTATTGGTGGTGGTGCTGGTATGGCACCAATGCGTTCGCATATCTTCGATCAACTACGCAGACTGAAGTCCAAGCGTAAAATGACCTTCTGGTATGGTGCACGTAGCAAGCGCGAAATGTTCTATGTTGAAGATTTCGACATGCTGGCCAAAGAAAACGAAAACTTCGAATGGCATGTAGCTCTTTCAGATGCATTACCTGAAGACAACTGGACCGGTTATACAGGCTTTATTCATAACGTGTTGTATGAAGAATTCTTGAAAAACCATCCGTCGCCCGAAGATTGTGAATACTACATGTGCGGGCCTCCAATCATGAACACATCTGTAATCAACATGTTGTTGGCTAACGGTGTCGATCCAGAAAATATTATGCTGGACGACTTCGGCGGTTAGTTCTAATTATTCGCTGAACATGGGACGGGGAGGCATCGAAATGATGTCTCCTCGTTTTGCTTTAAAGACATTCAATAATCAGGTAATTTCATGGGCTATTTTTTGGCAACTTTTATCTTTATGTTAATCGTCATTGCGATTATGGCAGTTGGTGTGATCTTTGGACGCAACGCCATTAAAGGTTCTTGTGGCGGAACCGGTAATTGTGTGTGTAAAGAAAAGTGCGATAAACGCAAAAAGCTGGAAGCAGAACAAAAAGAACAGGCGATTGTTCTAGATAGCAATATTAAAATTTAATCTGCGTTCAGTCTAAAGTTAGGGATAAATTCAAGCATTGGACCTGTCCAGTTTAATAATATCCATATCTGTCAGTGTGCTTTTCAGCTCATTACAAAATTCATAATCTCTTCTATGTTAAAGGCAAAACTCTTTGCCAAACTGAAATTAGGCAGTTTCGAATCAAAGCAATCAGAGCAATAGATCTATAAGCTGGTGTTAACGTTATCTGAACTGGATCGTATTGCTACTTTGTTACCGATATGATTAAGGAGTTCTAATATGACGACTATCATTCATTCGGGACTAAAAGCTTGTTGTATTAGAATGCCGGTCAAATTCTTCTTATAGACAATCCCATGAAATTACTGGCAGTAGAAACTTCCACCGATGCCTGTTCGGCGGCATTATTCATCAATGGCGACATCCGGGAAAAATTTGCACTGGCCCCACGCGAGCATACCAAACTGATCATGACAATGATCGACGAACTGATGGCAGAATCACAACTGAAGCCGCAACAGTTGGATGTGGTAGGTTTGAGTCGTGGGCCCGGTTCATTTACCGGGGTGAGGATTGCTACAGGGGTTGCGCATGGCATTGCTTTTGGTGCCGATGTGCCGGTGGTATTGGTGTCCACGTTGGCGGCCATTGCCCAAGGGTTTTTTAATCAGCATGAGGACAATCTGTCCTTTACCGCGATGGATGCGCGTATGGATGAGATTTTCTGGGGTGTCTATCAACGAAATTCACTGGGTTTGGCTGAATTGCTGGGTGAAGAAGCGGTTACTCCTCCGAACAACGTGATATTTCCAGAGCGCTCTGGCTTTGGTGTGGGTTCCGGGTGGGCTGCACAGGGGGAAGCATTGAAAAAGCGGTTAACCGATAGGCTGCAAGGCATTGTCAGCGATATCTGGCCTCACGCTGCCTGTATTGCTCAACTAGGTGCCTATGATTTTGCCAACGGTTTTGCTGTGTCCGTGGAGGAGGCCATGCCAGTCTACTTGCGGGACAAAGTCGCCAAAAAGCAGTCGGAAAGATAAGGTACAATGGCTTTTATTTAAGCCTAAGCATTTCTAAATGGCCGAGTACCTGGAAAGCCACCCGCAAAGTCCGCAGCCCCGTTTGATTCAACAAGCTGTTGGCATTATTCTTAGTGGTGGTGTCATCGTTTACCCCACCGATGCTTCGTATGCGCTGGGTGCGCAAATTGGCGACAAACAGGCCATGGATCGCATCCGCCGGATTCGGCGTTTGGATGACAACCATAACTTCACGTTGCTCTGTAACGATTTATCCCAGGTATCTACCTTTACCAAAATGGGTAATGATGCGCATCGCTTGATCAAAACCCTCACACCCGGGCCGTTCACCTTTTTGCTGGATGCTACTCGTGAAGTGCCGCGCCGTTTGCAGCATCCTAAAAAGAAAACCATAGGCGTGCGGATTACCGACAATCGTATCGCCCGTGCCTTGCTAGAAGAATTGGGAGAACCCTTGTTGACCACCACAATGATCTTGCCTGGCGACGACGAAGCCATGGCTGATCCCTATGAAATCCGGCAACGGCTGGATCGCGAACTGGATTTGATTATCGATGGCGGCATCATTGACTATAAACCCACTACCGTGATTGCCTGTACCGATAATCTGATTGAAATCGTCCGGCAGGGCATAGGCATAGCACCTATGTTGGAGAATTAACATGATGGATGAATTGTCGCTGGTTCAGCGAATAGTGGTGTGGATACTGCCGGTGGTTTTCGCAATTACCGTTCATGAAGTGGCACACGGCTGGGTGGCCAAACTGTATGGCGATAAAACCGCAGATCAGCAAGGTCGTTTAACTTTAAATCCCATCAAACATATCGATTTCGTGGGTACCTTAATCTTGCCGGGTTTGTTGCTGATTACCTTTAGCGGTTTCATTTTTGGTTGGGCCAAGCCGGTTCCAGTCGATCCGCGGAATTTTAAAAACCCTAAAAAAGCCATGATGATGGTGGCCTTGGCAGGGCCCTTATCTAATTTGTTGATGGCGATTGGTTGGGCTTTGCTGGCTCGTTTGGGGGTGGCAATCGGAATAGAATATATCACCATGCCTTTGATATACACTGGCATTGCCGGGATTACCATCAATTTGGTGTTAGCATTGATCAACCTGCTACCAATTCCGCCGCTGGACGGCAGCCGTATCGTTTCCGGATTATTGCCGGATTACTGGGCTTGGCGCTTTAATCAGTTGGAGCGTTTTGGTTTTTTGATTTTAATTTTATTACTGGCGACCAATGCCTTAAGTTTGATTTTGGCCTACCCCATGTATTACGTGCAGCAGCTGTTTTTTAGCTTAGCCGGGTTATGAGTGTGCTTGGCAATATTGGTTACGCAATGCGCTCCCTAAGTTTATGAGCGGCATAGAAGTCCAGCCGGATATACCAGTATCCCCGCTGGCACTGGTACAAGGTCAGCCCTATGAGACTCTGCCGGATGATTTATACATTCCACCGGATGCATTGGAAGTATTTCTGGATGCCTTTGAAGGTCCGCTGGATTTGTTGTTATATTTGATTCGTCGGCAGAATCTGGATATCCTGAATATTCCGATCGCCCAGATTACCCATCAATATATCGGTTACATCGAAATGATGGATCAGATGCGTTTGGAACTGGCAGCGGAATATCTGGTGATGGCGGCGCTGCTGGCGGAAATAAAGTCCCGCATGCTGCTGCCCAGACAACCGGAAAGCGAAGAGGAAGAAGAGGATCCAAGGGCATTCTTGATTCGAAAGTTGCAAGAATACGAAGCCATTAAAAAAGTCGCCGAAGAAATTGATCAGTTGCCGCGTAACGAGCGAGATACTTTTGAGGTTGCGGTTGATACCTCCACAGTCAGTGTGAATCAAATTCCGCCGGATGTAGAACTCAAAGAATTATTGTTGGCGTTTCAGGATGTGCTGAAACGCGTCGAACAACTCAGTCACCATCAAATAACCAAAGAGCCCTTATCAGTCCGTGAACGAATGGCAGCCATTTTGGAAAAACTTAACGGAGCAGATCAGCTCCCTTTCACAGCGTGTTTTACCCGAAGTGAAGGAAAAAACGGGGTGGTTGTCGCGTTTCTTGCCATCCTTGAACTCTCCAAGGAACGAATCATCGACATTTTCCAGTCCGACCCCTACGCCGGAATTCACGTCCGAGTTCGCGTCAACAGCAGTACCGGCGATTGATGAGATTAGTCGTTCAGAAAGCCTGATCAACGATGTTGTTGCAGATGCCAAACCCAAAGCAGCTCGTAAACCAAGAATCAAACCGGAACCAGTCACCGTGTTGGTTCAGGCTCGTAAGCGCGTGGTTCGCTTTCCCAAGGTATGGACAAGCGAGTTACGCAATAGCGACCCAATTCCCAGGCCACAGACTAACTGCAGTAAGTTGGCAATACGGTTTCCGGCAAAATGGGCAGCCAGACTGCGTGCCAATGCAGGTCAACCTATTCTGTTCGAGCGCCCGCTGACCTTACCCAAATACTCGATTGAGTGCGACGTGAATACTAAACGCATCGTAGAAGCCATTCTGTTTGCCGCCAACAAACCGATGACGATCAAACAGATACAAGAAGCTTTTCCCGAACTGGAGCAGCCGGACACCCTGGAAATTCAACTGGCTATCGAATCGATTGCGCAGGATTATCTGATTCGACCTATTGGTCTGGTGCAGTTGGCGAGTGGTTACCGTTTCCAGGTCAAGCCCGGTATGGCACCCTGGGTGACTCGTTTGTTTGAGGAAAAACCCGCGCGTTATTCCAGGGCATTATTGGAAACTTTATCAATTATTGCCTACCGCCAACCGGTGACAAGAGGTGAAATTGAAGATATTCGCGGCGTTAGTGTCAGCTCCAGTATCATTCATACTTTGCTGGAACGCGAATGGGTTCGAGTGATTGCACACAAAGAAGTACCAGGCCGTCCGGCTTTATATGGCACCACCAAACAATTTCTGGATTATTTTAATTTAACATCGTTGAACCAGTTACCTACTCTCGAAGAAATCTCCGAGCTTAATTTCAATCCCGAATCCAATCAGCAGGAACCTCGTGAAAGACCGCAAACAGACTCCATTGAATCCGAAAAAATCGTCCAGCCCTTCGCAGCCAAGGAAACCGGCCCCGATCCGCAAAGCGAAGCCGACAACCAGCAGCGAACATTACACTAAGTCAGCAACTGTCTCCGAGGGTGGCGAGCGCATACAAAAACTTTTGGCGCGGGCTGGATTAGGTTCGCGGCGAGAAATTGAACGCTGGATCGAAGAAGGTAAGTTGACGGTGAATGGTCAAAGCATCCAGCCGGGTTACCATCTAAAACCTGGCGATTATCTGCAAATCAATGGCCGGGTTGTAAAATGGGAGAAATATGCCGAGCAACCCACGCGTGTATTGGTTTATCACAAACAAGTTGGTGAATTGGTCACGCGCCGTGATCCGGAAGGTCGTCCGGTGATTTTTACCCAGTTGCCACGCCTTCCGGTCGGCCGCTGGATTGCGGTTGGCAGACTGGATATCAATACTTCGGGGCTAATACTGGTGACTAATAACGGCGAACTGGCCAATCGGCTCATGCATCCTTCTCGGGAAGTCGAACGCGAATATGCCGTGCGTATTCTCGGTGAGGTTGATGAGGGCATGATGCAGCGCTTGCGGGAGGGTGTGGAGTTGGAGGATGGTCCGGCCCAATTCGATGAAGTGCGGTTTTATGCTGGTGAAGGCGCCAATAAATGGTTTTATGTGACGGTCAAACAAGGTCGTAATCGTCTGGTTAGACGCTTGTGGGAATCCCAAGGCGTAAAAGTCAGTCGCTTGATTCGAGTGCGTTACGGCGATATCACGCTGCCGGAAAAAGTCCGCAGTCATGCCTACTATGAACTGGAACCTAAAGAGTTGCAGGGGCTAATGGGGTTTGTGGGGTTGTAAAGGTGTATTCATATTCAGCGTAGTTAAGTTTTAACTTGAAGCATAAAAACTTAATGAAGCCGTAACCCATAATCAAAACCACCAACCGATCAATCGCATTATGGCTATTGCTTTTTGGAATCATCCCTCATGAAGCGATGTCTCGATAGCGTAGGGTGGATATGCAACGCGCATCCACCATAATGCCTATGTTTAATTTCTTGAAAATCGGGTTGTGAGGTGTTTAGGTTG
>Ga0172367_10006854_pt1 | contig 13235 bp, 8 predicted proteins | sample Lak10m_FD_114542 | JGI IMG/M metagenome (GOLD analysis project Ga0172367, IMG submission 114542) | Freshwater microbial communities from Kabuno Bay, South-Kivu, Congo - kab_022012_10m | ecosystem: Environmental > Aquatic > Freshwater > Lake | place: Democratic Republic of the Congo: South-Kivu...
AAGCCACAGTTGATCCTAATCCTGAAAATGTGCAGGGCGAATGGTACAGTGCGGCTGTCGTCAGGGTGGTACCCAATCCGGAACCGGGGAGCGACGAAATCAGCAATGCGGCTTCCGACAGCTGGATTGGAGCCAGCGGCTATCGGAAACCTGACGGAATCTTACAGGTTGCCCGGGCATTCATCGGGAAAGTAATGAGCAAAGCGGGTCAGCCGGTTGATGAATTATTCGTGGTCGATATTCCTGATTCAATCAATGTTCCGGGTGAATTTGGTCCGTTGGAAGGCACAAAAACAAGTTTTCCGATGCCACCCAAAGGAACCGTACAGCGAAGATTAACTTACACGGCCGAATCGAAATATCCCGGCGTTGGCGGCGTTGTTCGCTCGTCATCGGACGGGAAATACGTTTCTTATCTGGCGAAAGACTCGCTGGGAGTTCACCAAATATTCCTGATGTCGCCGGTTGAAGGTAAACCGATTCAGCTTACCCGGCATGCTTCAAATGTTCAGAGTGGTGTGCGCTGGAGTCCGGATAACCAATCTGTTTATTACATTTGGGAGAACAGCATTGTGTGCTGCGAAGTGTCTGACCGGCCTTTCGAAAAGCGCTTTCGGAGATTGACAGAACCGTCGGCAAACGAGATTTCGAACCTGGTAGTATCGAACGATGGAAAAATAATTGCCTTCAACCGAAATGTACCTTTAGAAGGAAGCAAAGAAGGGAAGAAACAGATTTATATGGTCAGACTGGATGGTGAAAAATAGAAACTGTTTAAATTTCGTTTAAATGTTCCATCAGGAACAAAAGGTCGGTAGAATTATTAAAAATATGTACCTCTTTTGTCCCGTACGGGACAAAACAAAGCTTGTAGTTCGACATTTCTACCGATAGATTTTCCCTACGGGAAATTTTTAAACAGTTTTTTTAGGTTCATTTTGCCGTATTTGGGTAGCTGTTCTTATTAAATGTTTATCAGGAATTTAATAAATAGCAGTATAAAAGAATGTATCTTACATGTTGAATAGGAATTAAAAAATAGAAAACCAATTTGTATGAAATTCAGTTTAAGCTTTTTGCTGACAATTCTTTTGATATCAATTGTTTTTGTTGCAGTGGCGCAAAAAAAAGTAGAAATTCTCCAGGTTCCCGCCGGAAATGAGTTTGCTAAAATTAATCCTTCAGGAACTACAATTTTGCCGAGTGGCCGATTTTTAACTCCCGCAGGCGACTTTATGCGCATTACCGACGATCCGTTCGGTTTAACCATTTCTCCTGACGGAAAAAAGGCGGTCACCCTGCACGATGGCGTTTTTACATTGATCGATTTACAATCGATGGTGCCAACACGTGTGCCGAGTTACGACAATAAAATAAAGTCGCCGTTATCGCGTGGTTCGTACCTGGGAGTTGCTTTTGCTCCTGATTCAAAAAGCGTTTATCTGAGCGGCGGCGACAATGGCGCAGTAATAATTTATGACATTGAGCGTTTTACGCGGCTCGATTCCATTTCGCTGAATGGAACAGTTAATGGCGTGGAGTATGGCGATAGTTTTACTTCTGATTTGGTACTGAATGAGGCGAATAATGAGCTTTTGGTGTTGGATCGGGGAAATTTCAGGATGGTGCGAATTGATCTAGCCGCCAAAAAAATTACCGCCTCCATAAAAGTCGGCCGCCAGCCTTTTGGGCTGTCGATAAGTCCTGATTTGAAAACTGCTTTTGTGGCCAATGTGGGCATGTACGAGTATCCGCTCATCACCGGCGCTACACCTAAAAATATTGATTCGCTGATGATTTCGCATCACCCATATGGCAACAATACTCCCGAGTCGATCAACGGAACGGTGGTTGAAGGGCGCCAGATTCCCGGAGTCGGCAGCCCGCATCATCCCGATGCGATGAGTGTTTTTACAATCGATCTCAAAACCAACCAGGTGGTTGACAAATTCAAAACGGGGCACCAAATCGGGCATATGATTGAAGATGCCGAAGTGGTGGGTGGTGCGAGCCCGAATTCGGTGGCGGTTGGAAGTCGCTTCGCCTATGTCTCAAATGCTACCAACGACAATATTTCCATCATCGATTATAAAAATCACCAACTGTTGGGGCATATTCCAATCAAGGTTGATCCAAAAATCGACAAATTCCGTGGTCTTTTGCCCTTTGGCCTGACCTTGAGCAAAGATGAAAAAACAATTTATGTGGCTCTGCTGGGCTTCAATGCCGTGGCCGTTATCGATGTTGATTCGCAAACCACCAAAGGGTTGATTCCTTCGGGTTGGGGGCCAACGCGCGTAAGGCTTTCAGCAGATGAAAAGGAAATTTACATTACCACCTGCCGCGGATTGGGAGCCGGACCGAATGGTGGAAAAGGGTTTGTTGCTCCGGAGCAGGGTTATTATGTGGGCGACATTCAGTTGGGTAGTTTCCAACGGGTGAAAATGCCCGATGCAGCGCAGCTCGCAGCCTACACCAAACAATCGGTCGAAAATACTTTCAGGAGCAGCATCATTAAAGACGACAAAAAGAATCCGTTGCCAGCGTTACCCGGGTTGCGAAAATCGCCCGTCAAACACATTGTTTACATTACTAAAGAAAACCGCACCTACGACGAAGTTCTCGGCCAGTTGAAAAGTGCCGAAGGTGACAGTACCCTGGCCCGTTTTGGCGTTAACAACGAATATACGTTACCCGATTCGCTCCGGAAAAAATTTCCAAATCTCAGGGTTAGTCCCAATCACATCAAGGCGGCTCAGCAATTTTCGTTTTCCGATAATTATTATTGCGACAGCGATGCATCCATTCATGGCCATCACTGGATGATGGGCGTGATTCCGAACGAATGGGTGGAGGCCAATTCGAGTGTGACCAAATCGGCCCGAATATTCTCGAAAGCTCCGGGCAGGCGTCATCCCGGAACCACCGGAAGTATGGATCCCGAAGATTATGCAGAGATTGGTGGATTGTGGGAAGCGCTCGAACGTAAAAATGTTTCGTTCTACAACTTTGGTGAAGCCAACGAGACTGCCCACGTTCGCGAAGAATGGTCGGATGTCAATACCGGTGCGGCTCATGGGGTGATGGTTCCGATGCAAAATGCCTTATTTACGCGCACAAGTCACAATTACGCCGGATACAACATGAATATTCCCGATCAGTACCGGATGGATCAGTTTGAAAAGGAGTTTACGGAGAAATGGATTTCAGGAAATGAAAAACTGCCTTCCCTAATCACTATGCAGGTTCCCAATGATCACGGAGCCCGCGTCCGTCCGCAAGATGGATACTACTACCCACATTCGTTTATGGCCGATAACGATTTGGCAGTTGGCCGTATTTTGCATTTTTTGTCGCGCACGAAATACTGGAAAGAGATGCTGGTCATCATTACTGAAGACGATCCGCAGGGTGGTGTTGACCATGTTGATGGCCACCGTTCAATTTTGATGATGGCTGGTCCGTACGTAAAAAAAGGTTACGTATCGCATACGCATGCTAATTTTGGTTCCATCCTGAAAACCATTTACAACATTCTGAATGTGCCGTATGTGAACCAGTTTGATGTAACAGCCTCGTTGCTTCAGGACTTTTTTACAGACCAACCTGATTTTACCCCCTACACGCTGGAACGACACGATGAACGCATTTTTGATGCCGAAAAAGCCATGAAGAAATACAACAAAACCATCGATTGGCGAAAGATTGAACAAGGTCCCGAATTAGACAACGAAGAAGTAGAACGTAAAATGCTGTATCGGAACCAATACGACAACGACGATGTTCAGCGGAAAACATTGTACAAGAATAAATAATAAAAAGGCATTGATATGAAGAAGTTTTTTAAAATAGTCGGAATCTTGTTTCTGGCGTTCATCGCGGGTGCCTTCATCTGGATGTATTCAAACCTGAAAGATCAGCATTCAGATTACAAAGCCGATATGAAAGTAATTGGTGGAAATTCTGGACAACTGTCGGCTGGGTTTGCGGCTGTAAAAATTACTCCTGAAGTTCCCGACCGATGGACCGATGCCAATGGCGATGCCAAATACAACCCGAAAGATGGTGACACGTTCACTGACGGTAACGGCAACGATCAATTCGATCCGGTTTGGATTGCCGGATTCAGCAACAGTAAAGCTGCCAATGGCATTCACGACGACCTTTGGGCGCGAACGATGATCGTCGACGACGGAAAAACCCGTTTGGCTATTGTTTCGCTTGATGTAATTGGATTTATGAACAACGATGTGATCGACCTTCGTCACCTGATTCCCGCCGAAGCCGGAGTAACCTATGCAATTATTGCATCAACCCATACCCATGAAGGACCTGATTTGATTGGGCTTTGGGGTGAAACTCCGTTTAAAAGCGGCATCAACCCAACATACATGGAGTACGTGAAAAAGCAAGCTATAAATTCAATCGTGGCAGCTGTAAAAAATCTTCGTCCGGCTAAATTCACCCTGGCAGAGGAACTTACAGAAGCCATTCCTTTGGTAAAAGATACCCGCACTCCGATTGTTTACGATTCAGGAATTCGAATGATCAAAGCCATCGATCACGAAACCGGGGCAACACTGGGGTCGCTTTGTGGCTGGGCGAATCATCCGGAAACTTTATGGAGCAAAAACCTCCTGATTACTTCTGATTACCCGCATTACATACGGGAAGGCATAGAAAAAGGTGTTTTTAAGGCCGATAGCCTGGTGAAACCCGGAATTGGCGGCATTTGTGTATTTATGAACGGTGCTTTGGGCGGATTGATGTGTACTCACCCGAGTTTGGCAGTGAAAGATCCGTTCACCGGACAAGATTACAAGGAACCCTCGTATGAAAAAGCCGAAGCTTTGGGCAAGCAGTTTTCTTTACTGGCTTTGAGTGCTTTGGAAAGAGCCACCGATACAATTCATTCAGGAAGTATTTCCTTGGTAGTTAAATCACTGGCTTTGCCAATCGAGAATCAACTATTTCGCTTGGCCACAGCATTGGGCGTAATGCACCGGGGAACCACCGGATGGATGAAAATGCGCTCCGAAATTTCAACTGTTCAAATTGGCCCGATCTCAATGGTCACCATTCCCGGCGAGATTTATCCTGAGTTGGTAAACGGTGGTGTAGAAGCGCCGGAAGGAAACGACTTTGGCGTTCTGCCTCAGGAAATACCAGCTATTCGCGATATGATGCCCGGCAAATACAAGTTTGTGTTCGGACTGGCCAACGACGAAATCGGGTACATCATTCCCAAAAGTCAGTGGGATGTTGATGCGCCTTATACCTACAATCGGAAAGATTCGCCGTATGGCGAAGAAAATTCGCTGGGTCCCGAAACCGCATTCATTCTGCACAAAAACCTTCAGGAGATAATTTCTGAGTTACCAGCTAAATAAACTACGATATGAAGATTTTGAAACTCGCACTGAAGGGATTGGTCGGGCTTTTACTGCTTGGTGGAGTGTTGTTGTGTTTGCCCCGGATTTGGTCGGCATTGACGCCCAATCGCGCGCCAATGGGTTATTATTTCGAAACACCCACCTACCTTGCACTGTATGCTGGTCTTGAAAAGATGATCGACAAAGAGCCGCCGGTTACGCCAGATATTCGGGAAATCAAGGATATCGAATACAAAAAGATCGACAGCACGTCGCTGCAAATTGATATGTATGTTCCTAAAAACCTGAGTAAACCTGCGCCATTGCTGGTGTTTATTCATGGCGGGGCGTGGGCGCACGGGAAACGGTCGGATTATCTGACTTACCTGATTCCTTTTGCACAGCAGGGATACGTTACAGCAACTGTTTCGTATCGACTGGTGAAAGATGGGCAAAATTTGTATCCGGCCTGTGCCGAAGACATACGCGATGCGGTTCAATGGTTCTTCCGGAATGGCGAAGAATATGGTTACGATCCCGATCGGATTGCCCTGATTGGTGGCTCGGCAGGCGGACATTTGTCGTTGTTGGGAGCTTATGGTTGGCGTTCGTCCAGCGAAAAGCCCGATTCGATAATTGAGCCGCAGCACAAAGTAAAAGCGGTGGTTGATATATATGGACCATACGATTTAACTACGCCTTACAGCCGGACACACCGTTTGGTTACCCGTTTAATCGGTCATTCGTACGAAGAAAAACCGGAATTATACCTCGAAGCATCGCCGATGAGTTATCTGGACAAAAGTGACCCGCCAACCCTGATTTTACACGGTTCGGCCGATAACCTGGTTCCGATCAGCCAATCGGATACGTTGAAAGTGCACCTCGATAAACTGGGGATTCCGAATGTTTATTGCCGTGTTCCTGGATGGCCGCATACCATGGATCTGGCGCAACGGGTGAACGATTATTCGCGAAAGCAAATGAGTGAGTTTTTCGAAAAATATTTGAAATAAACCAACAATAGTCAATCGTAAATCTTCAAATTGTAAATCACATTTCATGCAGAACAAGAAATTTTATCCCTGGTTAGTAGTTGGATTGCTTTGGGTAGTCGCTACGCTGAACTACCTCGACCGGCAAATGCTATCGACTATGAAACCTTCGATGATGCTGGATATTGCCGAGCTGGCGAAAGCCGAAAACTTTGGCCGTTTAATGGCCGTGTTCCTCTGGATTTATGCGTTTATGAGTCCGGTTTCAGGAATTATTGCCGACCGGTTGAACCGGAAATGGCTGATTGTTTCCAGTTTATTTGTTTGGTCAGGAGTTACTTTGGCGATGGGTTATGCCACATCGTTCGACCAGTTGTACGTTCTTCGGGCCATCATGGGAGTGAGCGAAGCGTTTTACATGCCTGCCGGTTTGGCGTTGATTGCCGACTATCATCAGGGAAAAACCCGTTCGATCGCTATCGGAATCCACTTGTCGGGTGTTTATCTCGGGCAGGCGTTTGGTGGTTTTGGGGCCACTATTGCCAGCATGTCGTCGTGGCAATGGACATTTCATGCCTTTGGATTCATCGGAGTGGTATATAGCCTGATTTTAATGTTTTTGCTGAAGGAAAAGAAAGGATATGATGTCGACGAATCCCAAAAGACATCGGCTGGTGTTGAGTTGAAACAAGCCTGGAAAGGTTTGGGGATCTTGTTTAGCAACATTGCATTTTGGGTAATTCTGTTCAACTTCTCGGCCCCAAGTTTTCCGGGCTGGGCTGTTAAAAACTGGCTGCCAACTTTGTTCTCCGATGCCCTTCAGCTGGATATGGCCAAGGCTGGCCCTATTTCAACAATTACTACCGCATTTTCGTCGCTGGTTGGTGTTTTGGTTGGTGGATATCTGTCGGACCGTTGGGTGCTGAAAAATCTGAGAGGAAGAATTTATACCGGAATTTTTGGAATGGCGCTGACCATACCGGCTCTCTTTCTGTTGGGTTATGGCAGCAGTTTCGAGCTAATTTTGCTCGGTGGAGTTTTCTTTGGTCTCGGGTTCGGAATGTTCGATGTGAACAACATGCCTATCCTTTGCCAGTTTGTTTCGCCACGCTATCGTGCTACCGGCTACGGAATTATGAATTTAGCCGGTATTTCGGCCGGAGCGGTGATTACAGCCTTTTTAGGTAAATCGGCCGATGCCGGAAACATGCGTCATGATTTTGCAATGTTATCAGTTGTTGTCGTTTTCGCTATTGCGCTTAACCTGATTTTTCTTAAACCAAAGACAATCAATAAAACCGAAGATTAAATTGTTTTACTCTTCCTGTTTTGTCAAAAGGCTGTTTCTTTCGGATGCAGCCTTTTGTTTTACCGCATAATAGTCTTCCGGATACATCCATAATTATCGGGTGAACAATTAGTTATAGCTTACGTTTAAAAGGATGTTCAGTGTAACAACTTAAATACTACCTAAAACGCACGCTATGGAAGAATCTAAACCTGTTCCGGAGAAGAAAAACTACGGTGCAACAGAAAAAACACCAAAGGAATTAGCACTTCTGAATTCATGGCAACGAACGTTACTTCCCTGGCTTGTTGTCATGCCCACGATTCTCATTTTACTCTTTATTTATCTTGCCACCAGGCAAATGCAGCGTTTTAATTCGGTCATCGATGCCAAGGAGGAATCGGTGATTGAAAAGATAATTCCAGCTGCTTCAGATTCAGTTCTGAATGCCAGATTAAAAGGCGATTTGGAATACATCCGCTGGATAACCCTTGCCCGAATGGAAGAGAAAAGCCTCGACCGGAGGTACAGTCAGGGCGGCTTATTACTGGTATCACGCATTTTTACCAAGTATCTCGGCTTTTTTACGGGAATGATTCTGGCCATTGTTGGCGCCATTTTTATCATTGGCAAACTTCAGGAAAGTTCGTCTGACATTGAAGGTTCGGTTGGCGATCAAATGAAACTCAAGGTAGTGTCGTCTTCGCCCGGAGTCATTTTTGCCATTTTGGGAACCGTACTTATGCTTTCCACCATTTTGCAACATGCTGAAATTTCGGTAAAAGATCAACCGCTGTTTTTGAATCCGGCCAATGTTTACATCAATACCGGTCATACCATTGACGCTGATTCAGTGACAACGACGCGAAAACATCAGATTGACCCGAAGGAAATTGAAAGACTGGAAGAAGATGACGCTCATTAAAACTACCTGCCATGAAGACACGAATCATTTTAGTTCTGTTATTGATTGGTTTTGCCGGTCAGGCCCAAATCAAGATTGATAAACAGCATTTTGTCGATCTGCTTTCTGAAGGCCGTTATGGCGACGTTTTTCGCGAAGCCAGTGAAATCCGGAAAAAAGAATACGGCAAATGCCTGATGATCGACTATTTTATTGCCAAAGCCCTTTGTGGAGATGGTTATAACAAAGAGGCAACCCTTAAATTTTCTTCCATTCTGAAGAATTATAAACTCAGTGACGAAAACCGGATTTTCATAGGTAAAGAGCGTGAAAGCTGTAAGTCTGGTACGGAACCGGGCACAAGAAGAGGCCTGAATTTGAACTCACGCGATTTCAACAACATCATGGCCATGAGCCTGCCGGAAGCTGCTGTCAGGGGAAAGATGGGCATGATTTCGAACTGTAAAATGCCACCTCAGGAAATGACTTATTTGCGCGATATTCCTATGGAAGAGCTCGAATCGCGGTTGTTCAGCGTTGATCAGGCAGAAGCAGCCATTGCCAAATACAAATCTATTCTCAACAGCAATTATCATGTGGGCGTTTCGGGGCGGTTTCTGCTGATTACCTACGGAAATACCGTATTAAACCAGCAACAGCAAAAGGAAACCAGCGACCGGCTTGAAAAAGCGTATAATTTCTTCATTTCTTATTATGGACTTCGTCCTCCGGATAAACTGCTTGCCGTGTATTTGCTTCCCGATAAATATACTTTCAGGCTGACAGCTAAACTGGTACACGGGCTGAAAGTCCCGGATGCCAACATTGGATATTCCAATATCAGCGACCTGAGTTTGGTGGGTGTGAGTGATGTTTCGCGCATTGGGACGTTGATACACGAATTGTTTCATTTGATGGTGCGTACCGATGTGGGCGATATTCCGCCCTGGATGGACGAAGGAATTGCCTGCATTTACGAAACCAGCAAGTGGGTAGGCGATAAGCTGGTTGGCGATGTACATAACTGGCGTTCGGATGTTTTGGCGGGTGCAAGTTATGAGATGAGACAACTTATTCCGAGGCTGAGTGAATTTGTGAATTACAACTGGAAACAGTTTGATGGGCTGGAAACCAACGACCAATGTAAAGCATCGGTTGATTATGCCTACGGAAAACATTTTATGCTTTGGTTTCAGGAGCAAGGCAAACTGACTGATTTATTCAGGGCGGTGAAGAACCGAAGCGAAATATCAAATGATACATTGGCGCATTTTCAGAATGACATTGAGTTAATTGAATTAACTCTTGGAAACAGCATCGAAAACATAGAAAAGAATTTTAACGATTGGTTGCTGAAAACATACAGTATAAGGCTGAATACGACTTCTGTCCTGCCAACTGGAAGTAGCTCTTCAAATACCTCCGTCAATTCAGGATCCTCTGTTTCAAATCTACCTTCTACTCCGGATAAACCAGCAGCAAACGATGCCAATAATGTGTCGCAGGTGATGGTTGAAAAGCCAGTTTTTGCTGAACCAGACGCCAATAGTTTGAATGTTGTACAGCAAGCAGTTCCGGAATTTACCGCCAACGATGTTTTAAACGCTGTAACACTTCACGTTAAAAAAGATTTCAATGATAAAATGGGCGAAAATGCCTTTGCCTATACTTATTATCTGGAAGGAGACAGCAAGTTGCTCGATCAGATTCAGGAGGTCAATTACCAGCGGAATCACCCGTCCTTTCAGGAGTATGGTAAGTTTTACCAAAAGTCATCCAACCGAAGCAAAAACTTCGCTTTTAAAGGTTATCAGTGGGGTTACATCGAAACCGTGAATGTTTATTTGATCATGAAAAACCAGACCAAATCAGATGTTATCCTGAAAACGATTGTGTATGACAACTGATGCTGAGGGTTTTCAGGCTATTCAACGGTCACTAAATCGGTCATCCGGCGAATGGCCTCCATCGTGTATTCGCCCATATTGGGACCAAACCAGCCCATCGTTTTCGATTCGTATTCGTCCATATAAAAGTATCGGCCGGGAATAATGTAGCCGACATAGCTGCCGTTAAAACTCGAAATATTCGCCTGAAAGCCCTTGACTGCAAGGTTGTTTTTAATTTGAACGGCATATTCTCCGCTGAAATCGGCTGGTGTGCTGATCCAAACGAATTGTCCGATGCGTATCGTCTGAAGATATGGATTCATCGGAAATGGCATCAGTTTGTCACTGACAGCGGTTGTCAGGTTTCGCTGATCGCTGATCCGGATGTGGAATTCGGGCAATGGCATTTTAATCGAGACTGCTGAGAGCTGGATCGTACGATCGAGTTTTGTTTTCGGTAAGTAGCGATTTAAACTGTCGGCAAGCGACTCTCCAATCATTTTAGGTCGTTCAAAATCTTTGCCTTCGCCAACCGGACTTTGGCTGCCCACGGAACCTGCCAGGAATACAGCCAGATCAACCGATGTAGCTTCCATTTTGCGTTGCCAGTATCCGGGGTAATCTCCGCTGATTTCCATATTTCCGGCTCCCATGGTAGTCGAGTGTGCCGAAAACGATCCCATAACAGCCTTTTTCCCACCCAATTGTTCCAGATAAATATATCCAAAGTCGTCGTTTTTGATTCCTTTGTCGCCAATCAGCCGGTTTCGGGTGAAATTTCCGGCTTTAAAAATTCCGTATCCTATTTGCGCCGGACGAAGGTCTGCTATTGCATTGGTTACTGCTTTCGAAATCTGTTGCGCCAGCCATTTAATTACATTGGGATTCACTTTCCCAGCAAATTGCTCGCCAATAAACCCCGGCCCCCAGGCGCCAAGGCTCGAATGTGTATGCGATGCCGAGAAAACAACTTGTTCCCGGGGAATTCCCTGTTTCTCCAAAATCAAACTGACGGTGTCGGTAATGTTTGGAGGAATTATCAGCAAATCGGCTCCAACAAAAACAACCGCTTGTTTCCCGATTTTCAAAGCAACGGCTTTCACAAAAATGCTGTCGTGAATTCCGGAAGCACCCTTGCCTTTGCGCGCGCCGAAACCTGCCAGTGGCATTGTTTTAAATTTTCCGCTGGCAACATCGTCAACGTTGCTGCCCAACCCGGGAGTAATGCTGATTTTTGCAAAGCCAGCCAAGACAGAATCCTGATTTATCCGAATTTGTTGTTTTAAACTGTCGGTCACCTGCAAACTTTTCTGATAATAGGGGGCGTCGTAAAAAGCGGTGTGGTTTACTTTTTGGGTGATGGCAAAAAATAACAGAACCAGTATGATAATCAGGCTTCCGAGAACAATGGCTACTTTTTTCATCGTTGAAAATTTGTATGAGTTGAGGTAAGGTGTGATTCTATTTTCGATGTGATTGTAATGTTCTAACGCAACATTTCAAGACCAAATATAAGCGACGAAGCATTGACCAGTGTGTGCACCAGCGCGCTGTAAAACACATTTTTTGTCTTGATGTAGGTATATCCATAAGCCCATCCGGCCAGGCAGGCAAAACCAATGTAAATGATCGATTGGGCATGATAATGTACCAGTCCGAAAATTACCCCGGTAATGGCCAGCGAGGTGTAAACTCCCCTGCCAAATTTCCCGGATTTTTCCAGGGCCCACGCTGCTCCAAACATCATGACTGTTATGGCCGCCGGAAACCATTTCATTTTTCCTTCGAGCGTATAGCCTACGATGAGTGCTCCGATTAACAGAACGACAAATCCGACGATCCAGAATGTTTTCCATGATTTTGCCTGCCCGATTCTACGGGCCAGTATGTTTTGCAAAATTCCTCTGAAAAACAATTCTTCGAACAGGGCTGTGTGCAAAAAAGTTCCAGCCAGGGTGAAAACCAATGTTTGGATATACTGAATTCCCGATTTTTCGTAGCCCGCCCAACGGAAAAATCCCACGGAATATCCAACCAGAAAAGCAAATGCGAAAAACGCAATCCAAACCCACAATGCTGTTCCCAACGATTTCCATTTCATTTCAGGATAAAATCCAACCTCCCTGATATTTCGAATCATCGAAAAACTATAGACTGCCGAAAGCATCACCAAAATGCGGAAAAGCGAATCGAAACTGTTGCCACTGATTGGTATTTCGCTGTTTTGTTTGGTCTTTAAAAGTACGGCCGGAAGCAGAATCAGCGTGAAAACGGTAAAGTCAATCCAGCCAATATGTGCGTTACGTTTAAACACCAACAAGGCCGCCGGAAAAAGCATGATGAAAATAATTAGCATGGGATTACCTTCCAGCGGATTCTTCCCGTTGATCAATAGATAAAATGCATAATACAGCAGTACCGCCGCCGGCAGAATCAGGGCGCGTAGTTTGTTTTTGCCTGTGAGTTCGTGCAGGTACGAAACAGTGCCGTCGCGACCAATGCTGAACAAAATCACATACGAAACAATGAAAAAGGGGAGTGCGAACATGAAATCGGTTGCGTTTGCCATTGTCTGACTTTTCCACAGATACACAATGGTAAGCAAAACCGTCCAGAACAAGCCTTTTTTCAGATCACGGGCGAATAGCGGTAAGTTGTTCATGGGGATATCAATTGGATGATGAGTCGTTCAGCTAGTTTATTTGTCAAGAACAAAGCAGCCATCGGGATTACCCTTTTTACCGGAATGCTCCGATGGCCGCTTTTGTTGAATCATGTTTATTTTTC
>Ga0172367_10006855_pt1 | contig 13232 bp, 10 predicted proteins | sample Lak10m_FD_114542 | JGI IMG/M metagenome (GOLD analysis project Ga0172367, IMG submission 114542) | Freshwater microbial communities from Kabuno Bay, South-Kivu, Congo - kab_022012_10m | ecosystem: Environmental > Aquatic > Freshwater > Lake | place: Democratic Republic of the Congo: South-Kivu...
CTCAACCACCTCTTCCAGCCCGCGAAGACGGGCGGCCTCGATGAGTACGCGTCGATCGACACCACCATCGACCCGGCCGTCCTGCAGGCGGTCGCCGACTGGGTGCTTGCTCAGCCGCCCCGGCCGCCGGCCTCCAGGTAGGCCAGCAGGTCGAGCACCTCGTCGCGGGTGCGCGAGTCGAGCAGCCCGCCCGGCATGCTGGAGGTCGGCACGCCGTCGATCCGCTCGATGTCCGCGCGCTGCACGGTCTCGCGCTCGGGGCCGAGCGGGTTGATCGAGACGGTCAGCGTCGAGGCGTCCTGGCCGACGATGCGCCCGACGACGAGCGAACCGTCCTTGAGCACGATGGCGCTGTCGCGGTACTGGTCGCTGACGTCGGCGCTCGGCACGAGGATGGCCTTCAGCAGGTCGCGGCGCGCAAACCGGCCGCCGACGCCCGTCAGGTCGGGGCCATTGCCGCCGCCCGTCCCGCCCACGCGGTGGCACTGGATGCACAGGGACTCGGCAAAGACGCGCGCGCCGCGCGCGAGGTCACGCGCCGATCCGTCGCCTGGCCGGGAATCGGCGAGTTCCTCGACCGTCCAGGCATGCAGCGCGGCTCCCGTGGAACGCGCTGCCGCGGCGGGTGACGCCTTCGCGGCGGCGACGGCCGCGCCGGCAGGGCGATGCACGTGGGTGCCTGCATCCTCGCGGATGCGGTCGAGGAACCCGCGCAGGCTGAAGCCGCCGGCCGAGTCGTCGGCGGAATCGAGCCACGCGAAGAGCGCGGCGCGCAGCTCATCGGTCCAGCCGACCTTCACGTTGCGCAGCATGGTTGCCCAGCGCATCGCATCGGCGCGATCGGTGGCGCCCCGAAGCCGCTGCATGGCGGGCGCCACCGCCTCGGGCCGCTGCATGGAGCAGGCCAGCGCGAGCGACGCCTCCGCCGCCCGGGCGTCCGGGGAACCGAAGCTGCGCGCAAGCCACGAGCCGATGCGCGTGCCGTCGTCGCCCTGCGCAAGCGTCGGATGGCGCGCAACCGCCACCTGCAGCCCGCGGATGGCGACCAGCCGGGTCCATGGATCGAGCGAGTCCGGCATGGCGAGGAGCGCTCCGACCGCCGCCCGGGCATCGGTCTCGGTGCCGGTGCGGACGAGGGCGAGCGCTGCCATCGCCCGTGCGCGCGGCGTTGCCGCACCGAGTTGCGCCCGAACCGCCGCGACGCCGCCGCGCTCGAGTGCGCGCCCCGCCGCGAATGCGAGGAAGCGATCGTCATCGGTGAGTGCGGATTCCCTGGCCGGCGGGAGCGCATCCGACTCCTCGAGCACCTTGCGTGCGCTGCGGGCTGCGGCGCCCGCGGTCGGCGCCCGGTGGTCCGTCGTGACCGCTGCCGCGGCAACCGGGGCGATGCGGTAGAGGCCGCTCTGCGTCCCGCGGCCGCCGGTCACCACGTACATCGCGCCGTCCGGCCCCCATGCCATATCGGCGACCGGCATCGGGCGCCCGGTGGCGAAGGGCTGCCACGACCCCTCGTAGCTTGCGCCGCGCTCCGCGAGTCGCACCGCGAGGATCCGTCCGTAGGTCCAGTCGGCGGCGAAGAGCATGTCGTTCCAGGGCGGCGGGAAGCCGCCGCCTGCCCCGTGCAGCATTCCCGTGGGGCTCGAGGCGTCCGTGTCGCAGGCCGGAGGCAGCGTGTCGGGCGACCACGCCGGCAGCTTGCCGCTGCCCGACCGCCACCCGTAGTCGCCGCCGTGCACCACGTGCACGATGCGCGGTGCCCGGTACCACGGTGCGCCGATGTCCCACTCCATGTCGCTGTCGTAGGTGAAGAGCTCGCCGTCGCCGTTGAACGCGAGGTCGTAGTGGTTGCGGAAGCCGTACGCGAACATCTCCGCCGCGCCGGACGCCGGGTGCACGCGCAGCACCGTTCCGCCGGGTGCGAGGATGCCGACGGCGTGGCCGCGGGGATCCCACATGCGGTCGCCGACGAGGTCCTCGGCCCACGGGCCGCAGCTCCCGCGCGTGACCGACGGCGGCACCGCGGTGTGGTTGCCGACCGCCACGTAGATCATGCCGTCGGGCCCGGCCACCACGCCGTGCGGTCCATGCTCGCCGCCGTCGCCGGGCCACTCGAGGATGCGTACCTGCGAGTCGAAGGTGCCGTCTCCGTCCGTGTCGCGCAGGCACCACAGGCCGTTCTGCGGGCCCGGCGCGGAGGAGTCGACCCAGAAGTCCTCGCCGACGAAGCAGAGCCCCTGCGCGCCGCCGGGAACCTCGGGAAGCGGCGCGACCCTTGGCTCGTCGCCCGCAGCCCCCGGCGTGACGCCCGGCAGCTCGATGCGCAGCACGCTGCCCGACTGCGGACTGACGACCACCCGCCCCTTGGGGTCGAACGCGAGCGCGACCCAGCTTCCCTGGCCAGGCTGCGCGCTCGCGAGGAGGCGCACCTCGAAGCCCTCCGGCACCGCGATCGACGATGCGGGCGGTGCCTCGACGATCGGGGTCACCGTGAGGTCGCGGAACCGCACCTCCATCGGCGGCCCCGCGTGCAGCTGGAACGCGAGTTGGCCGTCGCGGCGGAAGCGGCTGGCATCGCCGTCGTTCACGTCCGTCATGAGCGTGCCATTGATCCAGTGGCGCACGCGCGTGCCGCGGGCCTCGATGCGGTAGTCGTTCCAGCTGCCGGTGCGGATCACGCCCTTCAGGCGCTCGTCGGGCGCGAACCGGGCGACCACGCGCTTGCCCGCGGGCGACCACTCCACCTGCTCGCCCCGGCCGCTCATGACCTCGCGGCCGAGTCCCTCGTAGAGGATGCCGGTGTACGAGTTGGCGGCGTCGAGGTCGGCCTGGAAGCCCGCCATGTCCGCCTTGCCGTCGACGCGATGGCTGCGGTACTGGATGCCGCTGTTGCCCGCGGTGATCAGCACCTTGCAGCGCAGGTCGAAGTCCTGCGGCATGTCGCCGCCCCATGCGAGGTAGGTGCTCGCGGGCAGCGGACGCGACTCGGTCGATCGCCCGACGATGGTGCCGTCCTCGACGGCCCAGTACGAGCGGTCGCCGTCCCATCCGTCGAGGGTCCGCCCGTCGAAGGGGCGGATCGAACCCTCGTCGGCGATCGCGGCGTGCGCGAGGACGAGGGATGCGAGGGCCACGAGGGAGCGCGCGCGCGGCGCAGCGGGCATCGGGCGGGGGCGGTTCGGCGTCATGTTCCACTTCTACCCGTGTCGCTGCGATCCGCTGCGCTGCGGCTATCCTCGGGCCATGTCGTTCGGACTTGGTCATGGCCGTGAGCTGGTGGTCGCCGGCATCGGGCGCTCGCAGCGAGACCTGCCGCCCGCGGAGGCAGGGCGGCTCGGGCCGTCCTACTTCTTCCCGGGGCGCCCGGACTCGCCGTTCGAGCTCGAGATCGGGTCGGGGAAGGGCACGTTCCTCCTGCAGGAGGCGCCGAAGCACCCCGACGTCAACTTCCTCGGCATCGAGTACGCGGGCGAGTTCTACCGCTACGCGGCCGACCGCCTGCGGCGTGCCGCCATGCCGAACGTGCAGATGCTCTACGCGGATGCGGTGGAGTTCGTCACGCACTGGCTGCAGGACGGCTCCTGCTCGGTGGTCCACCTCTACTTCAGCGATCCCTGGCCCAAGGCGCGCCACCACAAGCGACGCGTGGTCCAGGACGCCACGCTTGCCCAGTTCCACCGCGTGCTGCGCCCGGGCGGCGAGCTGCGGCTCGTGACCGACCACGATGCGCTGTGGGCCTGGTACGAGGATCACATCTCGCGGAACGCGCACCTCTTCGACCGCGTCGAGTTCGAGCGCCCGGCCAGCGCATCCGAGGGCGAGGTGGTGGGCACCAACTTCGAGCGCAAGTACCGCCGCGAGGGACGGCCGTTCCACGCGGCCACGCTGCGCCGCCGAGGCAAGTGATCGCCGAGGCAAGTGATCGGCGAGGCATGTGATGTCAGTGCGCGGCCCGGGCGCGTCACCCGGCCCGGAACGACAGCCGCGCCTGCGCCACGTCTGGGTAGAGCTCGAACACCTTGTCGAGCCGCGCCAGTCGCAGGATCTGCACGGACATCCCCTGCAGGCCCGCGATCTTCACCGTGCCGCCGTGCTGGTCCATGCGCTTGTGCAGCATCAGGAGCTTGGCGAGCCCTGCGCTCGACAGGATGTCGAGCTTTGCGCAGTCCACAATGACCCCCTTCATCCCGCAGTCGATGGCGCGCTGCACGACGTCCGTGATCTGCTCGGCGGTGCCCTTGTTCAGGCCACCGTCGGCGACGATCACGATGACCTTGTCGTCGGCCTCGGCGAGGTAGGTCTCCATGGACGGGTCAGGGTACCGCAGGTCGGATGTCGCCGGGATCAGGCTTGCGCCACCCGAAATCGGGGTCCTTGGCGAGCACCGCTGCCGACTGCCGCACGCATCGACGGCATGCGCAGGCATGGCCCGCGGCCGCGTGCCACGTCGGATCGTCCCGGTTCTCGAGGCAGAGCGTGCAGCGCACGCCGGCCTGGGCGGGCTCCTGCGGTGCGGACAGCACGACCGTGCGGTACGCGGCCGAGAGGCACTCGCCGCAGATGCAGCTTCCCTGATGCCCCTCCACCATCGGGAGCGAATCGCTCCACTCGCGCCCGCAGAAGTCGCACAGCACGTCGGACATCCGCACGTTCATCGGGTCGCAGCCTTCGCGTCGCATGGCGGTGCCGAGCCTATCATCCGCGCCATGCCCCGCTCGAAAGGCCCGCTCGCCGTGCACGCGCTCGTCGTGACGGCCTCGGCGGCCGCCGCGGGTGCCGGGGCGGGAACGGCGCTTGCCTGGTGGTCGCTCGCCTCGCCCGAGGAGCGCGGTCCCGTGCTGCCGTGGGCGCTGGCCGGCGCCGTGGCGGCCGCGGCCGCGGCTGCGGGGCTTGCCGCTTGGGGCTGGCTCCGGCGCGGCGTCCTGAAGCCGCTTCGCCAGCTGCAGGACGTGACCGAGCGCGTCGGGCGCGGGGATGCGGCGGCACGCGCCTCCGTCCGAGCGGGTACCGAGGTCGCGGCGTTCGCGGACAGCCTCAACAGGATGCTCGACTCCAGCGATCGCGTGCAGCGCCAGCTTGCGGCGGTCAACGAGGCCCTCGACCTGAAGGTGGGCGAGCTGTCCGAGGCGAACGTCGGCCTCGGCGAGTCCAACCGCCTGAAGAGCGAGTTCCTGGCCAACGTGAGCCATGAGCTGCGCACGCCGCTGAACTCGATCATCGGGTTCGCCGACCTGCTCGAGGAGATCGCCCGGGGCGAGGCCAATGCCGACCCGAAGCGCCTCCGCTACATCGGCAACATCCAGCGGAGCGGCCGGTCGCTCCTGGACATGATCAACGAGCTGCTCGACATGGCCAAGATCGAGGCCGGGCGCATGGAGGTCACCGTGGCTCCCTCGTCGGTCAAGGACCTGCTCGAGGGGCTGCAGGCGATCATGCGTCCCGTGGCGCAGCAGAAGCGGATTGAGCTTGAGGTGCGGGTGCCCGACGGCCTCCCGAGGGTCGAGACCGATGCGGGGAAGCTCCAGCAGATCCTCTACAACTTCCTCTCCAATGCCATCAAGTTCTCCCCCGAGGACGGCGTGGTCATCGTCACCGCCGAGGCGGTGGCCCGCGACGGCGGCGCCGTCCGCATCAGCGTCACCGACCACGGACCCGGCATTCCCGCCGACATGCAGGACTCCATCTTCGAGAAGTTCCGCCAGGTGGACGCATCGCATACGCGCCGCGCGGGCGGCACCGGCCTGGGGCTTGCCATCTGCCGCGAGCTCGCCGACCTGCTCGGCGCCTCGGTCGGCGTGGTGAGCGCATCGGGCCGCGGGAGCACGTTCAGCGTGGAAGTGCCGTTCGTGCATCGCCCCAAGCAGCTGCGGCCGCTGATGGCGTGACGGCCGCGGCCGTGCCCGTGCGCGGGCCGTGGCGCGAACTCAGAGGGCGCGCATGTCGACGCGCTCGGAGATGCGGCGGTCGGCGCCGGGATCGCGCTTGCGGGGGAAGCTTGCGTCGAAGCGCGGGGGGACGCCCTCGGGCCAGAGGCCCGCCGCCACGTCCATCACCGCTCGGGCCACGCCCTCGGGCGGCACCGCGCCGTCGGGGCAGAAGAGGTCGTAGTCGGCCCACGACAGCGTCAGCCGGATGCCGGCGAGCGAGCCGTCCCCGCGGATCTCCTGGATGTCGAAGCTCCAGCCCGCGGGCTCCTCGCGCTCGTTGATGATCTCGAAGGGACCTGCCACGATCGCGATGCTATCGGCGCCGGAGCACGAGGACCGCGCCGTCGCCGTGGTCGATCCAGCCGCCGTACGACCGCTCGACGGCGAATCCCGCGCCCTCGAGCTGCGCGCGACGCTCGGCAAGCGCACGGGGGTAGAGGAGGACGCACCAGTGCATCGACGGGTCGGACATCGCCGCGGCGATGTCTCGGCCGTACGGTCCGCTTCCCGGCATGTCGACGCCCTTGAGCGCGGCGTACCACCGGTGCACGTCGTCCGGCAGGCCCACCGCGAACGCACGCTCGCCGGCCACGGCGTGCTCTGCGACGAAGGCCACCGCCTCGCGCAGCTGCTGCCGGGGCCCGAGCGCCGCGAGCGCTGCGCACCATGCGGTCCCCGCGACCGCCGCCGCGGCGATGCCGGCCGTGCGCCTCCACTGCCACCACCAGCAGGCTCCCGCCCCCAGGAGGAGCGCAACGCCGGGAACCGTGAACGCCAGGAACCTCGCGTATAGCCAGCTCCCGAGGACGAGCGGGAACAGCATCGCCACCAGCGCGCCGCCGAGCGAAAGCGCCAGTGCGCGCCGGAGGCCCGGATCGCGTGCCGCGGCGGCCGCGCCGCCGGCCGCAAGGGGCAGGGCGGCCAGCGATGCCCACCACGTCCACGAGCCGCCGGCCGAGAGCAGCATCCACAGTCCCTCGGGCCCGACCAGCGTCGGCTCGTTGCCGTCGAGCGCGCGGAACTCGTTGCGCAGCGCAAGGATCTGCCCGAGGATCGGCGCGTAGAGCACCCCGGCCGCGCCCGCCGCCGCGGCCACCGCCGCCAGCGCCCGGATGCACCGCGCACGGTCCTCGCCGGGGGCGCTGCGCATCGTGCGCCACGCAAGCCATGCCGCGTGCCAGGCGGGCACGCACGCGAACACCAGGTGCGCCCAGGTGCCCAGCGCGCAGGCCGCCACGTAGGCCCACCATGCCGCGCGCGCGCCGCGACGCAGCCACGCGAGCATCGCGGCCGACGCGAGCGCCGCAAAGAGCACCACCATCGCGTAGCCGCGCGCTTCCGTCGACGGCAGCACCGCCGTCGGCATCAGTGCCGCGCATGCCGCCGACGCGATGCCCGCCGTGCGTCCGGCGGCCTCCCGCCCGAGCCACGCAACGGCCGGAACGGTCGCGACTCCGGCAAGCAGGCTCGGCAGCCGCACGGAGACCTCGTCCACGCCGAACGCCTCGGCGGACATCCATGCCAGGAGCGACGCGAGCACGTGGTTGGCCTGCGAGAAGTACCTGCCGACGGCTCCCCACGGGCCATCCATCGAATAGCCGACGAAGGCGGCGATCTCGTCGTACCAGAGGCTGTCGCCGAGGAACGGCGCACGCACGAGGAGCGCGGCGATCGAGGCCAGCGCCACCGCCGCGGCCTGGGTCCTGCGCGCGCTCAACGGCGGCCTCCGATGGCCTCGCGCTCCTCGATCGACGCCGGCTCCGGCAGGTCGATGCTGCCGGCCGACGGCCGCAGGGCCATCGGTTGCGTGGCCAGCGGCACGGCGTGCGCCACCTCCTCGCGCACGCTGGCGCACACCGTGAATGCCACCAGCCGCGCGCCGGCGCTGGCGGCGAAGATCGCCATGTACGCACCCATGCCGGCACCCATGCCGCCGAGGGCCATCGACCCGATCACGCTCCCGGCGGCGGCCGCGAAGCTGTTGAACAGCATGAAGAGCGCCATCATGCTGGTGCGTTCCTCCTCGCGGATCGCCTCGAGCGCCAGCAGGAAGAATCCGAGCTCGTATGCGCCGAACGCCGCGCCCGTCAGGGCCTGCAGGGCGAGGAGGTAGCCGTACGACGGGCTTGCCATCCACAGCGCGCTCAGCGGCACCACCGCGAGCGAGCCCCACACGAAGAGCCTCCGTGCGCCGTGCCGCTGGGCCAATCGCCCCCAGAACGGGGCGGCGAGGCTCTTGGCCGCGAAGCTCGCCGCGATCGTGCCGAGCACCTCTGCATCGCCGAAGCCGAGCTGGCGGCTCATGTACGGCGTGAAGTAGGGCTGCGCCACCTGCACCGCGACGTTCATCGTGACCACCGCCCCGAGCAGCCTGCCGTCGTGGCGGGCGCGCACGCGGCGCGAGAACTCGAGGAGCCCCACGCGCCGGTGGCTGTTCACGTCGAGTCCCGGGGCCTCGCCCTGGTGCTTCAGGAACCACACGCTCCAGAGCCGGCTCAGGCCCGCGAGCGCGAACACCGCCGCGAACGCGGCCATCAGCCCGAGGTCGACGCCGAGGTCCGCACCGAACATGCGCTGCGCACGGCCCGGGTCACCGAGCATCAGCACCGCCCCGCCGAGGAGGAGCGAGCCCATGATGGACACCTGGTAGATCCGGGAGCGCCAGCCGAAGTAGCGGACCCGGATGCGCCGCGGGAACAGCGCGCCGACCCACGTGTTCCAGGCCGGCGCGGCACCGAGGTTGACCGCCCAGTACAGGCTTGCCACCGCGAAGAGCGTCCACGTGGGCATCCGCCCCGCGACCGCCGCCGCGACCATGGGCACGAACCCAAGGCACTGGATGGTGGCGCACAGCATGATCCACCTTCGTGGCGAGCCGACCCTCGCGATGCCCCATGGCGCGCACAGCTGCAGCACGGCACCGACCAGCTGTGGCACCGTCGCCACCAGCCCGGCCACCGCATCGCCCTTGCCGAGCGCCAGCGCAAAGAGCGGGAAGTTGGTCTCCCCTAGCCCCACCATGAACGCATGGGTGACGCCATCGCCCGTGCAGTTGCGCAGGTCCGAGCGAAGCGTTCGATGGTCGTGGACGCGTGCCGCGGACGTCACGGGGTGGGCGCGGCACTCGAGCCGCCGGAGCCGGAGCCGCCCTTGGAGCCGGAGCCGCTTGCGCCGCCGGCTCCACTGCTGCCCGCCGAGCCCGTGCTGCCAGAGCCCGTGCTGCCAGAGCCCGTGCTGCCAGAGCCCTTTCGGCCGGAGCCGGACGAACCGCCCTTCGGCGCTGCTCCCGAACCGGTTCCGACGGTCGTGGTGCTGGGCAGGCCGACGGTGCCCGATGGGCTGTTGCCGCCGCCACCGCCGCCGAAACCGCCTCCGCCGCCGGCCGCGCCCGTCACGGTCGAGGTGCCGAAGCCGGTCACCTTGTTGAAGCCGAGCGAGCCGTTGATGTCCACGTAGCGACCGCCGGTGCGCGCGGGAGGCGGCGCCAGCATGGTGCCGTATCCGGCGATCTGGCGCTGCACGTAGTCGGGGGCGCGCACGATGATGTTGCCGTCGTAGTAGCGGATCGATGCCACGGTGTCATCGAGCCAGATGTCGGGCTCGACGAGCGACTTGATGAGGTCGATGAGGTCCTCGGCCTTCTGGGCAGCGGGCCGCCGGTCGGGGGGCTCGCCGGGCTGGCCGAACGGGGCGCCACCGCCTGCGCCGCCGCCGCCTCCTCCACCACCACCGCCACCGCCGCCACCGAAGCCGCCGCCACCGCCGCCGGCCCCACCTCCGCCGCCGCCTTGGTTGCCCTGCTGCACGGCCTGGTTGAGGTTGAATTCCGGCGCGTTGTCGAAGTTCGGCGCCTCGAAGAGGAGGTCACGGATTGGGTAGATCTGCGTCTCGAGCGCGTTGCGCGCGTTGAGCCGGGACTTGGGGCCCACCTCCAGGTAGCCCTGCCGAAGCTGCCAGGTGGCGGGCTCCGTGGTGGTCATCTCGATCATGCGCTCGAGCACGACGAGCGCCTGCGCGTTGCTCATCTCGAGCGTGATGGGCGTCTCGGGGTCGAATCCGTCGGAGGCGCCGGGGTCGTCGGACCACCGCACGAGCATCTGCACGCCGAGGAGCTGTCGCAGGTACGCGAACGCGTCCTTCGCCTTGGTCTGGTCGAACTTCACGCTGACGCCGGTGGTCAGCAGCACGCGCAGGATTCCCATCTTGGTGGCCGCGCGCTCTGCCTGGCGCTGCTGGCCCACGATGGCGATGCGCTCGCCGAGGCTCTGTGCGGATGCGGAGGTCGCCACGACGGCGGCCAGCAGGCCGGTGCAGGCGAACATGGGTCGGATCCTGGTCATCGGGGACCTCCTTGCTCCCGGAGTGTACGGAGAGGCTCCGTCCGGCAGATCACGGATTCGGGCCGGATTGGCCGGGAACCGGCCCCGAGAGCCGTTCCAGTGCCGCCTCGGACTCGGCAAGCGCGAGGATCGCAACGGCCTGCGCGGCCACGGGCTGCGCCGCGTCCGCAGGCGAGGCGAGGATGCCGCCGACGGCGCGCTCCGGGGTGGGCGCGCAATAGGCGATGCTGCCCGGTGCGGCGAGTTGCGCGACGAAGCGGACGGCCCAGCGGAGCGATGCTCGGTCCTCGCCGTCCCGCATGGGCGCGCGCCATGCCGGCTGGCCCGCGAGCATCGCCACGAAGAGCTGCGACCGGAGCGACTGTGCGCTGATGCGGCCGGCCGCGGAACCCGCCATCGGGTAGGCGCCGTCCATGTCCGCGAGCGAGGCGGGCCGGGTCCCGTCATCCGGCCGGACCTGCGTGGCAAGGAGCACCGTGCGCGCGGCCTCGAGCCGATCTCGGTGCGGCGCGGCCGCGGCCGCCCAGGCATCGCCGTGCAGCCGGCGGAGCGCATCGAACACGATGGGTGCCACGAGCGGCAGCTCGGCCGCGGGCGTCTCCGCGAGCGTCTCGTCGAGGAGGCGCTCGAGCGCCGCGCGTTCAAGGAGCACGGCGCCCGCCGCGGCGCGTGCGGCCGCGGCGTCGAGCACTGCCGCGCGCACGTGGGGCCGCACGGAGGCAAGCGCGGCGGGCGTGGCGAGCGATGCGAGCGTCGGCACCAGCTGCGCGGCGAGCCGGTCGTGCGCATCGCCGCCGAGGTCCGCCGCCGCGAGCAGCGCATACGCGACCGCCGCCGGCTCGGCGGCAGTCGGTCGCTCGGTCGGGTCGGTGTCCTGCAGCGCGGCGAGCACGCGAAGCGCGGCATCGCGCGCCTGCGCGCGAACGGGGGCAGGCCATGACGCCACGGTCGATGCGCGCGCCAGCGCCCACGCGCAGAGCGCCTGCTCGGCCGGGCCCGCCGCGAAGGGCTCGTATCGGTCCGCCGCGATCGCGTAGTCGCCGCGCAGGCCGGTGCGCGCGATCTGCGCCGCGGCATCGTCGGGGAGTCCCTCGACCGGTGACGGGGGCTGCAGCTGCCCGGACAGTCGTGCGATCACGCCGGCCGCGAGCCGCGCAGCCTCGCCGGCCCGTGCCGGTTCCGATTGCAGGGCCGGCACCGCGCGCGCGAGCACGAAGGGCATGGCGTCCGGCGCGCCCTGCGCGATGCGGATGGAGCGCGACGCATAGATCGCCGTGGCGCCGCCGAGTTCCTGAAGCTCCGGCAGGTCGCGCGGCGGCAGGCCGAGGTCGGTGACGAGCGACAACACGGCGCGCGAGACCGGGGATGCCATCCTGCGTGCGAGCAGCACGGACGCCGGTTCGTAGGCGGTCCGGCTGCCGTCGGCCATCACCAGGCCGCACTCGCCCGGCTCAAGGCTCCGGGCCACCTCCTCGAACGTCCGGCCGATGAGCGGTTGCCGCGGGCCCGCGAGCTCGAGTTCCAGCGTCACGGTCCGGGGGAATTCGGCTGCGCGTTCGGCGCCCTTGACCGCGCGGCGGCTGAACGCATCCTCGAGCGCGGCGCGGAGCGCGGCATCGACGGGCGCGGGCGTCCTTCCCTCGGCGAGCGCCTTCCCGATGCCGACCGTGCGGCCCCGAACGCGCAGCACGACGGCGGCCGCGTGCACATCGGCCGGAGTGGGAACCGGTTCGCCGCGCCCGGCGGCATCGAGCCAGCGGCGGGCCGCGAGGTAGGTGGCGACAGCGGTCTCCGCGCTCGGCGCATCGCGGCCGCTTGCTGCGGTGGGTGCATGGGGCCCAGGAGGTGAAGCGGGGCTGTTTCCCGGAGGCGCGAACGTGGTGACGGCGGGGGATTCGGGTGCGGATTGCGGCGGCGCGGACACCTCGGCAGCCGCGAGCGCGGGCCACACGAGTCCGAGAATGACGGCTTTCCAGGGCAAAGCCCGCATAATCAGTGTCATTTCGCGGGTTTCCGCGCGTTCGGCGCTCACATCGGTGGACGAATCCCGCGTGTCGGGGAAGACTCTCATCGTAGCGCGGGGGGGTCCACGGCAACCAGCCGTCCCCCGCGCCGCACGTCTACGAAATCGAAGAGCAGAACCATGCGCACCGTCGCCATTGCAGCATCCAACGTGATCTCGGTCGAGGAGAACGCTCGCCGCATCCTCGTCCTGGCTGCCTTCGCTTTCCTCGCGCTCTGCTGAGCGCGGGCATGAACGGACCGGCCGTCCCTCGCGGCCGGAACCACCCTGAAGCGCGGACGAAGTCCGCGCTTCGGTGCTTTTGCGCGTGCGTTCGACCGCGCAATGACCCGAGCCCCCAACAGCACCGCAGGCGCCCCGTGAAGGGCGCCTGCGTGGAGTGTTGCGTTTCAGCGGGCCGGTGCTCGATCAGAACTTGATCTTGCTGGTGCCGAGCGAGCCGTGGTCGTCCATGCCGCCGCGCGTCGGGCGCGGGCCCGTGTCGCGGCTGCGGCGTGCGGCCGGGTCCTCCTCGAGCGACGCGCCCCACTGCGCGCGCTTGAGGCTGAGGCCGATCTTGCGGTCGTCGGTGTCGACGCGCAGGATCTTGACCTCGACCTCCTGGCCGGGCTTGACCACGTCCTGCGGGTTCTCGACCTTCTGGTCGCTGAGCTCGCTGATGTGGAGCAGGCCCTCGAGGCCGTCCTCGAGCTCGACGAAGACGCCGAAGTTGGCGATCTTCGTGATCTTGCCCTTCACGATCATGCCCGGGCGGTACGCGCTCGGGATGGCCTCGTGCCACGGGTCCTCGGTGAGCTGCTTGACGCCCAGGCCGATGCGCTGCTTCTCCTGGTCGACCTCGAGGATGACGCACTTGACGACGTCGCCCTTCTTGTAGAGCTCGTTCGGGTGCGCCACCTTCTTGGTCCAGCTGATGTCGCTGACGTGCAGCAGGCCGTCGATGCC
>Ga0172367_10006858_pt1 | contig 13228 bp, 8 predicted proteins | sample Lak10m_FD_114542 | JGI IMG/M metagenome (GOLD analysis project Ga0172367, IMG submission 114542) | Freshwater microbial communities from Kabuno Bay, South-Kivu, Congo - kab_022012_10m | ecosystem: Environmental > Aquatic > Freshwater > Lake | place: Democratic Republic of the Congo: South-Kivu...
ACATCATTTTCTTGTTTCTGATAACCATTATTAATCCTACCATAAGCCCAAAAAACGTTATTAGCATCTTTTTGAATTCTTTGACCATCGCGAGTAAGATGTACCCCAAATTGATTTGCAAATGTTAAGCTGTCTCCATATAAATATAAATTATCTTTGAAGTGTGGATCAAATTGTTCAAATCCATCTCTTCTAAAACCAATATTAAAATTCCAAAAAGAATTTGCACTAACTGTTTGAGTTAATCTAAGACTTCCAGATAAATTTCTCTGAATATTTGCGGGATTAAACTCTGTATTATTTTTAGCGTATGTATGAACATAAGAACGATAATTTCTTGTATTATAATTTGCTCCAAGAACTAATTTAAAGTCACCAAAATTATGAGAAGTTTTTCCTGTTAATCTCCAGTTATCAGCATTCATATTCTCTCTAGCAGTTATAGTCTTTTCGTTTAACGGATCTAAACTATAAGTAAAGGTTCTATTAATTGCTGTCGGATCAGAATCTAAAAACCAACCTCTTTCAGCTGACAAAAATATAGTATTATCAGGGTCTCCCGGGATTATTGGACCGCTTAAGTTAAAGGTATATAAGTTATATCCATAATCATCAAAATATTGTGAAGTTACCAAGTCTGTAAATAAGTTATAAACTGCGGTTCCTGATTTTGTTGTGATATTTACAATGCCTGATTGAGCCTGACCATACTTAGCTTCGTAACCGCCAACTTGAAAAGAAACTTGCTCAATTGAGTTATCACTTACCTGGCTTCTATTTGCTCCCGTAAAAATATTGTTTTGGGGTACTCCATCAACTATATATAAAACTTCTCCACCTCTACCTCCACGAACATTTATAGTGGCATTTCCTTCAACACCACCACTTCCATCTTGCACAACAACACCAGATTGCAACGAAACTATATTAGTAACACCTTTTACAGGAAGTCTAGAAATTTGATCTGAATCAATAACTTTAACTGTATTAGTTGATTTTGATTCAAAGAATTTTCTATCAATAACAACTACTTCATCAAGTGTAAAATCGGTAGATAACTCGATATTTAGTTCGAATGTAATTCCTGCAACAACACGTACGTTTTCGATCGTTTTAGGAGCGTAGCCAACATAACTAACTTTAACGGCGTAAGTGCCAGGAGTAATATTAAGAATAAAATAGTCTCCTTCAATATCAGTTGCTGCACCTGTCTGGGATTCCAGTACCACGATATTAGCTCCAATCAGTGGTTCTTTTGTAGCCGCATCAATTACTTTTCCACTCAATTTACCAACACCTGTTTGAGCAAAAGCAACTGAGAATAAGGAAAAGAAAACTCCTATTGTAAAAATTTTAGTAAACAAATTTTTCATCTCATCTCCAGAAAAATTTTAAGAGATATTAACTTTTTCAAAAATACATATCAAAAAAAAGGCGGATGACCAGTAATAAAATTACTTAAAGCCACCCGCCCTGTAATAAATCAAAGAAACATGCTTACTTCAATAGCATCATTTTTTTAGTTGAAGTAAAGTTCTTAGCTTCTAATTTATAAAAGTAGATGCCACTTGATAAATTTGAAGCATCAAATGTTGCTTCATAGTTACCTGCAGTTTTTTCAGCACTTAATAAAGTTGCTATTTCTTCTCCTAATAAATTGAACACTTTCAGTGTAACGATTCCTGCTTCAGGAACGCTAAATCTAATTTTTGTAGAAGGATTGAATGGGTTAGGATAATTCTGAGATAATTCATAACTCATTGGTGTTCCTTCAAGATTCTCAACATTGTTGTGTTCAGGTGTATAATCACCAAATATATATCTCAATGTTCTAGAACTTGGACCATTAGCAAGTATTACTGTATGATTAACTCCAAATCCACCTTCATTATCTAATGGAGAGGATCCGCCGTTAATTGTATCAGCACCTGGATACATTGCAGCAAATTTAAGTTCATATACACCACCAGGAGTCGCGGAAGGAGCAACTACATTAATTCTCCAAAGATTGTTACCAATATTTGTAAGAACTTTCATTAACCCTGTTGTTGTATCTGAAGGCTGCCAGTTGCCGCCGCTGAACCAGTTACCTAAAAAGTCTGCACCACCACGCATTCCAACAAACTGTAATTCGTTTAACGGAATGGTTAAACCATTATAACGATTTACTGCACCAGTTACATCAACAGTAATTTGAATTGGTAAATCTGCTGTTAAATTTGGTAAGTTAGGTAATATTCTTGGTACAATAACAGGAAGCGTAATTGTAGAACCATCGGCTACATATATATGCCATCTATCAGAACCAGTTTCCCAACCAGTATTACCAAATCTTGCATCTGGATATGCTTTAAATTTCCATTTTGTTGAATCACCAACTCCATTAGGAGCTGCTGAACCATTAGTTACAGTTAAAGTTGTAGTATAAACACCTGGATTAAATGGATCTGTGTTAGCCATTTTTCTTGTTCCAACTACATCTTTACCAAGGTTATCCCAATCAAGTCCCATTACTAATAAAGAGTCTGAATTAGGATCAAAAGCACCACCAGCACCTACACCGATAATGTTACTAATATCAGCGGTAAATTCTATCGTATTTGTAACTTCATTAACCACAGTATATACATCATCATCATTAAACCACACTGTTGGTAAAACAGTTGATGGAGCGGTAACACTAAATGGTCTATCTGGAGTTGATTCCCAGTTATCACCAGCAGGTGGATTAACGATAACATATTTAAATGCATATGAGTTACCTGCTAACGAAGAAGGCGCATTAAATGTACCTGTATAAATTGTATCGCCATCGGGATCAGAAAGTTGGAACAAATTACCTTGCCAGTTACCACCTGGATCACCAAAATCAGCCTGGAAGCTACCACGAACAACTACATTTGCACCAGCAGGAAATTGTCCTTCAAATGCTTGAACGCCCATATCAACACTAAATGTTACTGGGATTTCTGTTGCAGCTTGATGAGATCCCACAACTGCTGACAAATACTGCCAAGTTCCTAATGAGTTACCATTTTCTGGTTTAGTTGTAAACAATGACGTACCGGGAGTACCATCAATAAAAAATACAAAGTGAGCAACAACATCATTATTAGATAAAACTTCTAATCTTCTTGCAACATTTGCATAAGTTTCAGAAACGTTTGGTTCGCCTATCTTTTGTGGGGCAGCCCAAGTTGAACCACCATCAGTAGAAACTGTCCAATGTAAATCAGTATAAAAAATTGGACCTGAAGCTGATCCACCGTCACCAGGATATATATTGATTGGGCTTGCACCGATTGTACCAGTATACTCAGGAGCAGTCCAAATAACAAATACAAACTGTCCATCGTCTGTAACACTAACTGAAGGATATGCTTGACCAATACCATTACCAGGTCTAACATCAGCCAAAATTGTACTCGATTCAAATGCAATAGATGGAATAGAAATTTCTAACCATTCAGCAGAGTTACTGTTCCAATAAACGATTGGGAAAGCATTCACAGTATCAACACCATTAATTCCTTCTCCGTAACCATTCATTACAACGTGAGTTGTTCCAGTCTCATCAATATTAGCATTAAGCTGACTAAAATTTTCGAAATAAGGTGCTAAATTTGGGTTGTTAGCAACTTGTCCATAAACACCATCCAAACCAATTACTAAACCATTCCATGTTGCACCTCCATCATTAGTACCATACCAATATACACCATCTTCAGCATTGGGAACTGTCATAGCAGCCCACCCGCCAACAGTAGCCATATATTGACCACCAGCAGACATATATATTGGGTTTTCAGAAGGACCATTTGCAGTACTTAAAGTTACATTTGCATCACCAGTACCAATTAGTTGAACATCAGTAAAAGATGCTCCTTGATCTGTAGATTTTCTAATTGTAGCATCAGTATTTAATGTCCAAATTGTCCCGTCATTGTGATAAACAAAATCAGGGAAATTTCCACCAAAAGTTACTGTTGGAAAAGGAGTAACAGGAGCTAAATTTACCAAATCAATCCATGAGTGACGTGATGTGCCTCCAGAATGTGCCATAACTAAAGCTTTACCATCGTTAGGTCCACCGACACATAATTGTGTGGTTCCCCATCCCAATGATAAAGAAGGATCAAATGCAGAAAAAGCATCTATAGGCGCACCAAAAGCTTTATAACCAAATGAAATAAATCTTGCGACTCCACCGACATTATCTCTTCTCATTCCAACAAAAAATGGATCAAGAGTTCCAGTTTGATCAAGATCAGCGAATGAAATCATCTTTGGAATAACATTATTTCCAGCGTAATCATAGTCTGTGGAGATAAAAGTTTCTCCAACTAAATTAGGATTATCTAAAGTTTGTACTTGAGAATTAGGTGCCTGATAATTTAAATCAGGAACTACTCTTTTCTCGATAACAACTCTACGTTCTTGAGCATTTACCACAAAGAATATTGAAAATGCTAAGAACAAAACAGAAAGTTTTTTGATCATAACGATCTCCTTTTGTGTTGTGTGTTAATTGGTTAGTTAATATAAAAATTACAAATTGTTTATTTTTTATACTTTCTTAAGAAAATTAGTATACTTTACAATGTTAATCAAGAATAAAAGAAATTTTTATTTTTGATTTGGAAATAACATTTTTTACTGATAATGTCAAGAGAAACTATTTTCCGTTTAGCAAATAAGTATGCAATAATTTAGTATCAAAAAGCTGATTCAAGTTTTTGTTTAAGCTGCACTTTTGGTACTGCACCAATAATTGTTTCAACAACATTTCCGCCTTTAAAAATTAATACTGTTGGAATACTGCGTACACCATATTTAATAGCTGTTTCCTGGTTGTTATCAACATCAAGTTTACCAACTTTTGCTTTGCCCTCATATTCACTTGCAAGTTCTTCAACAAATGGAGCAATCATTTTACAAGGACCGCACCACACTGCCCAAAAATCTACTAACACTGGTTTATCTGATTGTAAAACTTCAGTACTAAAGTTTTGATCTGTAAATTCAATTGGTTTCATTTAGTTTGCCTTAAAATTTTTAATTGTAAAATTAGATTATATTTTTTTCCCCTGTCCAACATAGTTAACAATATCTTCTCCACCATCGGCATGTATTAAGCCTCCAGATATCCATTCGCCACCATCTTTACATAAAAGTGATATTACTTTTGCAACATCTTCTGGTGTGGTTAATCTTCCGTGAGGATTTTTTCTTTGTGCAATTTCAATCATTTCAACATTGCCAGGAATTTTTCTTAAAGCCGGTGTATCGGTAACTCCAGCCATAATTGAATTAACTGATGCACCAAATTTATTTCCAAGTTCAACAGATAATTGTCTAACATGAGATTCCAATGCTGATTTGGCTGCTGATACTGCGCCGTAATATGGAATTGCAGAGTGGCTGCCTGAACTTGTCATTGCAAAAATTCTTGCCCCTTTTGATAATAAATTATTTGCCACAACATCTTGTACCCAATAAACAAGTGAATGCGCCATAACATCGAGCGTCATTTCCATTTGCGCTTTAGTAATTGCTTGTTCGGTTTCACTTGGAACGAATGGTTTTAAAGTGCCAAATGCTAAGGAGTGCATTATAACCTTGACTAGTGGCTTACCATTTAAAAATGATTTGATCTCTGATATTATTTCATTTCTTTTAAATTCATCTGCTGCATTTGCATTAAAAAATTTTGCTTCAACACCGCAAGACTCAATCTCACCAATAATTTTTTCAACATTTGGCATTGTTGCCTGTCTATCTAAATGAACTCCAATAATATTAAAACCATCACGTGCAAGTTTTATTGAAGTTGCTTCTCCAAATCCAGATGATGCTCCTAATATAAGTGCGTAGAATTCTTGTTTTTCAGTTCTTTTCATCTAATCAATTTTCCTATCAGTTTTAGTTTATAACGGCGCAATAATACAAAATCAGATAAAGCTAAACAACAATAAATAATTTTGAATTTACTTAGCTTTTAGTATTACTGATTCATCACCCAATAAGCTTGTTAAAGATTTTAAAAAATCTGTTGATATTTTAACACGATTAACTGTTATTGAAAACAGTTTACCTTTATCACTTCCATTTTCTGTTAGGTTGATAAAAACCGGTATGCCGCCTTCATACTTTTCCAAAATACTTTTTAGCTCGATAAGTTTTTCTGATGATATTTTTTGTTTGCTGATTTGAAGTTTTAAACTTTCTGTTAATTCATTTGCAATATTTTTCATCGGAATGACTTTACTCACTTGCATTTTTACAGCATCACCGCTGCTTTCTAAACTGCCAATTGCAAATACTGGTTCTTCATCCTCAACAAATTTCCCAAATTCATCATACGCTTTAGAGAACATTAAGCATTCACAACTACCTGTAAGATCATCAAGCTTAAAGAATGCCATTGTCTTTCCGGCTTTATCAAATTTGGTTTTTAACTCAGTTACAACTCCGCAAGTACGTACATCACTTTTTTCAATTATGTCTTCAGTTTCACCAAGATGAATTGTAGCAAACGAGTTAAACTCCAGTTCATATTTTCTTAATGGATGATCTGTCAAATAAAAACCAATTACTTTTCTTTCCTGTGCAAGATATTCTTTTTCTGTCCATTCTTTAACTAAAGGTAAAGCCGGTTCTTTCATCAAAACTTCTTCTGATCCGCCAAACAAAGAATCACTTGAAAGCATTTTTGAATTTTGAATTTTATGAGCAAAGTCTAAAGCTAATTCTATTGATTCAAAAAGCTGTGCACGATTTTTATTTATCCTGTAAAATGCACCTGCTAATACTAAACCCTCTAACGCACGTTTAGTTACTACACGAGTATCAGTGTTGGCACAAAAATCAAAAATAGTTTTAAAATCTCTGCCAAGATTACTTCTGGCACTGATAATCTCTTTAACTGCCGGCACACCAACATTTTTTATTGCAGACATTCCAAATTTTATTTTACCATTCTCAGCTTCAAAGTGTAATGATGGATTATTTATATCAGGCTGTAAAACTTCTATCTTTAGTTTACGACAATCATCTAAAAATTTTGTAACCTTATCAGTATTTTCAAACTCATTCTTTAAGTTGGCAGCTAAAAATTCCGCAGGATAGTATGCTTTTAAATAAGCTGTTTGATAAGCAACGAAACTGTAAGCAACAGCATGACTTTTATTAAATCCATAGTTTGCGAACTTAAAAATAGTCTCAAAAATTTCTTCAGCTATTTTTTTACTCACCCCGTTTTTCATTGCACCATCAATAAAAACAATTTTTTGTTCTGCCATTACCTTAAGATCTTTTTTACCCATCGCTCTTCTTAAAAGATCTGCATCAGCCAAACTCATTCCGCCAACTTTATTTGCAAGCTGAATAACTTGTTCCTGGTAAACTATAATTCCATAAGTTTCTTTTAATATTGGTTCAAGAATTTGATGAGAATATTTAACCTCTTTTCTACCAAACTTTCTATCAATAAAATCATCAATAAATTCCATAGGTCCCGGGCGATACAAAGCATTCATCGCAGCAAGATCATTTAAACTTGTTGGATGAAGCTGTTTTAAATATTCTCTCATCGGTCCAGATTCAAACTGGAACACTCCGGTTGTTTGTCCCTTTGCAAAAAGCTGAAATGTTTTTTCATCATCAAGCGGAACGTTATCAATATCAATTTCCACATTATGATTTTTCTTAATCATCTCAATTGTATCACGAATAATTGTAAGCGTACGAAGACCAAGAAAATCCATTTTTAGCAAACCGGCATTTTCTATATCCTTCATCGTATATTGTGTTACGATATCTTGTTGAGAAACTGCATTTGCAAGCGGAACATATTTACTAACTTCATCAGGAGTAATAACAACACCGGCAGCATGCTTCGAAGAATTTCGATTCATTCCTTCTAAAACTTTTGCATACTTTATAAGATTTTGTATATCAGTTTCGGTTGATTCTTTTACCCATTTAAGATCAGGGACTTCAGCAAGAGCTTGATCAATCGAATAAACTTTACCAAACTTTGAAGGAATAAATTTTGTAATCTTATTTACTGTTGGAATTGGAATTTTTAACACTCGAGCAACATCACGCAATACAGCTTTAGATGTTAACTTATTAAATGTAATAATCTGGCTTACGCACTCCGCCCCATACTTTTCGCGTACATAATCAATAACTTCACCGCGCTGATCATCAGCAAAATCAACATCAATATCGGGCATTGATCTTCTTGCAGGGTTTAAAAATCTTTCAAACAATAAATCATATTTTAGAGGATCAACATTTGTGATGCCCATTGCAAAAGCTACAATGCTTCCGGCAGCACTGCCGCGCCCCGGACCAACAGGAATATTTCTTTGCTTTGCTGCATTTATAAAATCTGCAACAACTAAAAAGTAACCTGGAAAACCCATTTCATTAATTGTTTTGATCTCAAAGTTAAATCGTTCTTCAATCTCAGGTGTAATTGTTTTAAACTTTTTTTCCAATCCCTGTCTTGCAAGCAATTCCATATATTCTGAAAGATCTTTTGCTTTAGATTCTTTTGGAATAGGAAAGTTTGGGAAATGATGTCCTTCAAAATCAAGTTTAAGATCTATCTTCTCATCAATCTCAAGTGTGTTTTCAGTTGCGCCTTTAAACTTTTTAAAGAGTTTTATCATCTCATCAGATGATTTAAAATAAACCTGATCAGTGCCATATCTTAATTGAGTATAATCAGCACTATTCTTATCTGATAAAAGAAGAAGTATGTTGTGAGCAATTGCATGATCTGGTTCGATGTAATGACAATCGTTTGTTGCAACAAGTTTAATTCCCAATTCTTTAGAAATCTTCGGCATCGATTCAAGAATCGGTTTATCTATTTCCATACCGTGATCCTGAAGCTCTAAATAAAAATCATCGCCAAATAAATCTTTAAATCTTTTTGCAACTGATCTTGCTTTTTCATAATTACCGTTTACAAGATGAGTTGAAACAACTCCGCCGGCACAAGCAGTAGTACAAATCAATCCATCTTTATGCTTCTCCAACAATTCCATATCAATACGAGGTTTGTAATAAAAGCCTTCTGTGTGTCCTAACGTAGAAAGTTTAGAAAGATTATCGTAGCCTTGTTTGTTTTTAGCAAGAAGAATTAAATGATTGTAATGTTTAGATTTTTTTTTGTTGTTTGCTTCTTCCGCTTTAGCGCGGTCTCTTCTGCTGCCATCAACAACAATGTATGCTTCCATTCCAATAATTGGTTTGATGCCGGCTTTTTTAGCTTTATTGTAAAATTCAGCTGCACCATACATAACACCGTGATCTGTGATTGCAACAGATTTCATTTCGTGTTTTTTTGCTGCGTTAATTAACCCATCAACTGTGCAGGCACCATCTTGCAGGCTGTAATGTGTGTGGTTGTGAAGATGAATAAAATCAGACATCGGATATCAAATCAATTAAAAATGAAAAATTAAAAATGAATAATTTTTAACCTACAATGTCATCCTGAGCTTGTCGAAGGATGAAACCGAAAATTTCATTCTTTGAGAATATCAGGTGACTGGATTTTTTTAAGAATTTTTGTAAGTGCTGATCGAAGTTAAGTATTTCAGAAATGAAAATCTAAAACAGAAAAAATAATTTTATTTTGAAAACTCTTGACAAAATAATTTAATCCAAAACTGCATCACTCCTCCAAAGGAGTTCCTAAGGAACAACATTCCATTTTCTCTGCTCTATGCTCTTTGCGCAATGCGTTTACTTCTTCCCTGTATGTCCAAATCCACCTTCACCACGATGTGATGAATTAAGATCTTTAACTTCTTCTATCTTTGCAGCATAAACTTTTGAGACAATTAATTGTGCTATTCTATCACCGCGGGAAATCTTGAAATTCTCTTTTCCAAAATTCATTAAAATAATTTTTACTTCACCGCGGTAATCGGAATCAATTGTGCCGGGTGAGTTTAAAATTCCTATGCAATGATTTGCCGCTAATCCGCTTCTTGGTCTAACTTGTATTTCATATCCAAAAGGAATTTCAACAGAAATATTAGTAGGTATAAGTTCAACTTTTCCTGGCTCAAGAATCACATCATCTTTTATTGCGGCACGAATATCCATCCCAGCACTGCCAGCAGTTGCATAATGAGGAAGTTCAACATCAGAAAATTCATCATTTAATCTTTTAATTTTTATTTTAATTTCTTCAGACATTTATCTCCGCAGTAGTTTAGATTTAATAAAATTCATTTCGTTCTTTTCAAAAACTTGCAGCCAGATATATGATATGAAAATGATTGCAAGTATTATTTTGTAATAGATTAGTAAAAATCCACCATACATTAGTAAATAATAAACCACGCCAACAAAAGTAACACCAAGAGTTATTTTAGTAAGTTTCAGATAATCGTAATTAATCTTATAAAACTTTTGTGTAACGATATAATATCCTGAAGCCATTACAACATAGCTTAACAAAGTAGCAATTGCGGCACCCATAATGTTTAACTGCGGAATAAGAATATAGTTTGCAGCAATATTTGTAAATGCACCAAGCCCGGTTACAATAGGAGCATAAATACTTTTTTCTTCGATATAAATTCCTGCAGAAAATATTACATATAACCCATTAATTAAATAAGCAAGCAGAATAACAGGAACAATGTACAATCCATCCCAATATTTTGAACCGATAATTGATATTCCCGCGAAATTAATTTTCACAATATCAGAAATAAAAAGTGAAAGAAGCACAAGCATCAAACTTCCAACAATAGAAAAATATATAAGCACTTTAGAAAAAATCTCTTTTGCGTTTTCTTCTTTTGCATTTGTTAAAAAGAAAGGCTGCCAGGCATATTGAAACATATTTACAAACAGCATCATAAAAATGCCAAGTTTGTAATTTGCTTTATAGATGCCAACGGTTTTAACATTAGTAAGTTTTTCGAGAATCGGCACATCAATAACCTGAACAAGCATCATTCCTAATCCTGCAGGCAAATATGGCAATCCAAATTTTAACAAACGCTTAAATAGCATTGAGTGAATACTAAACTTGAAGTTTTTAAGCAAAGTTGGTATGAGAAGCAGAAACGATAAAATGGAAGCCGCAAGATTACTTATAAATATTGCTTCAATTCCCCATTTAAGTTTTAGAATCAGAAAAACATTTAATATGATGTTAAATAGAATGCTTATCACTTTAATGAAAGAAAATAATTTCGCTTTTCTTTCCAGGCGCAATTTTAAAAATGATATCACGGTATTAGCATCAAAAAATAAGATGAGCGCAGAAAGTGTTATCAGATAATTCAGATTTGAATTTAACTCAACAAAAGATGCAATTGGAGTTTTAAGCAGAACTATCATTCCGCAAAACAATACCGAGGTTGCAAGTACGCTTAGAAATGGAGTTGAAAAATTATCTTTTTCATCACCAATTTCTTTAAAAGCCGCAAACTTTAAAAAAGCAGCATCCATTCCATAAATAAAAATTATATTAAAGATTGCGATGTATGAATAGATAAGAATTACAACGCCGTAATCAGCAGGTGCAAAAACATTTGTGTAAAATGGAACAAGAATAAAATTTAGAAATCTGCCAAGCATCGTACTGATGCCGTAGATTGCAGTGTCTTTTGTTAGTTCTTTTAGTTTTTCTTTCATCAGGTTTATTAAAGCGTAATCTCGAGTGAAATATCCAGAGCTTTTACGCTGTGTGTTAATGCTCCAACAGAAATATAATCAACTCCTGTTTCTGCAATTGCTTTAACTGTATCTAAATTCACTCCGCCAGAAGCTTCTACTTTACATTTTCCATCAATCAACTCAACAGCTTTTTTCATTTCACTAACCTCAAAATTATCAAGCATTATTATATCTGCCTTCGTTTTCAATGCTTCTTCAACTTCTTTAAGATTTTTTGTTTCTACTTCAATTTTAAATTTTTTATGATGTTTTTTATTGTACTTTACACAAGCATCAACAGCTTTTGTAATTGAGCCTGCAACTTCGATATGATTATCTTTAATTAAAAACATATCGTACAAACCAATACGATGATTTGCGCATCCGCCAAGTTTTACTGCGAGTTTATCTAATGCCCGCAAACCCGGAACAGTTTTTCTTGTATCTATAACTTTTGCTTTTGTATGTTTAATTTTTTCTGCATAAGTATTTGCCGAAGTCGCAATGCCGCTCATTCTTTGTAAAAAATTTAATGCTGTTCGTTCAGCGGTTAATAATGATTGTGCTTTGCCTGAAACAACTGCTGCAACATCACCATACTTTACTTTTGAACCGTCTTTTATTTTTATCTCAAATTTAATTTTAGGATCAACTTGTTTGAAAACTGCTTTTGCAACTTCTAATCCGGCAATTATTCCATCAGCTTTTACAAGAAATTTACCAACAGCTTTTTTTGATTTTGAAATAGTGGCTCTGGTTGTTATATCTTCTCTTCTAATATCTTCTTGCAGAGCATTCTTTATAAGTTTAATAATTTGTTTATCGGTTTTATTCATGATTTTATCGCAGGTTGAAACCTGCGCTACAAAATTTTTCTAATTATCTTTTAAAGAATATAAATCACTCATAATATTTTTTCACAGCATCAATAAATAATTTTGGTGCACGGGTTGGGCGATTTGTTTTTGCATCAAGAAAAGCTAACTCAACATAGCCTTCACAAATTACAACATCTCTTTCTTTAGCTTTAATAATATGATCAATGTGAACTTTACTGGTTGGTAAATTTTCAACTCGAGTTTCAATCGATAATAATTCATCATAAAATGCAGGAGAGAAGAAGTGAATTTTAGTTTCAATAACCGGCATAAAAAATCCGCTTTTCTCTATCACTTCATACGGCAATCCAACTTCACGCATCATTTCAGTTCTGCCAACTTCAAAGTATTCAAAATATTTTCCGTTATATGCAAACTTCATTTGATCCGTATCAGCATATCTAACTCTAAGTTCTGTAAAATGTTTAAGCATAATATAAATTGCCACGATCTTTAGATTGTGGAGTAAAGTTAAAAATAAAAAAAGGCTTTAGCCAAATATAAATTAAAAATGCGGCTAAAGCCGAAAAGTTATTAATTAAAAAACCACGACTTAAAAGTCGTGGCAATAAAATTTTTTAATTACAATTATAAAACTTATAAATATTTTAAAAATTTTTCTTTTACTATAATATTCATATTATTTCTCA
>Ga0172367_10006859_pt1 | contig 13224 bp, 10 predicted proteins | sample Lak10m_FD_114542 | JGI IMG/M metagenome (GOLD analysis project Ga0172367, IMG submission 114542) | Freshwater microbial communities from Kabuno Bay, South-Kivu, Congo - kab_022012_10m | ecosystem: Environmental > Aquatic > Freshwater > Lake | place: Democratic Republic of the Congo: South-Kivu...
AGATGGCCCTCGCTTGGGGTGTCCTCACCCACAATCTTTGGAAGCTGGCGGCGATGAGGAAAACAAAGGATGTAGCCGAGCCAGTTCCTGAGGCAGCCTAGACTGCCAACTGAAGGAAATCTCATCTAATACACGGAAGTAGTGTCTCTGCAGCCAGGTGAAAATCGAGGTTCTCGGCGATAAACCAATATAGGGTGGGATTTTTCATAGGTTTTTCACTTCCCCCCGTACCCCCCCCCCAGCGTCCCCTCCAGGATTCGCCGCTTTGGGGACAGGCTCTAATGTAGGTAAGTTCTTGGCAGAGGAGAGGGCTGATTGGAAGTGAGAGCTCTGGCAACCAGTAGCTGATCAGCCTAAAGTCTTCAAAGGGTCAGAATTCGCTAACCTGACGCTTAGCGGCAATGCCGCTGAAGTCGAGCCTCACATCTTTCTGGCTAAGACTTCATAGACAGTCTCTTGTCCAAGATAATGCGGATCGTAGAATGGAACTGGTGCACTTGCCTTTCCGATACGCAAGGAACCCTCAGAACCGATTCTAATTCCTCGGAAGCCCGACTCATGCAGCGTCTGCCGCATAAGTTTAGAAGGAATCAGAATTTGCCCTTCTGGTTTCGCCCCCAAACCGGTCATATACCCGAACGATCGACTTAAGACTTCGCTTGCCATATTCCGGGGATCGTATGAGGAGGACCTGTTTGGCTGTTCGATGATAAGTTTAAGATAATAACCCAAACCGTTGGCGTTCAGGTAGAGGCTTCCTCCTGGCTTCAGTAGTCGATGGAATTCCCTTAACGTAGCACGATAGTCGGTGAGCATAATCACGCTATAGCAAAAGATGGCATCGAAGGTTGCTGAAGGCAGGACACTGCTGGTCACTGATGCCCTAACCAACCTAGTGTTTGTCAAATTCAGTTCTTTGAACAACGTTCGACACGCTCGCACCCGGTCATGCGCAAACTCGACGGAGGTGACTCGCAGGTTCAGAGTGGCAAGAGCTACAGACCACTGACCCATTCCGCTTCCGGCATCTAGGACCTCGCGTTTCCTTGCAAATCCGATCGCCTGCAACCGGTTGCGATAACGTTCTAACGGAGTAGCCCAAACACGCTGAAAGAATTCGCGGTCATTTCCCTCAAGGTGCTTTGCAGCCATCCCCGCGGCCAGACCGAGACTTTGTTCGGATGGGATTTCGATACAATTTGGTGGAGACATAAAGAATCGGGAAGTGGGAACAGTCCCAGAACTACGGGGATAGACCTACTCCGGAAGCATTCTTGGCCTGCACATTGTGTGAATCGAGATTAGACAAGTTTAATTCGAGTGCCAAGCCAGTTGAGATCGCTGCCTTCAGTGCTGCAGCAGATCCTCTGCCTGCACGCCTTGCACGCACAGCCACTTCGGCACCTTTTAGGCCGGCTGTGTGAAGATCGATTACTGGTCGCGGACCGAGGTAGCCTGTTGTCACAGTCATAAAGCCGACCTTCACTCCTTTCGAAGAAGGTGGAAAGACCAAACATCTTTCTAGCCCAGAGTAATCTACATTTCCACAAATGTGAACTAACCTTGTATTGGAGATAAGGAGGCGATGAGGATTGATGCCGCCTTTGAATCCCACGAGTTCTTCATCTCTCCGGTGCTCAACTACGACCAAGGCATCAAGGCTCTCAACCCTGGGACCGAATTCCTTGTCGAGATCAGAGTATTTCCCAGGGCCTAAACGTAGCCGGTCCACGGAACATCCCATTCGGGACAATAGCGACTCGATCGATGCGCCGAAGGGATCACTACCCACCACACCAACCGATGATCCAACAACCTCAATCCCGCTTTCGAACAGAAGCTTTGCCGCCAATGCCCCTACATAACCAAATGTCTGAACCCTACCATCCGTTTCTCGGGTCGCGAGGACTAGGACATCGTTAGCTTGGCAAGCATTCAGATCGAGATCGGATGGACGGAATTCCCAGGGTTCCCACATCAGAGCGATGACTGCTTCCTTCGGCAGTGCGGCGATTAGAGCGTTGGAAATAGGGCGAACGTGGGCAAGGTTCGTGACTATCTGGGAAGAGGCGGCGAAGTATTCTGCAGGCTTGGAACTGAAGACGATCCGATCCGCGACGCCCAGACGATCCGCCCATTCCAAGCCATAGTTAATCACCTCTTCTGCTGACCCGTAGTTTGATGACCGCGTGACAGCGAATACCATTTCTGCACCCCCGAGTGCCGCGATCAAAGGGGTAGTTACGAACGCTCCACTTCCAACCTCTGTCAGGACCGTAAGTCCTTCGAGTCTGAGTTCCATCACGCTGATCGCATGGGCGATAAGTCGTTTTACTCGATCAAAATCTGTAATTCTGTTCACAATGCGGAATCTTGAACAATGTTGGGGCTGTCTGCTGAAGCCAGGATCGTCTCGAGATAAAGCAGCGACCAAATCAAGAGTCGCCGGTTCTGCTCGCCAGTCAGGTGTTGTTCGACTAGCTGAGCTACAGCCTGGCGATCCAGCACTTCGTAGATTCGGGCCTGACTTTTGAGCAAGGTACGGCGAACGAACTCGATGCTATCCCCCTTGAACCAACTGGCGTCTGGAGAGGAAAAACCCTGCTTTGCACCTCGCGTAATGTCCTCAGGGATGTAACGGGCCATCATGTCGCGTAGCAGTTGTTTGCCATCATTTGTCTTGCGGAAATATGTAGCCTGCTTATCCCCAGGTTCATTTTCGTTAACACGCAGGACCTCAGTGAGATTGTTGAGCTTGAGCTGCACTGGACACTGCATGGCGAAATCTACCAAGTCATTGTCCATGAAGGGCACACGACTCTCAAGGCTGTGTGCCATTGCCAATTTATCTTCCACTACGAAGAGTCCGTGCAAGAAGGTTTTTGCTTCAAAGTAGAGCGAGTGGTTGATGTAATCCTTGGGGCGATCCAGTTCGTTGTCGTGCGTCGCAAACACATCGCGGAAAATGTCTCGAGTCCAGACGTCCTTCACCTCGGTCCAGATGGGGGTGAACAGTTGCTTCAAACGACGATTATCCACGAGCCTCTGCCAGTAACTATAATATTGGTCGATATAGTGCTCGAAGTTCTGGCAATTTGCAGCACGATAATAGCGCCAAGGATAGCCACCGAACAGTTCGTCACCTCCACTTCCAGAGAGCACTACCTTAACAAACTTGCTGGCAAGTTTTGCCGCGTAATAGTTCGGATAGCTCTGCCCCACGCGCGGCTCTTCGAGATGCCAGGCAAGTTTCGGAAGGCAACGCTCCATATCGCCTGCTTTTAGGACCATCTCGTAGTGTTCGGTTTTAAATCGCGCTGACATGGCCTCGGCTTTCGCCCTTTCGTCAAAAGCCAGCTCGAGGCCGGAAGCGGAGCTGAGGTCGAACCCACATGTGAAGGTCTTAAGATACGGAAACTGTTGAGCGGCCAACGCGGTGATGGAACCCGAATCCATCCCGCCACTTAAATACGCACCTAACTCGACATCGCTTACCAGTTGCCGATTGACTGCTTGGCGGAACAGACGATCGAGTTCTTCCAAGTATTCGTGTTTGTTGACCGGCTGGCTAGGTTCTCGGAACCGAAAGTCCCAGTAACGTGTTGGAGGGGGGAGCGACGATAAAACATCTGTCTCGACTTTTATCTCCAAATAATGACCTGCTGGCAGAAGTCGAATGTCTTCAACCAACGTCCGGCTGGTGAAGAGGTTTTGAAAGGTAAAGTATTCGAGCAGTGCTGGTTTATCTAGTTTCCGACGAAACTCAGGCTGTGCTAGGATGGCCTTCTGCTCCGAAGCGAACGATACCGTCGTCCCTTGGTGACTTACGTAGAGCGGTTTGATTCCGTAACGGTCGCGGGCGAGCAGCAGAGTTCGCTCTTTACGATCCCAAAGCGCGAGGGCAAACATCCCATTGAAGCGAGTAAGTGCCTTGTTTCCCCAGTGAGCGAGCCCATACAGAACCACCTCGCTGTCGGTCTTGGATCGAAACCAGATCCCAGCAGCTTCTAGTTCGGTCCGAATTTCGCGAAAATTGTAGATTTCACCGTTATAGCTCAGAACATATCGATGATCTGCGGAGATCATCGGTTGGTGTCCTGCTGGGGACAGATCTATGATGGCTAGACGGCGGTGGCCGAGTCCCACATTACCCTCGATCCAATGCCCTTCACCGTCCGGCCCACGGTGCGCGATGACGTCGGTCATCTTCTGCAACGTCACCGGCGATGCGGGAGCATTGTTCAGATTAATAAATCCGGCGATTCCGCACATACTCTTAAGCTACAGCCTTCTTGAGTGCCTCAATAACCACGTCCTGCTGATCCTCCGACATCTCGTGGAAAAGTGGCAGAGCCAAGGCCTCATCCACAGCTCGGGAGCTTCCAGTGAAGCCACCGGCGTGGCGGACCAGAGATCCAGATCGGTAAGCCGGATGCCTGTGCAACGCATAAGTCCCGATCTGTACCTCGATCCCCTGCCCGCGCAACGATTTGAGAACGGAATCCCTGTTTTTAAGGAAAACGCAACACGTCTGGAATGAGTGCTCACCTCCCTCAACGGTCTTGGGTATCGAAATTCCAGGCACCTCGTTTAGCCGCTGGTAATACCTCGCCGCTAAGAATTGACGCCGTAGCAACAACTCATCAACGTGAACCATCTGTGCCAAGCCCAAGGCTGACAGAATGTTGCTAAGCTTATAATTGGTTCCAAACCTCTCGAACACAATGCCCTCGCGCGCTGCGTTTTGCGACGCCATGCCAAAGTGCTTGTAGGAGTCCATCCACTCGGCCCACTGCGAGCTGCTCGTGGTTATCACCCCACCTTCCCCCGTTGTTATGAATTTTCTTGGATGCAGACTAAAGACGGAGATATCGGCAAGTGCACCGACTCGTTTGCCTTTAAATGCCGCCCCTATGGAACAAGCAGCATCTTCAATAATCAGAACCCCGTGCTTCTGCTTGAGCCCGCTCAGCCAATCATAGTCCACTGGACTGCCAAATATGGACACAGGCATGATGGCTTTGGTTTTCGCTCCGATCGCCGCTTCAACAACGTCAGGCCGAAGCAGCATTGTATTGGGATCCACATCCACCAACACGGCCGTCGCACCCAACATGGTGACCGCTGAGGCTGACGCGGGATACGTGTAATCAGGAACGATCACCTCGTCGCCAGGCCCTACCCCAATTGCTCGCAGAGCAACCTCTAGCCCGACCGTACAGTTGCAAACCGCTAGCGCATGTGTCGCGCCCACGTACTCACGAAAGACCTTTTCAAACTCCCGTGTGACCGCCCCTTCGGTAAGTTGGCCGCTACGAATAACTTCGCTCACCCGCTGGACTGCTGCTTCAGGGATGAACGGCTTTATGAGAGGAATCTTGTTCATATCAAAGTCCGACTGCACGGCGGCGAGTTTCAACCTGCGCCTTGTGACTCCGGCGCCATTCGATCAACTGCCTGAGCCCCGCCTCCAAGTCCATTTGCGCGACGAAACCGATTTCCTGCGCAGCCCGCTTGGGGCATCCGATCCGGTTGCGAACCAATGTTGCCTGGCTTCGAGGAGCATACTGGATCCCTTTACCGCATCCAGTCAGCTTTAGCAGTAATTCCGCTAGTTCACGCAAACTGGTCCGCTTTCCAGTCCCCACGTTATAGAAGCGATCCTGTGTATCCGCCCGCATAGCGCAGACATTCGCCTTCCCGCAGTCTTCAACCGCAACAAAGTCGAAAGCCTCGGACCCATCCCCGAGGATTGTTGGCCCTTCGCCGCGATCGATAGCATCGAGCATTTTCATGATCACGGCGATATAAGCGCCGTGGTAGTCTTGTCTAGGTCCATATACGTTCATGTAACGCATTCCGACAAAATTCAGACCATACCGATGGTGGAACGATCTCAACATCGCTTCCCCGCAGATCTTCGTGGCGCCATAGAAGTTTTTGTTGTTGAACGGGTGATCCTCGTCCATCGGCTCGTGGACAGCATCTCCATAGACAGAAGCTGAGGAGGAATAGACAAGCCGCTTAACCCCCTTCTTGACGCAAGCCTCCATGACGTTAAAGGTCCCGCGGACGTTCACATCGAAGGCGCTCCTCGGATATTCGTGACACTGGAGCAACCACAGCGCCGCCAGATGAAACACCCCATCAACCCCCTCCATCGCTTTCTCTAGGATGTCGGTCTGAAGGATGTCCCCGCCGATTGGAAAGACCTTTGCTCGCTTGTCCCTAAGGGCATCCGCGAGGTTCTCCGTGGAGCCCCGAACCATGTTGTCGTAAACAATCACCTCCCCGACGTCGGTCCTCAGCAGCTCATCAACAACGTGGCTGCCGATGAGGCCAGCACCGCCAATCACCAGAATTCTTTTGTCGTTAAGTTCCATGTAGTTTGTTAAGTTGTAATTTGCTGCTCGAATCGACCTACGATTTCTTCACCAATCGCCAATGAGGCGGTTGCTCCGGGGCTTGGAGCGTTCAACACATGTAGGATTCCTGGCGCTTCGTTAAATGCGAAGTCCTGAACCAGCGCCCCATCCCGACTCATCGCCTGTGCCCGAACTCCTGAACCTCCGGGCTCCAACGCGCTTTCCTCAACCTCGGGAACGAGCTTTTGTAATGCTTTGCAGAACAATCGACGGCTTAGTGACTGTCGAACCTCAGCATAGCACATTTGGGAATGCTGGCGCATAAACTTCCAGAGCCCTGGAAAGGTCAAGGATTCGAACAACTCGGAGGGGTTAATCTTGCCAAAAGTGTAACCTTCCCTCGCAAACGCAAGAACCGCGTTTGGACCCGCCTCGATCCCCCCATGGATCAGCCTAGTAAAGTGCACTCCCAGAAAAGGAAAACTTGGGTCGGGAACAGGGTAGATCAAATGCTTTACCAAGTACTGCCAGTCACGCTTGAGTTTGTAATACTCACCCCGAAAAGGAATGATTTGTTCAGAAACCTTCGCCCCACTTAGCCGACTGATCCTATCACAGTAGAGACCCGCAGCATTGATGATCAGCGGCGTGTGGATCTCCCCATTCGAAGACTCCACAATCCAGCTGCTTCCATCACGAACTAGGTTGTTCACCTTATAACCACAGCGAATCTCGGCCCCACGTTTCGTCAGCTCCTTTGCCATGCTGTCGCAAACACCCCTGTAATCGACGATCCCTTCTTCGGGCACGTGCACGGCCTCTAGTCCGGCAACATGAGGCTCTACTTCCCGCATCTCATCCTTCCCCAACCTACGCAGACCTTCAAGGCCGTTGGCCACGCCTCTTTGGAAGAGTGAATCAAGCCTGCCCACCTCCTCCGGTGTGGTGGCAACGACCAACTTCCCGCACACCTCGTGAGCAACGGAGTGAACCTCGCAGAAGGCCTTCATCTTCCGTATCCCTTGCACTGCCAGACGAGCCTTATAGGAGCCAGGCTTGTAGTAGAGCCCTGCGTGAAGCACTCCGCTGTTGTGGGTGCTTTGATGACAGCCAACGGATTGCTCCTTCTCGAGGACCTGCACCCTCAAGCCCGGCCAGCGCTCGACCGCCTTCAGAGCTGTCGCCAGTCCAACAATCCCTCCACCTATGATTGTGAGTTGATTCTTCACCGGGGATGGGTTGATCCGATCAGTCTCCCAAGACTTTAGACAATCTTGAACTCCCTGAACCCTTTCGTCCCTGACGCAAGCCCCGAGGGCAAGGGAGCATCCTCGTCCAGAGTGATGCATTTCAGAGTACCAGGCATTTCTTCACGGTAAACAAAGCGACTCTCCGGACAGACATAATCCCCGTTCTCACCCATTTTCAGAACGTGCCCGTGACGACTCATCCAGCCTCTCTGTTTGGCCGGAACTCCAATCATAAAGGCATAGTCCGGAACGTCCTTTGTGACTACCGCACCCGCCGCGATGAAGCAGTATCTCCCCAAGGTTGTCCCGCACACAATGGTAGCGTTTGCTCCAATCGTAGCACCCTTACGTATCCTTGTGGTCTCGTAGAGGGATTGGCGTTTTACCTGGGATCGAGGGTTGCTGACGTTCGTCAACACACAGGAGGGTCCGAGAAACACATCATCCTCAATGATGGCTCCCGTGTAGATGGACACATTATTTTGAACCTTCACATTGTTTCCCAGTTTCACACCGGGACTGACAACGACATTTTGGCCAAAATTGCACCCTGTCCCCACTTCTGCTCCAACCATGATATGGCTGAAATGCCATATCTTGGTTCCCGCGCCGATCTTGGCTTTGGGATCCACGATTGCTGTCGGATGCGCCGAGAAAGAGGCTTGAGGAGTTGAGCTGCAGGATACGGCCTCCCCATCCTTTTCGAGACTCGCCTGGGCTGCCTTGAGAACCATTAGCACACGTATTCCTTCTCGAGCGTTGGTTCGGGGCTGCTGTCGCGTGGAGCAGGAGTCCAAAAAGTGAGAGCATTCCTGATGCAACGGCTCATTGTGCGCGACCGAGACAGCTTCTGCTGCGGCTTTGCTCGGTGTAGGCATCCGACCTTGAGACCACGTAAGGTAGTCGCGGTAGATCGTAAGCTTCTCGGTCCATGGTTTGGTGTCGTCGAACACCACCATCCCCTTGGAGCCCACCACCGTCAGTTTTTGCTCTTTGAACGGGTTAAGCCAGCTGACGTAGACGTGAGCACGAGCATGATCGTTGAATTGGAGTGTGGTCAAAGTTGTATCAGCGACCTGGGGGGTAAGGTAGGATTCGCCGATGCAGCGAACCTGCCTAGGAAGTGAATTGCCAACCAGGGCAAGGATCACAGAGATGTCATGAGGTGCAAAGCTCCATAGTGCATTCTCCTCTTGTCGTATTTTCCCAAGATTTAAGCGATTCGACGTGATATATTGCAGTCGACCCAGCTCACCTAATTCGACTAGTTCCAGCAATCTCCTGACACAGGGATGATACTGCAACAAATGGCCGACCATCAAGATTCGACCGGTTGACTCTGCCAAAGATGCCAATTCCTCTGCTTCACCCACATCCAAGCACAGAGGCTTCTCCACGAAGACGTCTTTAGCAGCCAGTAAAGCTCGCCTTGCGAGTTGGAAATGGAGGGCGGCAGGTGCGGCGATCGCGACTTTGGACAACGCCGGATCCTCTAGCATCAAATCGAACGAGGAGAATTGTTTAACTTGCGAATAGGCTTCGCCGTAAGAACCAAGCACCTCAGGACTTCGATCACAAATCGCTCCCAGGCGTCCCAACTCATTGAAGTTTCTGGCTAGATTTTTTCCCCAGTAGCCTGCGCCGACAAGACCTACATCTCTTATGATGGAATTGTTTGTCACAGTGTATTAAGAGTGCAAAGGGTGGGGTTTCGATCCGGTGGAATCAAACTTTATTGTCCTGCAAGACCTTCTCGACTGCTGCCACAACTACGCCCTGCTCTGCCTCCGTGAGGAACGGATGCATCGGAAGGCTTATAACCTCCCTCGAAGCCTTTTCTGCAGTTGGAAACGCTCCCCAATTGTATCCCAAGTAGGAATAGACTGGCTGCTCATGCAGACACTTTGGATAGTACACCGCTGTAGGGATTCCAAGCGCCTTCAGCCCTGCTGCCAGCCGCTCCCGATCCGGAACCCGCAGTGTGTACTGGGCATACACGTGGGTGTTACCTTCTGTAACCGTAGGGGTAACACAGAGATTCTTCAAGAGCCTGCTATACTCCGCCCCGATACGCTCGCGTGCTTCGACCTCCGACTGGAAATAGGGAAACTTCGCGAGGATCACGGCGGCTTGGAGCGTGTCAAAGCGACCGTTGGTACCCACCATTGTGTGGTGGTGACGTTTGCCTCCATGCGCTCGGATGTCCCTCATCTTGGTCGCCAGCACTTCATCGCTTGTGAACAACGCACCACCATCTCCATAACATCCAAGCGGCTTAGCAGGGAAAAAGCTCGTGCTAGAGATCTTTGTGACCCCGCAGCTGCGCTGTCCTTTTTGGGTCGCCCCGAAACTCTGCGCACCATCCTCAATCACCGTAATCCCACGCGGTTCGCAGATAGAGTTAATCGCCTCGTAGTCGGGCATTTGACCAAACAGGCTGACAGGCATGATCGCTTTGGTCTGAGCAGTGATTGCCTCCTCAATCTGCGAAAGATCAATGTTGTAGGTGTCGGGTTCAATGTCCACAAAGACTGGCTTTGCACCTACTAAGTTGATGACTTCAGCGCTGCTGATCCAAGTGAATGGCACCGTGATGACCTCGTCACCCGGCCCAATGCCTAACGCTCGCAGCGCGATCTCCAAACTCATCGTCCCGCTCGCCACCGAGATGCAATGCCTGACTCCTACGTAGTTTGCTAGTGCTGACTCAAGCTCTTGAACTTCGGGACCCATGATGAACTGGCCATGCTCAATTACCCTACGCATGCGCGCATCAATTGCCTCAGAATACTTCTTGTATTGTGCTTTTAAGTCGATGAATTCCATTTGACTTCCGCTTTTCGCCTTGGGTTCAAACCACCGCTAGAGGAGACATAAAGGACGGTTTCGATTTGCGACTCACAACACTTGACGAATGCTAACGTCGAGTTTCGCAAAGATTGGCCTTGGCATGCAACCCCACATACATGCGTCTGCTGTAGCTTTTAGTATGCTCCCTTTTAAACCGAACGTTGAATACTTTAGCACCTGTGGTCGGATTTAAGATCAGAGGCATGCAAAAACTCTTCAATTCGTGACTATCGCCACTCAAGACCGCATGCTGGTTTACGCACCAAACTAAGCCTTCAATACCCTCCCCTCCCCTGCGTTCTCCGGTTTGATAGCATTCCTTGTGTCGACAATGAACTTAGACCAAGCGGCCAATTCCTCATAGTTGACCCCCTTGTGAGCCGTCGCGATGAGCACAAGGTCAAAAGTTTCTACGGTGGATTGATCCCATGGAATCGACTTCAGTCCTGCCCATTGGGGATGTTCTCTTGTCGGCCTGATAACCGGAACATGCGGGTCGTAATAGGCAACCTCCGCACCACCTTGCTTGAGTAGATCGAGCAACACATAACTGGGAGACTCCCGGTCGTCATCCACGTCGGCTTTGTAGGCTAACCCTACAAGCAGAACTCGACTTCCATTGAGCGACTTCTTTTGCTGATTTAAGGCCTCCATGACCTGCCGTATTACGTATTTGGGCATGGAGGTGTTGATCTCTCCGGCGAGTTCGATGAAGCGCGTGTGTTGTCCGTACTCACGCGCTTTCCACGTCAGATAAAACGGGTCAATGGGGATGCAATGCCCGCCTAACCCCGGTCCAGGATAAAAGGCCATGAACCCAAATGGTTTGGTTTTCGCCGCAGCAATCACTTCCCAAACATCGATTCCCATGGCGGCATACACCATCTTCAATTCGTTCACCAAAGCTATGTTGACGCCCCTAAAGATGTTCTCCAATAACTTGGTGGCCTCAGCCGCCCGACATGATGAGACTGGAATGATTGTTTTGATGGCCTGTGAATAGAGTGCTGTAGCGCGTTCTAGACAGCTTGGACTGAATCCTCCCACGACTTTCGGGATCTCAGCGACTAGGCTTTTGGGGTTTCCTGGATCCTCGCGCTCGGGCGAGAATGCGAGATGAAAGTCTACCCCTGCAATCAGTCCGGACCCGCGTTCGAGCACCTGGCGAAGGTCCTCGTCTGTTGTCCCCGGGTACGTCGTTGACTCGAGCACCACCAGCATTCCTTTACGGATATACGGTGCGATTGCCTCTCCGGTCTTAGTAATATAGGAGATGTCAGGTTCCCGATTTTTGTTGAGTGGGGTCGGGACGCAAATGATGACGGCCTCCAAGTACTGCACCTCGCTGAAATTCGTCGACGCTCGCAACGCTCCGGTCTGCACCAAGCTCCCCACCGAAATTGATTCGATGTGTTTGATGTAGCTCTGTCCCGCGTTAATTGAGTCGACCTTGAAGGTGTCGATGTCTAGACCGACCACAGTGACGCCGCAGCGGGCAAACTGGATTGAGAGGGGTAGACCAACGTAACCAAGACCGATGATGCCGATTTTCATGAATGTTTGTGTTGGGGCGTCTGCTTATCGTCGTCAGATGAGGCGCTGCTTTAGAGCCAACCGTGTTTTATCCACAGATTAGCGCAGATTCACACAGATTTTTGCTGCGGAGCACACTGAGCACGCGGAATGGGAGGGAATTGTTAACGCAGAGAGCTAGAAGAGCCTGAGGCGCAGAGAGAGCGAGAGAGAGAGTTGTTATTTCTTCCTTCTTTGCGAACTCTGCTTATTGGCGGCTTTGCGTTGAAACCTTGTTTTATCCACAGATTTCCACGGATTAGCACAGATTTTAGCCGCGGAGGGAGAAGTTCCTCTACTCCGCTGGTTCTCCCTCTGGTAAGTTCACGCGCCTAGAACGCTCCGAACTCCTGGCGCTGCCTTTAGGCTCTGACGCTGAGTTCCGTTGAGTTGAACAGCGATTTTCCGGCAAACAAGAGCGTAACATCCATGAACACGCTTACATGTTTCTTCAGTCCGGCCGCTGAGCTACTCCGCGCGCGAATTGGCGGCACCGTCAATGAGATGTAACACCACGTTTAGGCCGAAGAACAAGGCTAAGAAGAGCGGCAAGGCCTCGTAGCGAAGCCAGACCTTGTTGTCTTCGATGGTATTTCGCCGTGCCATGTAAGTTGCTCCGAGGAGAATCAGGCTGCCCACAAGGCTCAGAGCAATTCTAGTTATCATGGCACCGCTAAGGATTGAGTGTGAAAAAACTCAGCGCGCCGGGCCTGAGGAGAGCCATGACACCGAACAGACATAAACCCCGCCTCCAACCCGTGCTGAATGGCACTACTCAATCGATTTACCGCTGTATTTGCAATATTTATCCAAAGATTCTGACCGCGGATCACGCGGAAAGAGGGAGATTTTAACGCAGAGGGCGTGAGAGGCGAGAGGCGCAGAGAGAGAGTTTTTATATCTCTTCTCCTCTGTGCTCTCTGTGTTCTCTGTGGTGGAAATGGATCTGGATCCGTTCCTGCGAGCTCTGTGTTGTATGTCACGACTGCGGAGTCGTAGCGAGCAGCCACAATTCCCCGGATTTTGTACCACAGAGGTCACAGAGAGCACAGAGATGAACCGAGGAACACGCGGCTTGCCCGCCATAGCCGCAGGCGACGGCGGGATCACGCGGAATAAGGGGATTCTTAACGCAGAGGGCTAGAGGAGCGTGAGGCGCAGAGGGGGAGGTTACCGGATAGGTAGGC
>Ga0172367_10006861_pt1 | contig 13221 bp, 11 predicted proteins | sample Lak10m_FD_114542 | JGI IMG/M metagenome (GOLD analysis project Ga0172367, IMG submission 114542) | Freshwater microbial communities from Kabuno Bay, South-Kivu, Congo - kab_022012_10m | ecosystem: Environmental > Aquatic > Freshwater > Lake | place: Democratic Republic of the Congo: South-Kivu...
AAGTTATTGATATCGGTTGGGTTAAACATCGAAGTCGAGTACTTCAAAGCCTGGAATATATAGAAATAATCGAGAATTTCATGAAGTCTCCGTCTCGCGTCTTCAGCTTCTTGAGCCTGCGTAAAGAGGTCATATCTTTGATAAATCAACGTGAATTCAAGCACGTTTTCAAGGATGAGCGCCAGCACCAGGATGAACGTTAACAATAAGATGGTAAGAATAATCGCCCCGGCCATGTTTTTGACCATCAGCCCGATGAAGACGACCATCGATGTGGCCACCATGATCAGCAAGTAGCCGATCGCGCAGTAAATAAGGAAATTATCAAGATCGTGAGCGACGGAAGTATCGACGTAAACGGTGATGCCGAAGGCGGCGCTGAAACCGAGGATGACGCCGTGGTAGATCACCATCGTCGCTAACGTGAATATCGCCGCTACCGATAGCGTAGTCACGTATATCTCGCGTTTGGAAAAACCGGCGATGAGCTTGTTGCGAATCGTGCCTTGCCCAATGTCCTTGGCGATGAAGACGGCGATGGCCAAGCCAATCATGATGTATGGCGTGCTGCTTAATTGGAAACTGCTGGCGATGCTGCTTTTCAGCAACATCTGCTGATATTCGATTTCCATCCATTCGATGTCGATCGAAGTAACCGCCAAGCCGTTAATCAAAGCAATCAGGATCAGGATGACCAATAATGTCCAATTGAGTTTGTCGCGAACCAGACGGGCCAGTTCAAGCCTGAATAACTTAAACATGGTGGGCGCCTCCGATCATTTCCATGAAATACTGTTCGAGGTCCTCGTTCTGCTCTTGGACGCTGATGACTTCGATCGATCTTGATGTCAATAGCGTTACCACTTTCGACACCGAGATGCCGTTAGTGACGCGGACACCATCTGGGAGCAACTCGGCTCCGGTATAACCGGCTTCCTTCAAAACGTCGTAGGCCACAAGCGGGTTTTCGACTTTGAAGAAAGTCGCTTTGCGATTGACGCGGTTAAGCTCTTCGGCGGTTATTTCTTTGATGAGGACGCCTTTGTCGATGAAGCCGTATCGGGTCGCCAGCTTCGCCAATTCGGTCAAAATATGCGACGAGATGAGAATGGTTATCCCATCTTCACGGTTTAGTCTCGAGAGCAATTCCCGCATGTCGCGGATGCCTTCGGGATCAAGGCCGTTATTGGGTTCGTCCAGGACGAGAAATTCGGGTTTGGAGATGAGCGCCATGGCGATGCCAAGCCGCTGCTTCATGCCAAGCGAGAAGTTTTTCACCGTTTTGCGTTTGGAAATCAAAAGCGATGCCAAGCCGACTTTTTCCAATAAGGCGGGAATGATTGTTTTGGCATCTTTGTGAAGTCCCAACAATATGCATTGCATCTCAAGGTTTTCATAAGCCGTCATGCCGAGTCCCAAAGCCGGGTTTTCGACCACGGCGGCTATCCGTGAACGGAGCCGTGTTCGCTTACGGTAATTGGTCTCCCCAAACAGGGCATAGGAACCGCTGGTCGGTTCGGCCACGCCGGTGATGATGCGGATCAACGTCGTCTTGCCGGCGCCGTTTTTTCCCACAAACCCATAGATGTCACCCTTGTTGATCGTCATGTTGACGCCTTCGAGGGCATGAGTCTTCCGATAGTACTTACATAGATTTTTGGTTTCTAATATGTTCATGATGACTCTTACCATGCATTATAGACTTTTTCGGCAAAACCCATGACATGTTTGACTTTTACAGGTTTGCCATCGGCGATGATCGTACCGTCGAAATAACCGAATACTTGGTTTTGGATTGACTTGATGATCAGCAAATCGCTCTTGCTATGGCGATTAAGCACCGGCTTGAATTTCAGGTCAATCAGTCCTTCGCTGCTTTTAATCGTCCATTCGTCCATGAAACTGTCGCGTCCCTTGGCGTCTTTGGGAATATCGAACACGACATCGGTCAGTTTGACGGCTTTGACGTCGGCGTTTTTCTCGCGGACGAAAAACATGTTCTCGCTGGCGGCGTCCGTGTTGCCAAAACCATATCCGAGGTTGGCTCCGACCATGTACGGTCCGCTTTGTCCGCTGAACGAGAGCCAATACCAAGTATTCTTGTAGGTCCATACGCCGCGACCCCAGTCTAAAACGCCCTGTGTTCCCTTGAAATCGATGGTCTCGGTCCCAAACGTGACGGTTCCGGTTGCCGCTAGATTATTTATCTTGTAGTTGTAATAGAAATGGCCTTTCTTGCCGAACGGAGTGGCGATGCACATGCCGATGTGGTTATGATCCACTAACGTTAAATCGAATTGGACGTTCTTCTTGCCGCAGACGCCGTCATAATGACCTTTGATGTGATGGACAAAGTTTTCGGTGTCGATCGTGATGTCGTATTCTTTTCCGCTCACATGGATGTGTCCGCGTTCAGGCTCGTTTGGCAATCCGAGTTTTCCCATCGGGAAAAATCCGAGTGCCGATTTTGAATATTGGGTCGGTATCTTGAAATCAAACAGCGTGATCCCGATCATTGACAGATAGCCTAAGTCGCTAACGGTGACCGAGAGGCCTATTTCATTGGTCCCGACGTAATAATAGTCCCATTCCTTGATGCGCCATTTGGGGGCTTTCACCAGCGATCGCTGATATTGTTTGACTGCCGTGTAGGCATAACCTGGTTCTGTCAATTGTCCTTTTTCGTTAAGTAACGGACCACCGCTCATCAAGTGCTGCATGTCACACCTCCATACCAATAAAATCATAACCTATCTTAAGAATTAAAAAAACACCGAATATCGGTGTTTAGCGCTGGCGGAAGCTGAGAGATTCGAACTCTCGCGGGGCTTGCACCCCCTATCGGTTTTCAAGACCGACCCCTTCAACCGCTTGGGTAAGCTTCCCTGGTGGACCCTGCAGGACTCGAACCTGCAACCAGCCGGTTATGAGCCGGAAGCTCTAACCATTGAGCTAAGGGTCCATGGTTAATATTGTAGTATAAGCAAGCCTATTTGGAAATAAAACCCGGATGAGCCGGGTCTTACGATTGTCATGGTAGCTGCGGGGGGAGTCGAACCCTCGACCTGCCGGGTATGAACCGGACGCTCTGGCCAACTGAGCTACGCAGCCATGTTTTGGTGGAGCCAAGGGGGATCGAACCCCTGACCTCCTGGTTGCAAACCAGGCGCTCTCCCAGCTGAGCTATGACCCCGCGGGACGATGTTCCACGCCTAAATATCTTATATTTTTTACCTTGATAATTCAATAGAAATGTCATGATAAGAAAAAATGCAGTTTCCTGCATCGTATCGTTATGGCGCGCCCGACAAGAATCGAACTCGTGGCCTCTAGATTCGAAGTCTAGCGCTCTATCCAACTGAGCTACGGGCGCCTATATTTTAAGATCGCCGGGACCGTATAATTTTAGCTTACGGAATAGTAAATCGATGAAAAAGACGAGCACGAGCGGACCGATTATCTGTAAAAGGAAGATGCTCAGCCACGTCATCACGCCGTTACCCATTGCCGCATAAGTGGCGAATTGGCCGACGAATCCCGACGTGCCCATGCCGGCGCCCGAGGGGTCGGTCCTGGTTTGAAACACCAAAGTCGATAAGGGACCGAGGATGGCGCTGGCGATGATCGGAGGCAACCAAATGATTGGTTTTTTGAGGATGTTTTTGAATTGAAGCATCGAAGTACCGACGGCAACGGATAGTGTCGTGCCTAAATCGTTATCCTTCCGTCCCATGACGGCAAAACCGATCATGTTGGCGCAGCAGCCGATCAATGAGGCGCCGCCGGCGATGCCGCCGATTTGGAAGGAGATGGCTATGGCAGCGCTACTTAGCGGCGAGGTTAGGATGACACCCATGAGCACGCTGACGAAGATGCCCATCAGGAACGGCTGCTCGAATTCGGTGACCCGGTTGACGAAGGCGCCTATCGCGGTGGCGATGGAGCTGATCGGGGTGACGATGAGGGAACCGATCAAGAAACTGAATACGATCGCCAACATTGGAATCAGGATGATGTCGAACGGGGTTTTCTTTTTGAGAATCGCCTTGATTAGAAGCAGTGTGAAGATGACGGTTAAGTAGGCGACCAGCGGATCGCTTTTGCCAAGCAAGACGACGGAAGTCGAAATGCCGCCGGCGATGGCCGACGAGACGAGTTTCAAACCGTCGAATTTAAGCGAAAGCCCGATGCCGATGCCGATGCCGACGCCCATCAGCGATTGGACGAAAGTGGCCGCGGCGATGATCTTTTGCCCCAGATGAAAACTGACGCCGTTGAACAGCATTTCGAAATCGAGCAAGACGCCGATCTGTTTGACGATGACCCCGACGATGAGGGTGGCAAACAGCCCATACACCATCCCGTTCATGGTCACGATGGTGAAGTTGTAGGCTCTTTTAAGGCCAAGTTTTACTTTGCCAAAGAAATTCTTCATAATTCGCTAGCCACCATTATACAAAAAAATCACCGTTGTGCGGTGATTATTTATATTCTGGTCGGGAAAACAGGATTTGAACCTGCGACCCTCTGGTCCCAAACCAGATGCGCTACCAAGCTGCGCTATTTCCCGAGGATGGCGCGGCCGACAAGAATCGAACTCGTAACCTCTAGATTCGTAGTCTAGCGCTCTATCCAATTGAGCTACGGCCGCGTGGCAAGGCTTATTTAATATAGCATGAGAAGCCATAATAACAAGCCTTTTTATGTGGTGGAGGTTCCTATCGGAATTGAACCGACGATCATTGAGTTGCAGTCAATTGCCTTACCACTTGGCTAAGGAACCATGAGGCGGTTTTGCCTTGAAAAGTATAGCATTACCGCCACTTTGTTGCAAATATCGAATTATTAACGATGCTTCTTGCTCGAGCGACGCGCCCGCTTGGTGTTCTTCTTTTTAAAGAAGAAATACAGACCGACGCCGATGCCGAGCACGGCGACGCTGACGATGACGATGATGGTGACCGGATCGATGGTCGAGGTTTTGATGCGGGCCCATAATTCGACGACCGCTTCGTTACTGTCGCCGAAGTCGCGCATGACGATGCAGCGGGTGATCGTTTCCTGATCCGGATACTGGGTTTGGAGCTGGCGGTTTTCGACCGTGGTGACCACCATGTCGGCGGCTCCGTCGACCGTGCCCGCAAAGAAGTAGGACAAATCAAGGTCGAACGTTCCGGTCGGATCGGCCATGTCATGGACGCGGTCAAGGACATCCTGACCGGCGATGAAGCTGGTATAGCCGATATAGTCCATGTTCAAGATGGCGATTTCGGGATTGGAGACGAAATTGACGAATTCCTGGGCCAGTCTCGTCTGGGCGCCTTTGGGCATGACCCAGGCATCGAACCAGATGTTGCCGCCTTCTTCGGGGACGACGTATTCCAATTCTTTGCTCGATTCTTCTTCGACGAGGTCCATCGAATAGACAGCGTCGCCGCTCCAGGACATTTGCATGCCGATCTTGCCGCTGGCGATGTCGTTTTTGCCGGAGTCGACTTCCAAACCGTAACTATTGGCTTTCAAAGCCCTAAGCGATTCTTCGACAAGAACCAATGTGTCCGGATCGCTGCGGTTGATGATGTTGGCTAAGATGGCGTTATATTGCTCGGCGGTGGTCACGCTGTCAAGATAATCCTGACGCGCGGTCATGATTTCGTCATGGTAGACATCGATAACACCGACCATGTACGTCTCGCGCATCGAATTCTTTATCGTGGCTTTCTTGTAATACTGTTGATCGTAAAGCACGCGCCAAGAAGTGGCATCGGTTGGGGTGACGATGGCCGGATCATAGATGATGCCGACCGTGCCCCACATGTATCCGGCGGCATAATCGCTTACCGGTTCGCCTTCAACTTGCAAGTCTTCAAAAACCTGTTTTAGGTAGGGAGAGGCAAATTCGTTGTAATAAGGAAGGTACGTGTAGGAACCATCTGGTTCGTGGTCGTATTTCTCGAGCAAGTCTTCCTTCATCATCTTCTGGATCATGTATTCGCTTGGGGCGACGAGGTCGAATTGCCGTCCGAGTTTGGCCACTTGGCTGTAGGCCGTCTCGTTGACGTCGTAGGTCGAATACTCGACGGTTACCGATTGGCCGTACGTGGCTTCGTACCACGTTTCGAACTGGTTGATGACGCTCGGTACGTCTTCGGGGTTTTCCTGTTCGTATATATAACCGCCCCAGTTATATACGCGCAGCGTAAGGTCGCTATTGCTGCCTCCGCTATTGCATCCTGCTAACAGTAATAAGGCGGCGAGTGCAGATACTAGTTTCTTCTTCATGATTTTCCCTCCGTTTTATAGGTTCCATGTTTTTTTATCTTGGTCGTCTTGTCGCGGAATCCGTTGATGACCAGCACGATGACCGCGCCGAGAAATATCAACGTCGTCAAAGCCCGGATTTCCGGCGGTAAGCCGACGCGCAAACGGTTTTCGACATAAGTGGACAAGGTGTCGAACCCCGGTTTTTTCAAGAACAAGGTGATGATGAAATCGTCAAGCGACAACGTGAAAGCCAATAGGAAGCCGGACACGATTCCGGGCACGATTTCCGGAAAGACGACTTTCCATAACGCGTAACTGGGTTTGGCACCCAAGTCGAGCGCCGCTTCGTAAATGCTCGGATCCATCTGCTGCAGTTTCGGCTTGACGCTCAGATAGACGAAGGCCACCGTCAAGACGACGTGTCCGATCATCAAGGTAATGAAATTCGGTTGGCCTTGCAAGACGACATAAAACAGAATCCCCAGCGACAACGCCATGACGATTTCGGCGTTGATGACCGGAAGTTGCGTCGCCAGTTCGGCCACCTGCTTTGCCTTCGGTCTCATGTAGAAGACGCCGACGGCGCCAAGCGATCCGATGATCGTGGACACGATGGCCGATGATATCGCCAATAATAGTGTGTTTCCTAAAGCTGACATCGCCGCCTGGTTTTGGAACAATTTCGCATACAGTTCCAAGGTAACGTAATCGCCTTCAGCGATAAAACCGACCGTTTGGCTCGACAGGAACGAGAACACGATCAATAGGAAAATCGGTAGATACATCAAAAGCAAGATGAAGTACAAGTACGTCTTGGCCAATATTTTCTTTACCATATGGCCGACCTCTTGCCTTCTTCAGATTTCGAGAAGCGGCGCGTGACGAATAACGATAAACCGATGAACATCAGCATCACGAGTGACATGAAACTGCCGAGGTTCCAATTGGTTTTGTAAGCTTCGTAAATAGCCTCGCCGAACAGCATGATGTTGTAGTCGGACAGGATGTTCGGGATGACTTGCGAGGAAATCGTCGGCATGAACACCATCGTCGCCCCACTGACAATGCCCGGCATCGTCATCGGGATGATTACTTTGAAGAAAGTTTGGGTCGGAGTCGCTCCCAAATCCTGACTGGCTTCGATCTGGCTCTTGTCCATCTTCAGCATCGTCGTGTACAACGGCAGGATGACGAACGGCAAGTAGTTATAGACGAGGCCGACCATGACGGCCACATCCGGGTAATTGCCGGAGTTGATGCCCATCCAAAAAAGCAAATCGCGCGTCGCCCACGTGCGGATGACGAAATTGATCCACATCGGCATGATGAACATTAGGATGATGACGGCGTTCTTGTTATATTTCTTGTTGGCCAAAATCATGGCGATCGGATACCCGATCAGCAGGCAGATTACGGTGTTGGCCACCGCGTAAAGAAACGAAAGCATGAGCACGCCCGGCTTTTCCGGCGAGGAAAAGAAAAGCTTGACGGCATCGAACGAAAATTCGCCATTGCGGTTCGTGAACGAGTAGAACAGAATCACGAAAACCGGAAAGATAACGAAAAACAGCAAGAATAAGATGTATGGCAGCGACAGGTATTTGCGCTGAAACCTAAACTTCATGTTCGCCTAGATTCCCGCGGATGCTGATTTTGATTTTGCTCGTATCGACTTGGACGCCCACTTCGGTCCCTTCCTCATAGGTGTATTCGGTGTCGGCGACGTAATCTTCCTCTTCTTTGGTCCGGACGATGATTTGGTAATGGTCGCCTTTCCACACCGATTGGATCACGGTGCCGGCCACTTGACCGTCGTCGCGGTTACCGTTGAGTTCGATCGCCGTGAACGGGATATCGGCGGTCACTTCGTAATCTTTCAAGTCGTATTTGACGCCCTTGGGATTGATGAGGAAACCTTGCTCGTCGAGTTTCCCGTTTTGAATCAGTTGCGTGACGTCGATGTCGAAAACGGCATCGGAAACGACCAATTGGTTTCGGTCGTTGATCCAGGCTTCCTGATAGGTGTTGGAAACGAACTCTTTCTCCATGATATGAATGTCGTCGGGATCGAAGGTGATCGCGTATTTGGAGCCGACCTCATAGCGGTGGACGTCTTGCACGACCACTTCGGCTTTGCCGACCATGACGACATATTCGTAATGGACCCCTTTGAAGACGCGGCTGTGGACGACGCCGTTGGTAAATCCCTTGCCGACTTCGGTCAAATATATGTCTTCGGGACGCAGGATGACGTCGAGCTTCTCATTGACGGGATAATCATGGTTATAAGTCAAGGTGCCGCCAAGGAAACGTATTTTCTTGTTGCCGAGGCTGGTCGCGTTATAAATGTTGGATTCGCCGATGAAGTTGGCGACGAATGCGTTGATTGGTTCGTTATAGATGTCGGTCGGCGAACCGATTTGCTGGATGACGCCGTCTTTCATCACGACGATGGTGTCCGACATCGTCAAGGCTTCTTCCTGGTCATGGGTGACGTAGATGAACGTGATGCCGAGTTTACGGTGCATTTCCTTGAGCTCGAGTTGCATTTCTTTGCGCATCTTCAAGTCGAGGGCGCCTAGCGGCTCGTCAAGCAGTAAAATCTGCGGGCTGTTGATGATGGCGCGGGCGATGGCCACGCGTTGCTGCTGGCCGCCGCTGAGGGTGGTTACGTCGCGGTTCTCGAAGTCTTCCAGATCGACTATTTTTAAGGCTGCCATGACTTTGTCGTCGATCTCGTCGGCGTTGTATTTACGGAATTCGATCAGCGGTTCGCCTTTTTCGTCGATGGTTTTGATTTCAACCTTCTTCAGCCGGAGCCCGAAGGCGATGTTGTCGTAGACGTCGAGATGCGGGAACAAGGCATAGCGTTGGAACACAGTATTAACAGGTCTTTTATATGGCGGTAATTTGGTGATGTCGGTGCCGTTAAGGAGAATCGAGCCCTTGTCGGGCATCTCAAAGCCGGCGATCATCCGTAGCGTGGTCGTCTTGCCGCATCCGGACGGGCCAAGGAAGGTGACGAATTCACCCTTTTTGATCGATAGGTTCATGTTGTCGACGACGGTAGCCCCATCGAAGACTTTCGTCAGGTTGTCCAGTTTGATGATGATTTCGTTTCCCATGCGGTCCTCGCTTAGAAAAAATAAGAGACAAACCCGGTGGAAAGCAGTCGTGGCGACCACGGAATTTGTCTAGCAAAAATATAAAGAATTGCTAATGTAAATGCAATGGATTTATTCATCTTTTCCGAATTATTTTTTTCTGTTCCGTTCTCAAGTTCCATTTCGTTTGTTCGATAATCATAATATGGGGCAAACCAACAAGCATTGCAATAATAATTCCAGCAATTTATGACATAATAATTTATAATAGACAAACGATGAAACACACCCCAAAAAACAACTTGACCACGATACTGTCTGGCATCGTTTTCACCGTCGCGCTTTCTTCATGCGGTCCCCTCGAGAAGGTGACTTTAACTAAAGAAACCGATCCGGTCGACGGCCATCTGATTCTGGAATCTTATGCATCGTTGACGATGATGGTGGCCCAGCAGCGCAATTTCATTTTGGTGATCACGAATTCGTCTTGCTTATGCACGATCGAATTTTTGCCTATTTTCGATACTTATCTATCTGAGCAAGACATTGCCGGATACACGCTCGAATACACCAACGTTTTGTACCAAAGCGAGAAGTTCGGCCTGGCCGTCGATGACGGAAATTCGCCCATTATCGGTATTTTCGGTGAAGGGCAATTGAAGCATCAGATCGAATATGTCGTCGGCGATGAGCGCCATAACCGCGTTTTCACTTCCTATGAATATCTTTCCGATTATCTCGGAGATCGCATCGATGTCGCTTAAGCTTATCAATATTGATACGGAAACGCTGAATCGCCTCTACGCCCGGAACAAACCTTTTGTCGTCGCCTTCATGCGCGAACATTGTCCCGACTGCTCGTTTCTGATGGACCATTTTCTTCTTGCTTATTGCCGCGAGCACGCCTTGGACAAACCGATCTACGTCTATGAGTTCGAACGTAACGGCTATTTTGACATGGCCCTTCATGCCGATGCGGTAACATACCGGCCATTCACCGATCGTTATGGCATGAGCGTGCGTTATAACAAGCGCTTTGGTTACGGACCGGGATACGTTCCCACCTTCATGTTCGTCCAGCCCGACGGTAGCCTGCCTGAACAAAATTCCGAGGTCATCATCGATATGTGCGTCGTCTATAACGACCACCGTGACCCAACGCGTCCCGAAGCCATCGTCATATCCGAAACCTTCTTCGATGGGACACGGCAGCTTAAGTACACCGATGTCAATTTAAAAGACCGGACTTTGCCGGCCTGGAAACGTAGCGAAATCGGCGTTTATCATAACGAATTATTACGGCTCTTCTTAGACAAATACATACCGCTGGCAGGTTAATTGTTCCTGATGCGGTCGGTCACTTCCTGGGCTTTGCGGTAAATCTCTTCAATCGGCTCGCCTAAATAGTACTTTCCGTCTTCATACAAGATCTTTCCGGCGACCATCGTTAACTTTACGTTGGCTTTGGAGCCCGAATAGACGATGTTTTTGACGATGTTGATGATCGGTTGCATGTTCGGTTGTTGTAAGTCGATAATCGTTAAATCGGCATATTTGCCGATTGCAAGAATGTCGCTGTCGGTTAACCCCATCGCGTTAGCGCCGCCGACGGTGGCCATTTTCAACACTTGATAGGGGTCCGCCGCGGTTGCGTCATGGAGCAGCGTTTTTTGCAGGGCGAACACCAGCGTCATCTCTTTGAACATGTCAAGGCAGTTGTTGCTAGCGGGACCGTCGGTGCCGATGGCCAGGTTGATGCCTTGGTCAAGCATCTTCTGAATCGGCGCGATGCCGCTTCCGAGTTTCGTATTCGATCCCGGGCAGGTGATGGCGTATAATCCGCGCCGTTTGAACAAGGCGATGTCTTCATCCGTGAAATGTACGCAATGGAAACCGCCGCCGCCATAATCGAACAAGCCGAGGCTATCGATGTACCGGGGCGGGGTCATCCCGGTCCGTTTGAGGCAGTCGGCCACTTCCTGTTCCGTTTCGCTCATATGGGTGAATATCGGGGTTTTCAATTCATGAGCGGCTTTCGACAGTTCCACTAATATCTCAACTTTAGTGGTGTACTCGGCGTGGAAGCCGAGCCGATAGCTGACAAGCGGGTCCATTTTATTGATGATACGATGATGTTCTTTTAAAATGGCGACCGATTCCTTGAAGTCGTTGACGGTTCCCAGGCACACGGTGCGGAAGCCGCTGTCGATCGACGCCTTGGCGACTTCGATCGGGTGATAGTACATGTCGAAATCGGCCGTGATGCCGCTTGAGACATACTCGGCGAAGGCAACTTTGGCCAAATGGTAGATGTCGGCGGGAGTCAGTTTGGCTTCCAGCGGGAACACGGCTTGGTAGAGCCATTCCCGTAACGACAGATCGTCGGCAAAGCTGCGCAGAAACGTCATCGAGGAGTGGGTATGGGCATTTTTGAAACCCGGCATGACGACGTTGCCCTTGATGTCGATAATCCGGTCGAAATGGTCATCGTGCTTCTTCGACGGGCCGATATAAGCGATGCGGTCATCAGTGACCACGAGGTCGCCCGTGAATAGCGGTTCGCCCTCTTTCATCGTAAGAATACGCGCATTTTTTAATAATATCTTCATGTTAACCTCAAGCTTTATGTTATCATATCACATTGCGATGCGGCATGCAGTGACAAAACCGCTTCGCGGTAGGAACTATCGCCATGGGGCGAAAGGTATCATATAATCGAATTATGCTAAGAGATCTATTCAATTCCAACCTGTGCGTGAAAACAAGGATCATCGCCGCGATCAAAATCGTCGTGGCGTTCATGTTCGGCATCTTGGGCGCCGAGTTGTTCCGGCTCGATTACGCCTATACCGCCGGAGTCATCGCCGTCATCGGACTCGACCAGACGCGCAAGCGGTCGGTTCAAGCGGCTATTATCTGGCTTTTGGATTCTTTTTTGGCACTGGGCATCGCCAGCTTGCTATTTCATTTCCTTGGTTACCAATTCTGGGTGCTCATCGTCTTCATCGCCATTCTAGTTCCGCTTAGCTATTTACTGGCGCTGCAAAACGGCATCGTCGTCGCCATCGTCTTGATTTCCCAAATCTACGGTGAACAGGATCTGTCGTATGGCTTCAATGCGTTATACATTCTGCTGATCGGCATCGCCGTCGCCTTTTTGCTCAACTTATATATGCCGAAAGTCGACCGCCAAATCGACATCGCGATTAAAAAGATCGATACCGAGATCGACCGGCTCTTGCAAGCGATTGCCGCCGGAGAAACGGCGTCGTTTGTAAATGTCAAAGCGCTGATCAAGCAAACGCAGGAAAAGCTGTATCTCGACATCGAAAACCATTACTTCGTACAAACCAACAGGCGGATCCGCTACTTGGACATGCGGTTGGGCCAGTTGATAATCATGGAACGGATCGGACCATTATTAGGTCAAATCGCCCCGATTCCGGAAAAAGACATCATCGTCGATTTCATCAAAACCTTCAAAGGGAAGATCGGCACCTCCAATTTCGCTTTGTCGCTGAAGCACGAGCTCGACGCTTTGTTCGAGTACTTTCGTCAAGCGCCATTACCCAAAGAACGCGAGGAATTCGAACAGCGGGCGCAGCTTTATTACATCCTGCGCGAGATCGACAGTTTCCTAATACTGAAAATCAAATACCACGAAAGCAATTGATAGTAATCAATTGCTTTTTTGTTTGTTTGTCTATATTTATTGATTTTCTTGCTTTGAAGCGGTTTTTTCTTTATGCGGGCGGCTCTCGAAGCGGACGGTGGCCACGGCCATCTGACCTTCGTTCATCCGTTCAACCTGCTTGGCGCGCCGGTTGAAGAAAAAGCGGCTGACGGATTCCCA
>Ga0172367_10006862_pt1 | contig 13221 bp, 24 predicted proteins | sample Lak10m_FD_114542 | JGI IMG/M metagenome (GOLD analysis project Ga0172367, IMG submission 114542) | Freshwater microbial communities from Kabuno Bay, South-Kivu, Congo - kab_022012_10m | ecosystem: Environmental > Aquatic > Freshwater > Lake | place: Democratic Republic of the Congo: South-Kivu...
ACCCCCTTTTCCCCTTTTTTTGCCCCCTCTCCACGGCCCTCCGAACCCCTCATTTTGACCCTTCATTTCACTCAAGTATTTTCCAACTTATCCACAGCTTATCCACAGCCCCAATTCACCCCCAGGGGTACTTAATTCATACTTGACTGCTCCACTCAAGTTACCTTTGGTCCCCATCTCAGGTAACCTCTGTCTTGCCCAGCGAGAACATCCCGATTTCTCTGCAACGGCGAGATTTGGTTGTTGTACACACTCGCTGGGCACGCTAAACTCGCTCCTATTGACAAAGGGAGCCCTTTTATGTCTGCCGATCCACAAACCATCATGAGCAACATGCAGGCCGCCTACGCGCCTAACTCCTTCACCGACGAGCAAGTACGCACCTACATTCAACAAAACCTTCAGGGCGCCACAGACGCCCAAATCGCAGCCGAGATGGCCCGCTATAACGTAGGCGTGGATCAGATGTCCCGGGCAACCGGCGTGGCCCCCAGGGACGTGCAAAGCCGCTTCCTGACGGTGGCCTCTCCCACCCCTACCGTGGCCCCCCCGCAAAACTTCACCGACGAGCAGGTCCTGTCCTATCTACAAAACAACCTTGCCGGAGCAAGTGACGCTCAAATCGCTGCCGAAATGATCCGTTTTGGCGTCTCCCCCGCTCAGATGGCCCGCGTCACTAACGTACCCTTGGACACCGTCCAAAGCCGCTATAACGCCATCATCAACCCCCTGCTGTCGGCAAGTACCTTTCCTGGTGGCCCAATTACTATTGACGACCCAACTAGGCCTATTGACGGCACAACTCCCGGCGGGGGCACTACGCTGCTCTCTAACGTCGTCCCAACGCCCTCGGTCACCTCTCCCCCGGGAACGGTCCCAACTTTAAATGCATCCTTACCTGCGCTTCCTACGCAGCCCACCCAGTACATCACCCCGGGCGGCGGCATAACATCCATTCCTACGGGCGTGACCCCCTTTGCCGTGCCGATGTTGAACATGAGAAACATCGTCAACCAGGGCTATGTGCCGAGCTACGTGGCAGCCCCGGAAACAACCCCGCAGTTCGCATTTACGCCAATAACCCAAATCGGAACTCCGGTATTCTAGGCAGCTAACAGCACCTAGCGGTTTAATCACTGGGTCTTCACTGAGCCAAAGATCCTTCGTTCATGCCAAACGCACCCACGGTCAGACCTACCAATGCGGGAGGGATCTGTTCCCCAAAGGTAATTGACTGAACCTGATCCGCATCCTCCGGGGTGACGGGGGCGCCAAGAAAAACCAAGATTTTGCCGTTAGCCAGGCGAACATACAGGACCTGCACCTTCTCGCCCTCCGGGCGGTGCAAGAGCATGTTCAAGGCTTCGACAAAATTAATCATTTGTTCTTTAATGTTAAATCCAAGGACAGTGCTTCGTTTTCATTTTGCAGCCGGCGGACGGCTACAGTCAAATTTTCATTGTGTGCTTCCAAGTGCTTGATCTGTAAGGAAAGCACCGCGATCACACTCCTCCAGCCGCCAAGTTCCACATCATGGTCCTGGGTCCACGCTTGGGCTAGCTTTTTTGCTTCTTCGTAATTCATTTAAAGTCCTCAAATCGTAATTTTGAGGCCTCATCAGCAGACATACCATCGGGCACCCTAATTAAGTCCTTCGTTCTTACCCAACGTGCAACGAGGGTAAGGCCGCAGACGTCGCCCGACACGGCCATTGCAAACGGAAAGCCTCCTCTTTGCCAAACCAGATGCCTAAAGTCCATATACGTTGGCCGTAGGGGCGGGGGCTCTATAAAGGCGCTTTTCTTGGTCTTTTTCATTTGCTAAGTTTTCCCCGTAAACGATTGTTTTCTCTAAAAAGCACTTGGCAGGCATTGGTCAGCTCTTCGATATCTTTGCCCTGCTGGCGGCAATGGTCAAGTAGCGTTTTTAGCGCATCAAATAGCGGCATTTTGTCCAGCGGCCGGTCCTGGCGTATGTCATGCGTCCATTGCTCGGCTAGGCGCATGGCGTCTTTTGGGCTCATTGGCCGCGCTCCTCGATAAGCCCCGCAATCTCCTGCCCGACTTCTGCGTACTCCCGGTCAAACCCTTGGACGTAGTCCGTGGCCACCTTCGCGCAAGCCTTGCGTTCCGCGGCCGCAATGGCCCGGGCCACGACCAGCCCCAGCTCGTCTAATTCAATATCCAGGTGCAGCCCTTCGACGATTTCCGTGATCTCTGCGTCAGTCATCTCTTTCCTTTCTGATGTATATGTAATCCCTGTACTCGGTCAGCTAGGTCTAAGCCCACCTGACCGAAATCCGCCATCTTGTAAATGGCCATCATGTCCTTAATCGCCTGGTTGTAGCAAAGCCTGCCATACTCAAGGGCGATGCTCTCCGGCAGGTTGTATGTCGCCCCGGTGTGCTTTAACCCCGCGGTCATGGCCGCGATTAAAAACTCCGTGAGCATACGTTCGTTATTCTCATGCATGGTCATAAAAGCACTACCACAAGTACACCAATCACAATGTAAATCCACATGTCCTTCATCCTTTCCCCTTATAAAATCTAACTCCTCCAACCTTACTGCGTTCTGCAAGTTCACAAAACACAAAATACTCAAGGGCCCGACGGGCATGGGTCTCGCTTACCAGCAGTGCCTTCATCACCTGTTTAATCGTCACCGGGGTTTTGCGCTCACTAAAATACTTCCAAATCTTTTCGTCTTTAGGGTCAATACTGATCGGCATTTATCTTTTTCCAATATTTTTTGTTTTGCTCACCAATCCACAGCCCTGCACAGACCATCTCCAACTCTTCGCTCGGTGGGTTGGTCTTTAGTGCCATTCCGCGGCCCTCTGCGAAGCCCCGGTTGTACTGCCGGTCCATGGCACCTACAAATAAAAAGTAAAACGTGCCGAGAATGGCACCGATGAGAAGTATTTTCACGTGTTCTTCTCCTTTAGTTTGGCTTCGGCATTTTTAAGAATTGCCAATGTTGGATTAAATTTTTCTTCATATGTCTTTTTTTCTTTTCCACGAACATCGGCTATTAAACTTACCATTTCGTTATATGTCAGCCCAACCCATTCACGCTCACACTCAGGACACTTACCCCCGATGCACTGCGATCCTGTTTGGCATGGTTTATCTTTGCTCATATGTTTTTCTTATCCCGTAATAAATTTCTATAGCTCTACCAAATTGTTTACCCGTTCTGGGATTTGAGTTATTCCAGATGTCTTTCATTTGCTGATCCGTGAGCAATGGTCTGGAGTTAGTTCTTCCATCATTGGCAAATATTCTTTGTTCTTCCATAGCTCCATATTGCTTACCAAAAACCCACGCCATACGCCAAATTTTCCACAAAAACTTCTTCTGCTCTTCGTCATAAACAATGTTGTGTTTTAGTTTTTTATTATTTAAAAAAATCTTAAAGGCACCTTTACATGGAGTTTTTCTCAAGTCGCTCATTGTTCCCTCTCAGGATCTCGTCTCCGCCTTTGTTGGGCAGGACTGGCGCACCCAATAAGTGCAGATGCGGCTATGATAAGTAGGACCCTGTTCATATTCTCCTCTGACATGAAAAGGCTTGTGTATCGACACGGAAAGCGCCTGCGTACTTGCAGTCGTTGATGATGGACCCGGTAGTAGCGAGCACACCAATAAGAACGCCAAACAATAAAGCAAACAGGGGCCAAAAAGACTTTGCCCAGACTTGTTTGAATTTTTCATAAAGCACCTTTCTCTCTTTTTCTTCTAAAAATAACACCTTGATCTCCTGTATTTACGGATGGTTTTGCCGGTAGGCGTCGAACTGTTCTTTTAACTCCTTATAGCGCCCCTGTAGTTCTGCATAGGCGTGATCTGTTTCTGCCCACTTTATTTTCCACATGTTTAGCTGCTCGATGCGATCAGCGGCAAGCACGATAAGGGAAGCAACTTCTGCGTTGTCCGTCAGGTGTGCAGCGTTACGTAGTCGTTCAATGTATGTCATATCAATCGCGTAGGCTAGACTGGATTTCGTCTTCCAGGTTGATGATATCGCCCTCCGATAGGAGTTCAAAGACGTTGATCCGGCGGTCCTTGGTCAGTGGTACATAGACCGCCTTGACATCTACCTGCTCAGGCAGATGCGGAGGGCCGCCAAGATACAAGCCCCCGGAGTTTGGTTCCGAGCGACCATAGACCGCAGGATATACCTCATATTCCACTTCTACAGTTGGAAATTCAAGGTAAAAATCATGCACTTCATGCGTTTTTGTAGATTGCGCCATATGCTTCCTCTAACTTTCTAGCTTTCTCTGGATCCGTTACTGCTAACTGCTTAAGAAACTCTTCCTGTATGAGCGACATTGCAGCAGCGCTGATGGTGCAACTATGAAAATCTGCCAGCTCTTTGAGCATAACATAATGCTCGGCCCGGATTATAACAGTAACCCAGGGCGTATTGCGATAGGCAGGAGAAGGATCGGTACCCTTGGTCCTTTTGCTTCTGCGCTTTGTCCACTTGCCGTTAATCTTTCTGTATCCCTCTCTCACGTTCTGTTCCCATGCTATCAGAAAAAAAGGGCCGAGGCGGACCCCAGCCCATCAAGCACCAAGAAGGAGACGATGACAAAAGTCATCGGGTCCATTATGCATCACTTTGCCTCTCCCCAAGAAGGCCCTGTCTCGGTATCCACACGCGACGGCACCTCAAGAGTCACGGCGGTTGTCATGATCTGAGCGGCTTCTTGGGCCTCCGACAGGTTGTTCACAGACAAAGCAATCTCGTCGTGCACCTGCAAGAGCAAATGAAAACCGGCTTTGTGCAGTGCAATCATGGCAGTTTTGGTTTGATCGGCAGCCGAGCCCTGAATCAATCGGTTCAGTCCCTTGTAGGTCATCGCGCGCTTGATCCTTGGTCCGTATTTCGCAGCCGCTTCTTCGTAAGGCAGCGCCTTGTATATGCCCCAGTCAGTAGGCTCCCAGAGGGGGAACCTGCATTTTCGTCCCAAAAGGGTGCTAATCGCGCCCCCGGAGGCCCTGCTCTCAATCCTCCGCATTACCGCATCCACCGTGCCACGCAGGAAAGGAACCTTGCTGTGAAAGGTGGCGATCAGCTCGCTGGCTTCTTCCAGCGGAAGATCCAGGTTGTTGGCGAGCTTTTGCTTTCCCATGCCGTACATCAGGCCCAGGCCGATGGTCTTGGCCTCCTTGCGCTTGATGCCGGCCATGTCTGCAACCATCTGGTGAAAGTCCGTATTAGGGTTTTCCCTATACGCTTGAGCCATTTTTTCTGCCCCGGGCAGCTCAAGAAGGGTTGCGTAGTGGACCAAGAGCCGGGGTTCTTGAGACGAGAAGTCATTTGCGGCCCACAACTGCCCCTCCTCAGGCAAAAATAAGCTGCGTACCAGCGGGCCGATGATCTCATGGCGAGCCGGCACTTGCTGAAGGTTTGGGTTGGCCATGGACAGCCGGCCAGTTACCGTGCCACCCTCATCCGATCGAATCTGGTTTACGTGCGGATGAATACGCCCGTCTTTGGCCGAGAAGTTTAGATAGGGAGATAAGAATGTGCCGTGGGTCTTATTTAACTCACGGGATTCCACAATCAACTTTGCAATCGGGTGCTCGTGCGTATCGAGAAACGACTTCGTAAAGCTTGGCAGCCCGGTATTGGTCTTGGGGTAATTGATGCCCAACTTATCAAACGCATGTGCAATGCTCGCAGCTGCCCAGATATCTACCTTTGTGCCTGATATCTTCTTGATGTCGGCAAGGCATTTCTCTTCCTTGCGTCGCATCTCTTCGATCTGACGTTCACACTTATCGCGATCAAATCTTATTCCTTTGCGCGTAAGTTCGATGATGATAGGAAGTAGATCGGTCTCAAGTGTAAAGATCGAATCGACCTCCTCTTTTCGGAGTAGGATCTTAAAATGTTGCCATAACTTAAGGGTAAGTGCAGCATCTTGTTCTGCATAATCTCCAACGTACATAGCTGGGAGTTTCCATAGCTCTTTCTTAGCGTGGACGCCAAAGTCGTTTGCCGCGTCTTTGAGCCCCTGCTCTGACTTAATTTCTTTAAGGTATTCGAAGCCGAGCGCATTGAGGCTAAACGAAAAGCGATTCTCGTCTAAGAGCGGAGCGGCGACCATGGTGTCAACGATACGACCACTAATGGCGAATCCACTTGAAAGAAGCCACCCGGCGTCGTATGCGGCGTTGTGCATGATTTTATCGGCGGGGGTGGCGAGGACTTTTCTAATCCAACGTTCAACCAAACCGCGATCAAGGTTGCCACCGCCGCCATGAGCAACAGGAAAGTAGCCAGACCAACCGTCCACGGCAACAGCATAGCCCACGATATAGCCGTCATTGCGAGGCCAACCAGGACCCATTGACTCCATATTGGGGTCACACGTTTCGAGGTCAATTGCAATCTCCTTTGCATCAGATAAGTCTGGAAAGCTCTCTGGGGGAACCCACTCAGAATTCGTTGGAAAAAGTGGCATGTTCTTCAAATCTTGAATCCTTTTTGTTCGTTCTTTGGCAGCACGATGTGAAGCGATTGCCTAGCGCGGGTGATCCCTACGTAAAGCAGCCGGTTAACGTCGTCTGGGTTCTTTTCGTATTCCTTTGCAAACTTGGTGGATAGGTCCATGAGCAGCAGGACGTTGTCCGCCTCCCCGCCCTTGGCGCCGTGGATGGTGGAGAGCTTGATGGGGATCTTGCCCGTGATCCTTGTTCCGCGGCGCAACAAAGCAATGATGTAGTCCCGCTTGTCCTCCCCGATCTTGGTAAGCGCCTCATGCCAGATGGCGTCTGTCAAAAGACCATGCTTCTCCTTTAAGATCTCTAGGCTGTAGAGCGCCTCCTGGTCGGCGTCTTTTAACTGTTTAAAACCACGTTTAATAAACTCTGACCCAAGGAACTTATAAACCAGACGGACAATCTGGAAGGGGATGTCTTTACCCTTTCGCAACGATTCCCACCCTAAGACGGCGGCCATGATGGTCTCAGGGATGCTCCGTTGTCCCTGGCGCTCAAACAGTAACCCCTGGGACTTGATCCATCCGTGCAGGTCATTGAGCAGGTAGTTGGTCGAGGCCATGACCAGCCAGTCGCCGTGGCTGATGTCTACGTGCTCGTAGTCGTTGTAATAGTGAACGTCGCCAATGTACTCCCGTGGCAGCCAGGTCTTGGGCTGGCGATGACGGATTCGTTTGACTACATCTCCAGCTAATGCGTGAACTTTTGCAGGCACGCGGTAAGATTGTTGGAGAACGGTGATCTCGCCAGAAAAGTTTAAGAAAGACTTCACATCGGCGCCTGCCCAGTTATAAACCGCCTGGTCATCGTCCCCCGCTAAAAAAGCCCGCTGAGATCTTGCACAAAGTGCTTGGACTAGGTCCCATTGCAGCCGGGATAAGTCCTGCGACTCGTCAATGATCAGCACTTCCAGCTTTGGTAACCGCTCGGGTTCATGCAACACCAGCTCCAGAAGGTCGGTGAAATCTATCAGCGAGTTGGCGTTTTTGTAGTGACGGTAAGCTCGTTCGACGTACTCGAAGTGGAACCACTCGATGGACATCTGCGAACGGTTGTAGTGCGTTCGTAGATCTTCTCCGCGTATTCTTGCAATATTAATTTCGTTAAGTATCGGGTTGTCCGTCCGTACAACAAATTCTTCTTCGCCAGTATCAACAGAAATCTCAAGGCCAGCCTGTTTTGCAAATTCAAGGTAATGCTCCGGTTTCATGATGTCTTTTGTAGTCGCGCCAATGCACCGATAAGCAAGACTGTGCAGCGTGCGAAACCATGGAAAGTCCAACTCTGAGTTCAGATTTGGGAACTTTGCGATCGCCCGCTCCTTGGCCTCGTTAGCTGCCTTGCGGGTAAAGGCAAAGTAGCCAATCTTTTGTGGTGGCACTCCGTTATCCAGCTCCATCTCAACCACGTTAAGGAGGAACGTGGTCTTGCCGCTACCCGGAGGACCAAATACTTTACGAACGCTCATCGATCTCTTTTGCAGTGGCAGGCCACATGATCGCGGGATTGGTATCTCCCACATATGCGCCCAGCATGTTGAAATCAACGTACTCGGAAGCCTCCTCCTCAGACATTCCGTCGGACATTAGTTTATCTATTATCAGTTTGCCGTTATAGACGATGCGCTCCACCAGCATATTGCCGTGCCAAGTGACGCACACTCCAATGATGGCCTCATCAAAGCCATCAAACTTCAAAAGATCTTCGTTCAAAATGGTACTCCTTTTTTCATTTCAGGCGTCTCGAAAGGTGAATCCTGACGGTTGAAACGCGGAATCCGCCAGACACGTGTTGAACGGCCCTTTAAGAAAAGGCTGGCCGGCTCTCCTCCAAGATCCCTGATCCGTTGTGCGATCTTCGGGGATGTCAGTCCAAGGAAGTTGTTGCGCTTTAGGTGCGCCTCTAAATCCTTCATTCGGAAGTAGGTCTGTGCCTCTTCGTCGTTGGTCCAAGGTCTGCCAAGCAGCAGCTCGTCTTTGTCCATCGCCTGCTGCAGGTGAGTGGTGAACTCTTCCACCAACTCCAGAAAGCGGCCGGTAAGCGTGGTGTCCTCGGGAGCGTCTTGTATTTGCTCTAACTCCACCATCTCTTTTAGCAGCGCATTGAGCATGTTCTCCCAGTCCTGCTTACGCAATGTGGGTGGCAACACGTTAATCTTATCCATGCATGCTTTTTGAAAGTTGGACTGGTTATACAGATGGTCAGTCTCAAGCTCGATGCGCTTATTGTTCACGTCCAAAAACCACAGCGGCGGCTCGGAGTTGTACTTGGATAATGAACTCATCTGTGGCGAGTCAGGACCGTCTGCGCCTACACCAAACTTGCGCGTGCGGCAAAGCCCTGAGTTACAGAAGCTGTTGATTGGCGCGTCTTTGCATTTGTACTTGTAGTCTTTTTTCTGCAGCTGCTTAATAATCGTATGCAATTCACTTACGCCAAGCGAAGGAGCCACGAACTTCTGGTTGTACTGCATGATCTTTTCTTCCCAAGCGTCAGGGAAAGCACGTTTGAGATAAATGCCGATATTGAATAGGCCGTTGTTCCGTGTGCCTTCGGGAAAGCCCTGCGAACAGAGTACCTGCAGGCATGGCGGGCCGTCCTTGATTGGATGATCAGGCTGCTTTGGCTCTTCTGGGTACGTGAGCGGAGGGGCTTGAACGTACTTGTCGTAAAGCTCGTAGAACTCCTCCAACGTAGCAGCAGATCCGTCATCCTTGATCGCGTAGCGCGTGCCATTGTCACCTGCAAAGTACGGTAGGTTTAAAAAGTTGCCAGTGTCTCCACGGTCTACCAGGATCTCTGACTGCTTCGGAAAGATCTCCCGGCCAGACTCGCCAAGGATGCTCGCGCAGGCGTTTAGGTAACGCTGCATGTCGCCTGCCGGTATAGGCTCCTTGGTAAACAAAAAGATGTGCGCACCGCCTGACTTGCTACGGCAAACTACCAGCGGCAAACTGCGCTTCCTAATCTTCTCTACCAGACCTGCGTGGTCTAGTGGGTATTGATCAATATCGATACAGCCCCAGATGCAGCTGTTGTCTGCACGAATAGGGATAATCCCAAGACTTGGTTCCACCCCTTCGAGGTGGCGAGTCCACAACTCATCAATCGGTGGTTTACGGACGACCACCGCCTTGCCGGCCTGTTTGCCTGAGTCCCTGGCTTTTTCAATTTTATAGGTGCCGTAGGCGATATCTAGGCCAGAGAAAATCGCCTTGAACCGGGTTATGTCGGTCATTCTTCTTTCTCAGTTGGAAGACCGGGGGTCTCCCCCCGGCGGACAATTAAAACGGTACAGACCCCGAAACTTCGGACTCTTCTTGGTGCTTGATTTTTACATCGCCAGAACTAACCGACTGTGCAAAAAGTTTCGCAGCCGTATACACGCTTGCGTCCTCGACCGAACCTACTCGTTCGATCTCCCAACCGAACCACTTGCCCTTGTCGTTGGACTCACCTACCGTGGTCAACCGATAAACCTGGCTGTACATTGGCGGAGTGTAATGTCCGTTGGCTCCGAGCAATTTGACTGACATCATCATGGAATTCCACTTGCGGCTCTTTTTCAGCTGCGTGGACTTCATAACGATTAATGCAGGACTAGGGATGCCGGCTTCGTCAAGCACCATCACATAGTGATTGGCGGTGTTCTCGATGTAGTTGCCGTTATCAAGATAGTCCTTGTTATCGCCTGGTTCGCGATGGGTTTTTGAAAGGATATCGCTGGTGCTCGGGTAGATCGCCATCGGCGCGCCAGTCCCGCTACCACGCGGTGCCCATTCAATGTACTGCCTGACATAGGTGGTAGGTATTACCAGGATACCTTTCTTGCCGTCAAAGAGCTGGCCAGTAACACTGTTGAAAATCATGCCGGGCATAGCACCGTCTACCTCACCGACCTCTGGTGAAGTGTTGGTTAGCAGACGGAGAAACGGAAGCGCGAAGTCTTCCTGATTCATGCTTTCAAAACCTGCTGCACCGTCAGACTCAAAATTACCAGCGAGCACCAATGCACCCCCAGCCGAGGCTGCAACAGCTACACCACCTACTTCTGCTTTTGCTGCTTTAGTCATGTTTCATTTTCCTTTTTTCGTTAAACAGACTTAATGGTTGCTTTCTGGCCGATGAATAGGCCAAAAAGATCCGCAGGTAGCACGTTGCCACGCTCTACCTGTTCTTTTACCCACGCCTTTAGGGTCGAGGGTTCAATCTTCTCCGCCTGCTCGGCCGGGAAGCCTTGCACTGAGAGGAGATTCAGTAGACGAGCGCAAAGCTCGTCTTCGCCGCGTCCAAACCGAACGCTGACAGTGTTCTTGATAATGTCATCAAAACCGTTATCGCGAAGCCATTGGTAAGCCTCTGGACGACGTGCCTCAGGAATTGACGCACCGTAAAAAGGTTTGACGGTGATCTGTGATCCATCATCCATGGTGAAACCCTTCATGCCCAGTTCAGAAAGCGCCTCAGGGATCACCTCTTCGGTGAGCTTACGGTAATGTTCTTTGGACTCTTTGAGCGACTGCTCAAGATCAAGTATTTCTTTTTCCATGATCTTGGCGCGTTTGCCGAGCGCAGATACGCTGGACAAAGCATTGTCGTCAACCTTTAATGCACCAGAATCTTTTTCAAAAAGATTATTAAGACTCATAACTTTCTCCTTTCTTAGGGTTCAAATCTACCTGTATTGGGATGTAACGGCGCTCAAACTTATCCCACTTCAAGCACTTATAGCGTCCGTTGTTCCGGGCCGCTGCAACAGCACTGAGAATTCCAATAGCTGTCGGATCGCCGATGAACAAAAGATAATCCTCATCACAAAACTTTTCAAGTTTGCGCTGGATACGGGCAACCGTGGGCGCAACCGAGAATGCTACCTGAGCATTTGGTGGCAGCACAACCTCGATATCACCGAAGTCCATCGCCGAAGTGATGTTGTGTTGTCCTGTTTCAGAAACAACATAGACTGTAGGCACTTCACTTTCTCCTTTCTAAAAACGAGCAGCCAGTGTACACTTCCTTTTACGGGAGTGCAACCCCGCTAGAAAGAGAGAATATATGGAACAGAAGTTCTTAGCAGCTTATCCCTATAAAAATAGGCCTTTTCTGCATCAGCAGGCTTACCTGACGCGGTTCTGGAAGACTCGCCAGGCGGCATTGTTCGCGGACATGGGTACGGGTAAGTCCTTCATGGTAATCAACAACATTGCCATGCTGTATGACACCGGAGAGATCAACGCAGCGTTAATCGTGGCGCCCAAGGGCGTCTACCGAAACTGGCTAGATGGTGAAATCCCTAAGCACCTGCCGGAGCACGTTGTGCACCGCATTGCAATTTGGACCCCAACCCCTCGAAAAGCCGAGCAGCAGGCGCTGGACAAACTTTTTGAGATAAGCGAGGACCTGAAGATTTTGGTCATGAATATCGAGGCCTTTTCCACCGAGAAAGGCGTGCGCTTTGCCAATCGGTTCTTGCTCTGCCATCAGGTATTTATGGCCGTCGACGAGAGCACCACCATCAAAACGCATACCGCAGCACGTAGCAAAAACACCGTAAAAGTAGGCAAAACGGCCAAGTTCAAGAGGATCATGACTGGCTCGCCGGTGACAAAGTCACCCATGGATCTGTTTCAGCAGTGCGAGTTTTTACACCCGGACTGCCTTGGTGTGAGTAGTTACTACGCTTTTCAGGCCCGCTACGCCGTGACAGTCGAAAGAAACTTAAACACCCACAGCTTCAAGCAGGTGGTGGGATACCGCAGGCTGGACGAGCTGCAGGAAAAACTCGATAAGTTTTCTTTCCGCGTGACAAAGGACGAGTGCCTAGACCTACCCGATAAACTCTACACCAAGCGAGAAGTGGAGCTGACGCCAGAGCAAGAGAAGGCCTACGCCCAGATGAAGTCCATGGCCCTTGCTCAATTCAACCAGGGCATCACAAGCACGGTCAACGCGCTTACCCAGATCATGCGGTTGCATCAGATTGTATGCGGGCACGTGAAGCTGGATAACGGTGAGATCATTACGCTGCCCAATAAGCGTATAGAGGAATTGCTATCGATAGTTGAAGAGTCATCGGGAAAAACTATCATCTGGGCTAACTACCGCCACGATATTGAAACCATAAAACTAGCGCTCTCTAAAGAATATGGAATGAAGTCAGTAGGCACTTACTATGGCGATACCAACACAGATGAGCGGCAACGCGTGGTCAAGGAGTTCCAAGACCCAGACTCTGAACTGCGATTTTTTGTGGGTAATCCAAGGACCGGCGGCTACGGACTTACCTTAACAGCAGCCAGCATCGTTGTGTATTACAGCAACAGCTTTGACCTGGAGGTACGGCTGCAATCAGAAGACCGTGCGCATCGTATTGGCCAGTCAAAAAACGTCACATACGTCGATCTTATCTGCCCTGGAACGGTAGACGAGAAGATCGTAAAAGCCCTGAAGGACAAGATAGACATAGCCAGCCAGGTGCTGGGGGAGGAGCTAAAGACATGGTTGATTTGATTCCGATCGTCAAGAATTACAAATACGAAAAGTTGACTCGGGAAGACGGAGAAGACGGGCGAAAGTACGTCTACGGCAATCAGCGTTTGCCCAGCGTCACCACCATTTTATCGGCCACAAAAGACAAGTCTGGCCTTGATGCGTGGGTTGCGAGGATCGGTCCAGAGAACGCGGAAAAGATTAAGTCGGAGGCA
>Ga0172367_10006866_pt1 | contig 13212 bp, 18 predicted proteins | sample Lak10m_FD_114542 | JGI IMG/M metagenome (GOLD analysis project Ga0172367, IMG submission 114542) | Freshwater microbial communities from Kabuno Bay, South-Kivu, Congo - kab_022012_10m | ecosystem: Environmental > Aquatic > Freshwater > Lake | place: Democratic Republic of the Congo: South-Kivu...
ATCTACCGGTATAAACAAAAAAGCCCCGCTGAAGAACGAGGCTTTTTTAGGGGAATGTGCCTAAGCACAATCTAAATTTATGCTGCTGCAATACTGATGTATTTGCGGTTTTGCGCGCCTTTTTCAACGAAAACCACTTTGCCGTCAGTTAAAGCGAACAAGGTATGGTCTTTGCCCATGCCTACGTTGTCGCCGGCATGAAATTTGGTGCCGCGTTGACGAACCAAAATATTGCCTGCTTTAACGACTTGGCCGCCGAAACGTTTCACACCCAGTCGTTGGGCATTAGAATCGCGACCGTTGCGGGTACTACCGCCTGCCTTCTTATGAGCCATTTTCTATCCTCTTGATTAAGCGGAAATGCCGGTAATCTGCACTTCTGTGTAATATTGACGATGCCCCTGTTGCTTCATGTGGTGCTTACGTCTTCTGAATTTAATGATTCTGACCTTTTTGTGTCTGCCTTGAGAAACGACAGTGGCAGTAACTTTACCGCCTTCGACGAAAGGTTGACCAACTTTAACGGAGTCGCCAGACTGTACCATCAGCACTTTGTCGAACTCTACGCTGTCGCCAGCACCTAACTCAAGTTTTTCGATTTTTAAGGTAGTACCCTCTGCGACACGATACTGTTTACCACCTGTTTGAATTACCGCATACATCGGCGTAAGCTCCATCAAGCATAATCTGTTAAAAGTGAACAGCGGATTATATTTCCAAACGCAACCACAGTCAAAATAAAATTTCAACACCATCGCAAGCGCAACACTTTCGATCCGGCCGTTCCTTGCTTTAAGCTGGCGATTGTACACGAATAAATCTTTAATTCAGTGGCAACCATGCCACCTTGAAAAAATCCGATAGAGCCTTATCTCAGCTGCAATATCACTTAACAGAGGCACCCCATCATGCGTATGGACAAACTGACCAGTAAATTCCAGCAGGCCCTTGGCGAAGCACAAAGCCTCGCGCTAGGAAAGGATCATCAATTCATCGAACCGCTTCATGTCATGCAAGCATTGATAGACCAAGAAGGCGGCAGCATCAAACCCTTGTTGCAACAAGTCGGGATTCAGGTTAACGCCTTACGGGCTGATTTAAGCAAGGAAATCGACCGACTGGCCAGCGTTTCCGGCGCCGGCGGCGACATGCAGATTTCTAACGAACTGTCGCGAATGCTGAATCTGACCGACAAACTGGCGCAAAAGCGCAAAGATGCTTTTATCTCCAGCGAGCTGTTTCTATTGGCGGCACTGGAGACCAACGGCACCCTGCAAAATATTTTAAAACGCGCCGGCGTCACTGCGTCGGCGGTCGAAAAAGCCATCGACAATATGCGCGGCGGTCAAGCCGTCAATGATCAGAATGCCGAGGACCAACGCCAAGCGCTGAAAAAATATACCATCAACCTGACCGAGCGCGCCGAGCAAGGCAAACTCGACCCAGTAATCGGCCGCGACGACGAAATCCGCCGCACCATACAAGTGTTGCAACGCCGAACCAAGAACAACCCTGTATTGATCGGCGAACCCGGCGTCGGTAAAACTGCCATCGTCGAAGGTTTGGCACAACGCATAGTCAACGGCGAAGTACCGGAAGGCATCAAAGGCAAACAATTATTGTCACTGGACATGGCGGCCTTGATTGCCGGCGCCAAATTTCGCGGCGAATTCGAGGAACGCCTGAAAGCGGTGCTCAACGACGTCGCCAAGCTCGAAGGCCAAGTCATTTTGTTCATCGACGAACTGCATACGATGGTCGGCGCCGGCAAGGCCGAAGGCGCGATGGATGCTGGCAACATGCTGAAACCCGCCTTGGCGCGCGGCGAGCTGCACTGCGTCGGCGCGACAACCTTAGACGAATACCGCCAATACATCGAAAAAGACGCGGCCTTGGAACGGCGCTTTCAAAAAGTGCTGGTCGACGAACCCAATGTCGAGGACACCATCGCCATTCTGCGCGGCCTGAAAGAGCGTTACGAAATTCACCACAGTGTCGACATCACCGACCCGGCCATCGTCGCCGCCGCCATGCTGTCACACCGTTATATTTCCGACCGCCAACTGCCGGACAAGGCGATCGACCTGATCGACGAGGCCGCCAGCCGTATCCGCATGGAAATGGATTCCAAACCGGAAGCGATGGATAAGCTGGATCGGCGATTGATTCAACTAAAAATCGAGCGTGAGGCGATGAAGAACGAGAGCGATGCTGCATCGAAAAAACGCCTGGAGATGTTGCAGGTTGAAATCGCCGATCTGGAAAAAGAATACTCCGATCTAGAAGAAATCTGGAAAGCCGAAAAGGCCGCGCTGCAAGGCACTGCGACTATCAAAGAAAAACTGGAACACGCGCGTCTGGAGTTGGAGGCCGCCCGCCGCAACCAGGACTACACCCGCATGTCGGAATTGCAATACGGCGACATTCCCAAGCTCGAGAAAGAGCTCGATCTGGCTTCCCAAGCGGAAATGCAGGAAACCACCTTGCTACGCAGCAAGGTCACCGAAGAGGAAATTGCCGAAGTCGTCTCCAAATGGACCGGCATTCCGGTGTCGAAAATGATGGAAGGCGAACGCGAAAAGCTGTTGCGCATGGAAGAGGAACTGGGCAAGCGCGTCATCGGCCAAACCGAAGCCTTGAAAGCCGTCAGCAACGCCATTCGCCGTTCCCGCGCCGGCCTATCCGACCCGAATCGACCCAACGGCTCGTTTTTATTCCTGGGCCCGACCGGGGTCGGCAAGACCGAGCTTTGCAAGGCCTTGGCGGAATTCATGTTCGACACCGAGGATGCCATGGTGCGCATCGACATGTCCGAATTCATGGAGAAACACTCGGTCGCCCGCTTGATTGGCGCTCCTCCGGGCTATGTCGGCTATGAAGAAGGTGGTTATTTAACCGAAGCCGTGCGCCGCAAACCCTATTCGGTACTGCTATTGGACGAAATCGAAAAAGCCCACGCCGACGTATTCAACGTTTTGCTGCAGGTTCTGGACGACGGACGCTTGACCGACGGCCAAGGCCGTACCGTCGATTTCAAAAACACTGTGGTGGTGATGACATCCAATCTCGGCTCCGGCGTGATTCAAGAATTAGTCGGCGACGCACAAGGACGTGCTAGTGTCGCGGGAGGTATGACGCCGGAAGCCACCGAAAAGAATTACAGCGAGATGAAAGACGCGGTGATGGAAATTGTCGGCCAGCATTTTCGTCCCGAATTCATCAACCGTGTCGACGAAGCCGTGGTATTCCACCCGCTCGGACAAGGTCAAATTCGGGCGATCTGTAAAATCCAAATTGAATTACTGCGCCGCAGACTGGCTGACAAAGGCATCGGCATGGAGGTTAGCGAAGCAGCCCTGGATATGTTGGGCGAAGCCGGTTTCGATCCTGTTTACGGTGCACGCCCATTGAAACGGGCAATTCAGCGGCAATTGGAAAATCCGCTGGCCAACGAAATCCTGGCCGGTCGATTTGCCCAGGACGACGTCATCAAAGTCGACAAGGCTCGCGATGGCCTGACATTTAGCAAGTAATTTCAATAATCAAGACAACAATCAAGAGCCATTAACAGAACCGGCTCTTGCTTACACAAAATTAAGCCCGGGTCGACTTTCAACGACCCGGGCTTAGTATCAATCCCCGGCTTGCCGACATTCAAACCGGCTGAAACGCCTCCATCAAGAGGCAGACTTATTAATCGTCGGCCGTTGTTCCAACAATGGCGGCCATTTCAGTTTACCGGCAGCCCCTGCCGCATCTTGTGGTTTTTGGGCTTTGCCGGCATCAATATCTTTTCTGCTATTAAATTGTGACATTTTGATTCCCCTGAATAAATTAAATAGAAACTTGCACATTATCAACACTTAAAGAGTTATTTGCGCATATCAGTAAATACGATTATTTTATAACCATATTATTTACATTGAACGGGATCACTCTTTTATAACGCAGTTACAGACTAACCAATCAATATGAATTTAAAGTTAGCGCAATATTAAGATTAAGTTAAACCACTCCACCCTCAGCAAGAACTTCTCGCCCCAAACATTCAATCCAAGCCGACGGCAATAGTGCATAACTGTATCAATTTCAGGCATCTGGATACTTTGCGCATTCCAAGCAGCAAGACTCCAAGCCACGATTAGATGGAAAACTGTTAATCTCAACCAGGAATCCGAGCCAAAATTCCCATGCTTTATGCTAGAGTTAACGCTCGGCACAACAATTAGGAGACATTTATGCCCTACTCAAAAAAATTACATGAATATTTGGAACAATCCTCTGTACAACACGAGCATCTTGCCAACAAATTCGACGAGTTTGCCCACTTTATCCGCAGCTGCTTGAAAGCGCCGTCCGTTGCCGACAACAGTATTGTGGTTGACTTGCGTCATCTGCCGCAAAGAAATTTCTCTGCGACCTATGCCGATCGCACAGTTACTTTCGTATTTAACTCACTATTGAAAGGTGATGAAAACCTGACGGGCAACGTAAAATGCTTTATTGCCAAAAGTTTTCCGGAAAGCAAATATATCGAGATCGGCGAATTTGATTTCGACGAAAAAGGTAACACCAATCTAAAACTGCCTAACGAAGACGCCGACATCAATCTCGACAACAATTTCGGCACTTTGCATATTGCACTGCACTTTATTCGCCTGAGTCTGAGCAAATAATCGCTGTCCGCTTACGATAATCATGCCTCGCTTGCAGCTTTATTCGCAGCGAGCATGCTTATCCGCCAAACCAGACCCAACCGAAAACTCAACGCGGACTAATCCGCAATCTCCTCATCCAGCAAATAACACCCCGGATCCTCGGCCCAAAAATCGCCGGTCAGTTGCTGCGCCCTAACCCGCGTGTTGCCGTTGCAAATACTTTGATAATGACACTCTCCGCAGCGCCCCTTTAGCGGCCTAGGACTTGCCTTCAACCCCGCCATTAAAGGATCGGAAGTGTCCTGCCATATCTCTGAAAACGGGCGTTTGCGAACATTGCCTAAGCCGTAATGCCACCAGAAGGTGTCGGGATGAACGTTACCGAGATTGTCGATATTGGCGACATTGACGCCGGAAGCGTTACCGCCCCATTGCCGCAATTTTGCTTGGATATGCTCGGCCTGCTCGGGAAAACGGCGCTTGACCCAATGCAGAAAATACACCGCATCGGCATCGTTGTTGCCGGTCACCACCTCACGGTGTAAACCTTGCCGTTCCCAGTCCAGGGACTTTTCAAACAACCTGTCCATCACCTGGCGAGTCAATTGAAACTCGGCATCGTCCCGGCGATTTTTGTTGCCGCGACCGCCGTAATTCAGATGCGACAAATAGAATTTATCGATATCCTCGTCGTCCATCAATTGCAGCAAAGCCGCAAAATCATGAGCGTTATCCTGTGTCAGGGTAAAGCGCACCCCGGCTTTGATGCCGTGCTCGCGGCATAAGCGGATGCCGGCCAGAGAAGCGGCAAACGATCCTTGTTTCTGACGAAACCGGTCATGGGTTTCGCCAATACCATCCAGGCTGACACCAATATATTGATAACTGATCGCGGCAATTTGTTCGATGTTGTCTTGATTGATCAATGTACCGTTACTGGATAAGGCCACATAAAAGCCCATGTCGCGGGCACGCTGGGAGATCGCGAAAATGTCGGGATGCAGCAACGGTTCGCCGCCGGACAAGATCAACACCGGCACCTTGAAGGCTTTCAAGTCGTCCATCACCGTGTAGATTTCCGCCGTGCTCAGCTCGCCAGGAAAGTCGATGTCGGCGGAGGTGGTGTAGCAGTGCTTACAGGTTAGGTTGCAGCGGCGGATCAAATTCCAGATCACCACCGGCCCCGACGGCTTGCGCGGCGCGGTTAACGGCGTGGGATGCAGCAATTCGCGCATATAGTGACTAAGTCTGAACATGTTTATCCCGCTATCCGCAAACCGGTTTTTTTCAAAATTTTGCTGCTGTACAGCACGTCATGACTGCGCACAAACGCGCCCAACAATTCGGCAATCATCGCCACTTGCCGCTCGGCATCTTGCTCGGTCTTGCCATGCACCATCGCAAACAGGTTATACGGCCAATCCGGCAAATGCCTGGGCCGTTGATAACAATGACTGACAAACGCCAGTGCCGCGACTTTGCGGCCGAGACAATCCACCTGAACATCGTCGACATCCCAGACCGTCATACCGTTAAAGCGATAACCCAGCTTGTAATGATTGGGCACCGCGGCGATACGGCGTATCACCCCCTGTTGCTGCATCGCAGACATCCGTTGCAAAACAACTTGCTCGCTTAAACCCAATTGCTCGGCGACGGCCTGATAAGGCTCGGCAACCAGCGGCAAGCCGTTCTGGGTGGCTTGAATGATTTGGCGGTCGATAACATCAATCTCCATCATGCCTCCAATTGCAGTCCAACGAAATACTCGGTGATTTTCGGCATGTTATAGACGGTCAGGCCGGTTTGGCGTTCGATGCCGGCGATTACGCCTTGCACCTGCTCCGGCTTCTCGGTTGCCAACACAAACCACATATTCAACACATGGTTGCGGGCGTAGTTATGCGCCACTTCCGGGAAGGCGTTGACGATCTCGGCGACCTCGTCGAAACGCGACTCCGGCACTTTCAGCGCCGCCAACGTCAACGCACCGCCCATGTGTTCGGCGTGATACATGGGCCCGAAGCGCGACAGCACGCCTGCCGACAGCAAGACTTGAAGACGGCTCAGCAAATCGCGTTCGCCTAACCCCAACTCTTCGGCAACCTTGCGGTAGGGCGAGGAGCAAATCGGAAAACCTTGTTGCAGGCGGTTGATGATGGCTTTGTCGACGTCGTCCATCGCGTTATTGCCGCTCATGCCGGCACCGCTTGCCTGGAAAACTCCGCCGCCGGTTTAGGCTTGGCTTGCACGTCCGCATTCACGGCGTATAACGCCCCACGCTGTTTGAAGCAACGCCGGCTGAACAACACTTCGAAGGCATAGTCCTGCAATTCGCACACTTGCCGAAGCTCGTTCCATTGCTGCAACACCGTCTCTCGGCTCTTGCCGTGTATCATGCAATACAAGTTATAAGGCCAGTTTGGCGTTTGGCGAGGACGCCGATAACAAAGGTTGACGCAGCGTTGCCGGCTAACCCGTGCACCGATCTCGTCCACACTCGCATCGGGAACATCGATCACAATCATTGCATTGGCACGGTAACCCAGCCGCCGATGGCGGACTACGACGCCCCAACGCTTGATCAAACCCAACGTTTTGAGCACCTGCAATCGCTCGATAACTTCGGCCTCGCTCAACGCCAAACGCTCGCCAATCGCCGCGTAAGGCCTGGGCGCAATCGGCAAGCCGCCTTGCACGGTGGCGATCAAGCGCAAATCGATGTCATCAATCATGCAAATCCAACTCGAAACCCAAATTGATGAAATAGTCGGCCAACATCGGCAGCAACATGGCTTGATAGCCGGTTTGGCTTTCGATGTCGGCGACCACCGTCTGCAAATGCCGGTTATCGTCGGCCACCACCACAAACCACAAGTTAAAGCGGTTCTCGCGCTCGTAGTTATGGTTGACTTCGGCATAGGTGCTGACCATCTCGGCAACCCGCGGCAAATCAGCTTCAGGGACGGCCATCGCCACCAAGGCGCTGTTGCCTATGCTGTTGGGGGCGATGACCGGGCCGATACGGCTGATCATTTGTTGTTCGGACAAAGCATGAAAGGCATTCAACACCTCGTCTTCGCTGACGCCTAGCTGTTCGGCGATGTCGCGGTAAGGCGTAGCGCTGAGCGGAAAATCCTGCTGGTAGTCGTTGAGCAGGCGTTTATGCAACGGCGCCAGCATGCTACCAACCTATGCGATTGGCGCGGTCGGTGAAGAAAATGCCGCTGGGTTTTTGCGCCGGCAGCCGGGCGGTTTCCGCAAAGGTTTCGGTGTCGAAAACCATCAACCGATCTTCGTCGCGCACCGCCAGCCAGACCGACTCGCCGCGAGGGCTGAATTCCATATGCAGCACGGCCTTGCCCGGTTGCAGGGTTTTGACGATATTGAAATCCTTGACGTCGATGACCTGCACGGTTTGATTGTCCGGGAAGGCGAAATTGACCCAAATCTGCCGGCCATCGGGCCGAGCACTGACGAACACCGGTTGGCCGGCGAGCGCAATACGCTTGACCAGATGCCAATCCCGTTTGTCGATCACCAAGACTTCATGACGGCCGATCGCCGGCACGAATAACCAGTCGCCGGCCATCGTCCAGCCTTCCAGATGCGGCATTTTGTAGACCGGCAATTGCTCATCGTCTTTGCCGTAATCTTGCAAAATAGGCTTCACACCCTGTTCCGGCTGCCACAAATCCAGCAGCGCCAGGCCTTTTTCGCCGAACAAACCGGCGGCATAGAAATGGCCGTCTGGGGACAGCAAAGCGTCGTAAGGCTGTTTGCCGATGTCCTTGAATTTTTTGACCTCGGGTTGGCGGGGATTTTTGGCATCGATCAACCAGATTTCATTGCCTTCGAACAGGCTGCAGGCAAAGCGCTGTCCCGGCACGTCGACCAGACCGACGACTTTCGACAATTTGTGGTCGTCGCCATAGACGGCGGGAATCTCCGCCAGTTGCTCCAGTGTCTCGGCGGAAAAGATTTTCACGCCGCCTGGCGTGTAGTTGGACACGGCGATTAATTTGCCGTCCTGAGAAATCGCCCCGCCGATGCTGTTGCCGGCCTGGATGATACGGTTGTCGAGTTTGTCCTGCAGCAAGTCGATCTTGCTCAAGCCGCCATCGCGACCGAACACATAGGCATAACGCTGATCGCGCGAAAACACCACCGAGGCATGCGACAAATCGCCCAGGCCTTCGATGCGGCTCAACATCGCAGGTTTGCTGGTATTGACGATTTGCACGCTACCGGCTTCGCGTTCGATCACGACACCGAGATCGCCGGTGGCACGCAGCGCGACTGGTGTACAAGCGATCAAGCCACAGGCGGCAACGCCCAGCAACAGCGTGGATACTTTATTCATAACGAAGGCTTATTCAATGAAATCGGAATAAAATCGCGGTACAGCCGATTTCTCGGCCAAACTGCGGCATTAAACAGCGGACGTCAATGTCCGCACCACTGGTCTTCACAAGGGCGGCCATCACCGTCGCCATCGGTAAGACTTCCTGGGCAATTGTTCAAATAAAAGGTCGCTTCCGCGCAAGAGGTCATTTGCGAACAATGGGATTTCCCGCTGCAATGGAATTGAGTTTCCTGGTGTTGCTCGGCTGCGATCCAGGTTTCGGATTGTTCCGGCCGCGTCATATCCATCTCGCCCGGCAGATTGGCTTTGCCGAATTTAGCCACCGCCGTGATCACCACCAACACGATGCCAATGGCCACGATGGTAGAAGCAAAACGGCTTTGGCTGTTTACTGGCCGGTAAGCATCATTGCACAAACTCTTGTTCGGCGGCTGTTTTCGGCGTCGAGGCTGATGTAGAAACTTGCTTTTAGAAATATCCCGACCGGAAAAAACGCTTTTAACGCCTTCAATGCTCACCGATTCGGCTTTCCTACGGCCATTGATGTCCTGCGCGACGGTGAAATGCATCACATCACCCTCTACCGGCCTACGTTCGGCAACTTTCAAATCAGCAATATGGAAAAAAACTTCTTCCGTGCTGTTTTCCAATTGGATGAAACCGAAACCGCGTTCATCGACCCAGGTTTTTAACCGCCCCTTCTCCATACCTTTGCCAATCGACTACGGCTTATTGGTATAACTTGCCGTCATATTTCAACCAGCCGTCAACATGCCGACGGCTAGGGTCACGATGGGTCCAGTGCAGAACGCCGCCTTTATCGTTCCATTCGTATTCGCCGTACAACTCGACCTCATCGCCTATTTTCAGGCCTGCCACGGGCTCGGCAAGATCGATGTTATGCGCCACCAGCAGCGTCAAACCGGAAGCGAGCGCAACCAGAAAACGTTGATGGCGGCTGCCAGCGTTATCATCGGGCAATACCTTGATGACTTTGGCCTGAACTTGCGCTTGGAAATTGCTGCGATGAGTCTTGAACGCCTCGGCTAAAATCTGCTCGTCGCTTTGCTTGGCGCGGGCTTCGGCGCTGTGCAACGGCGAATAGTGGCCGCTTTCAATATCCCCTAGCCACAAAGCTGCCACCGCGGTGAAAATCAAGATCAACTTCATGCCATTCCCCCTCGGCTCGAACAAAAGTCTGACTTACGGCTGACGCAAGCGGGCAATCAACCAGCGACTGTCATCGATAGTCAGGAATTGCCGCCAAGGCGGCATCGCCGTGCCTGCCCGGCCATTCTGGATAGCGTCCAACAATAATTGGTCGCTTGTTCCGGCCAAAGCATCCGGCATCAGCGACGGCCCTAAACCGCCTTTCGGCGGTAAACCATGGCAGGAACCGCAGTCGTGCTTGAGCATATTCAGCAATTCCTGTTGCCGCTGCGCACTGGGCTCGCCGGCTACGGCAACGCCGCATGCCAGCAACAATAACCAGAAACAACGCATCGATCAAGGTTTGACGCTACCGTAATAGCCGGCAATATCAGTGATCTCGCTGTCGGTCAACGAACCGGCAATCGCGTTCATGATGTCCGACTTACGGGTTTTATCGCGGTATTGCTTGATGGCTTTTTTCAGATACTCAGGATCGCGACCGGCCAGCGGCGGGAATGGCGCGTCGGCGCTGGGGTTACGAATGCCGTGGCATTGCGAACACACCGCCGCCGCTTTCGATTGCCCGACGTAGAGACTGGCTGCCTGACTGGAGCCGGCGGCCAGCAGGCCGCCCAGCAGGATCAAGGAAATTTTTGCTCTCATTTGCCTTGCTCCATTTCATCAGGCGACAAGCCGCGAGTCATGTATTTGACCCGACCTCTGGAGAAGATACCGGCAGGGCTTTCCATCGGCACCGAAGCGACTTTTTGCAGGCTGTTGGAGTCGTAGACCACCACTTCGTCGCCGTTGTAGCCGGCGCTGATGTAGAGGAATTTACCGTCGGCGCTGTATTCAGGGAAATAGGCATGGCCGCCGACATCCAGAGTTTTAACCACTTCCAGCGATTTTTTGTCGATCAACTGTACGGTGCGGGCGCGTCTGTCCTTGCTGATGATGTCGACCGCGACATAAGGCGCGTTGGCATGAGCGGCGGGCGACTCGGTGCCGCCGGATACCGGCACTTGCTTGACGACTTCCATTTTGTCCAAGTCCCAAACGCTGACGACCATTTTGTCGCAATCGCCGAAGTTGGTGCCAAAGCCCAAGGTGCGGCCATCGACTTTCACAGCCGATCCGCCGCCGACGTGCGGCACGCAACCGGCTTCGAGTTTTTTGATCAATTTGCGTTCTTCCAAATCGATCGCCGCGACGATGCTGTCGTCATAGGACGCGACCATCAATTTCTTGCCGCCGTGGGTCAGGAAGGCGTCGTGCAGGTGGCGGCCGACGTTTTCGATGCGGGTAACCGGGAAGCCTTCTTTCTTGTAATCGACTACCCAAACTTGACCAGCGTTTTCCAGCGCAATCGCAAAGATGTCGGCATACGGGGTACCGATGATCATGCCGGAGTCTGAGGACACATGTTTACCGTCGGGATCGGTACCTTCCAGTTCGAAAGTTTTCAACGGCTCCAAGGTGTCGGCGTCGAGAATCACGGCGTTATGCGGCACGAAGGAGCCGGCCATGATGTATTTGCCGTCGCGCGATACGCCCATGCCGGGGCCGTTGTAACCGGTCTTGATGCTGCGTACGGCTTTCATTGAGTACAGGTCGACCTTGAAAATCTCGGCGGTATCGGTTTTCACGTAAGCCCAGCGCGGATTGGCCGGGTTGAAGTCGATGATGTGGGCGGCGGTGCCGGTCTCGACTTCGCCGACTTTTTGATGGGTCGCGCTGTTGATGAAAATAGCCTTCGAGCCTTCGCCACGACCATATTTACCGCGCGCCGCGACGCCAATCAGGTTTTCGAATTTGTCGTCGATCTGGAAGGTCGGCTTGCCAGGCAAGGTGCTTTCGTCTTTGACATAGACCCGCAACGATTTTTTCATATCGTCGATAGTCCAGGCCGGATTCGGCTGTTTCGGCGTGGCTTGTAAATGTTTGATGACGCCGCGGATCTCGTCGTCACTGAGCTTGCCGTAAAACGGAGGCATCAAGGTATCGAAGCTGCCGGCCATCAAGATGGTGCGCAACGCGGTTGGGCTGCGGCCTTTCAACGTATGAGAATTGATGGCCGGTGCCAGATAACCGCCGTAATCGGCGCCGTGGCAGCTGGCACAGTTGTTTTGATATAGCTCTTCCATGTCATCGGATTTCGCTTGTGCCACTCCGGTTGACAGCAGCAAGGCAACGGCGCTAGTCAAAATGGCTTGATTCAATTGCTTTGTTCTCGTTGTTTTCATTTACAATTCCCATCGTCCGCGTAGTAAAAAAAAGAGCCAATCCTAGCCATTAAACCATAAATGCCTGCCTTAGGCAGCTTGGCCGCACCACCATGGCGCATGCAGGGATTGACTCCAGGCCGAATATCATTACAATTTCGAATCGCTATTAAATCACTCAACTCAAATTTGTCAACCACACGGGTTTTGCAGGATTAGCCACCATGGCACAAAACGACATTTACGAACTCATCGAATGCATGACAGCACTGATACGCTCGGAGGAGCGTAAGAAATGCACCGAGCTCGGTTTGCAACCGGTCCATTTTCAGGTACTTAATTACCTGTCGCGCGCCAACAAATACAGCAACACCCCGGCCGCCGTCGCCAACTACTTGGGCATGACCCGCGGCACGGTATCTCAAACCCTGATCATTCTGGAAAACAAAGGCTACATTGCTAAGAACCAGGACCTCAACGACAAGCGCGTGGTGCATCTGCAATTGCTGGAAGCCGGTGCAGCCATGTTGCAACAATCGCGGCCATCCGATCTGTTTAATACCGCCACGACCATTTTGCAAGGCAGCGAGGCGCCGCCCTCGGATGCCAACGTCTTTCAGCAAGCCTTGACCGCACTGCAAAAGGCCAACCAGTCGCAATCGTTTGGGGTTTGCAAAAGTTGCCGCAACTTTAGCCAAAAAGACGGCGAATTCTTTTGCTTGCTGACCCAAGAAAAGCTGACCACCGGCGACAGCGAACAAATCTGCCAGGAGCACATTCCGGTTTGAATAGCCATTCTCTGCCACGCATCGCA
>Ga0172367_10006867_pt1 | contig 13209 bp, 22 predicted proteins | sample Lak10m_FD_114542 | JGI IMG/M metagenome (GOLD analysis project Ga0172367, IMG submission 114542) | Freshwater microbial communities from Kabuno Bay, South-Kivu, Congo - kab_022012_10m | ecosystem: Environmental > Aquatic > Freshwater > Lake | place: Democratic Republic of the Congo: South-Kivu...
AAATTTCCAAGTGAGAAAAATGAAAATAGCACTAATTAGTGATGTTCACTTAGAATTCGGTGACTGCTTCTTTAAGAATACAGAAAACGCTGAAGTGTTAATTCTTGGCGGTGATATTTTGATTAGCCAAGAATTACACGATTTTGATGAACCAATCAATGAGTTAGAAAAAAAACTATTGGGTAAGCGTGGATTAAGCGTAAGTATTTATAAAAACTTTCTAAGGCGTTGTAGTGAACAGTTCAAACATGTAATTTATATCGCAGGTAATCATGAATTTTATCATGGAAAGTATCCTGCTGGCATGGATTATTTACGCAATGAATTAACTAACTATCCAAACATTACATTCTTAGAAAACGAGACTATTGAAATTAATGATGTAACATTTATTGGTTGCACATTATGGACTGACATGAATAATGGAGATCCTACTACTATTGCTACTATAAAAGGAATGCTTAATGACTATAGACAAGTACGGCGTGATGATTTACAGTATAGAAAATTACAACCAGAAGATACACTTGAGTTTCACAGAAATTCTATAAAGTATATTAGTAATACAATTAGTGAAAATCCTAACAAAAAGTATGTTGTAGTTGGTCATCATGCTCCTAGTAAATTATCTACTAAACCAAAATATGAGAAAGATTTTCACATGAACGGCGGGTATAGTAGTGATTTAACAGAGTTTATTAATAATCATCCACAAATCGTATTGTGGACGCATGGTCATACACATGACAAGTTTGACTATATGGTTGGTAGTACAAGAATTGCGTGTAATCCACGAGGTTACGTTGGTTATGAAGTTCATGATGAAAACTTTGAACTTATGTTTTTGGACATCTAAATTAATTTAGTTGCCCAAAATGTTTGTTGTAAGATGTAGTTTGTGTTAATATAGCATCACGTTGCTAGACAACGATTAATTAAGAGGAAATATATGCGAGTAACAAAACAAAGTCAACTTTTAGAAGCACTACGCACTGGTGAGCAACTCACCGCAACCGAAATTACCCAACGTTTCGGTATTAAAAATCCTACTGCCACAGTAAGTGATTTGCGGTTTAATGGTTTCGCAGTGTATACTAACCAGCGTAAAAATAAACCCACTACATATCGTCTTGGCACTCCAAGTCGCAAAGTAGTTGCTGCTGGTTATCGTGCTCTTGCTATGGGCTTGACTGCTTAATCTCGGGAGAGATAAACTTAATGACGGGCACATTTGCCCGTCTTTTTATTTAAGGACTTACTATGAACCATCAAACAGACGAGATTTTTACAATATTACAAGAAGAATGTGCCGAAGTGATCACCAGTATAAGCAAGTGTAAACGATTTGGATTACATACACTTATCCCACAAACCGATACGAAAGAAACTAATATGCTAAGATTATCTAAAGAATTGGGTGATGTATTAGCAATGATTGATTTGTTAGTTGAGCAAAAATTAGTCACTACTCAGCAACTTGAAGAATATAAAGAAAATAAGCTTGAAAAACTTAAAAAATGGTCCAACATTAAAATAAATAAGAAATGATGATTGAATTTGTAATCGGAATAATTATTGGGCTTGTACTAGGTTTTATGTACTTGGTACATAGTGTTAAAATTCATGTTAAAAACCAAGAAAAGATTAAGATTTACAAAACTATTGATACTAGTAGAAGAATTGAACCCAATCTTTCCATTGAACTTGTCAATAATGTTTATCTAGTATATAATGAAAAGACTAGCGAGTTTGTATGTCAAGGAAACACACATGCTGAAATTGAAGAAAGGTTGTTGTTTAACAAGATTTCCGACGCAGTATTAGTGGACAAGAATAATATTGATAGAAAATTTTATATTTTTAAAGACGGTAAATTAGAAACTGTAAGAGCAGTATGAAAATAAACTTAAGTAAATATGGTAACAGAGGGCAAAAGTCTAAAATTCAAATTGATGGATTTGATGTTTGGAGTCTTGACCACACACTTGCTGGAATTATATTACCATGTTTATTACAGCTTAAGTCAACCAAACATGGTGTTCCAAATGAATTTGTTGAAGTAGGTGGTGAAGATTACTCAAGCCAACTTAGTTTTGATTTTTATACAGAGACACATAAAGAAGCTTGGGATATTGGAGCAAAACGTTGGGATGATGTTTTGGATAAAATGATTTGGTCATTTTATCAAATTGCTTATGTTGATATGGATAAATTATACCATCATGGTAAGGTTGATTATTCTTGGATAAAATCAGATACAAAATTTCTTAATCCTATAACTAATAAAACAGAAGATACATTTAAAATGGTTGAAAACTCTACGAGCACTCATTGGTATGATGCTGAAGGAGCTAGAGTACATATGGAACGAATACAAGAAGGTATTGAGTTATTCGCTAAACATTATCGCAGTCTGTGGGATTAAATGGATAATACTGAGTTTGCTACAACAGTCAGTATAAAATACGGTGAATTAAGTAATTATTTAGAATGGTGTAAATCCAATTGTCAATATACTTGGTCAGTAAAAATCATTAACGAAGCGGGTAATCAACCAGGCGATTATCTTTTTAGATTTAACAACAGCACAGATTATACAACATTTCTAGTATGGAAGTCTTAAAAATATATTACTTGACTGGTGATAACCTTGAGTTAGCTCAATTACTTAAAGATAAATCACTTAAAAAACACATTGAAAAGTCTACAACTTTTGATCATAACCTCATAGTAAAGTTTTACGAACAAACTCCAGACAGTGTAGTTAGTTACTTTACAATAAAGTACGGAGATTATATCAAAAATATAAATGATATTATACCCGATCGTACTCCAGTCATGTATGTAGATTATATGCCAAAACGGGATTAACAATAATTTAGTATAAATACATTGTAGGAGAACTAACATGGATTTTCGCCAATACCTTGATTTAATTGAAGATATTACTACTGAGCCTGAAGTAGGTGATGTTGTTGAGTTTGAGTGTGGGGACACACTAGTTGAGACAACTATTGCTGAATTAACAGAAGATGGAGTAATTGTCCACATTGATGAAACAATGCTACAACTGTTTATTGAAGGTAAACGACAAATTAATGAAATGATGCGTATGGGTGTTGATAGTGATGCTAGCGCAGCAGGATCATATAAATTAGGTGAAGATGAAATGGAAGAGGCTAAGTATCAAGGGCGTGAAGTTCCACTTGGTAAGCCAATGAAGGGTGATGTAGCCAAGAGTAAAGTATATGTCAAAGGTCCAAAGGGCAATGTTGTTAAAGTAAACTTTGGCGATAAGAATATGCGTATTAAGAAAAGCAATCCTAAACGCCGTAAATCATTTAGAGCAAGACATAATTGTGCTAATCCTGGCCCACGTTGGAAAGCAAGATATTGGTCTTGCCGTGCTTGGTAGCCAAAATAATTTACAACACTACAAAAATTAGATAAAATACAATATGTCCAAGAAAAATAAGCCTGGGGATAATTATGTCCGCTATGAGGTTATAACCCAAGAAGATGAGAATGGTGATATGATATTGCCTATCCCACCTGAAGTTTTAGAAAAGTTAGGTTGGAAAGAAGGCAATGAAATAGACATTCAAGTAGGGGAAAACGGGACAATTTATTTAACTAGAAAAGATTGATGGAAATTCAAAATAACCAATATAACGACATATTTATTTTAGGTGATGGAGCTGACAGTTTAAGCATTGATTTTGACTTTAATGGTAAAGATACAAGAAACTTAAGTGATGAATTAAAAGTTATAAGTCTATATGACGCAGATAGTGTAAGCCCACTTGATATTTCAAGTATTCTAAACAACATTAATAATACAACATATAATACAGGCCCGTGGGGAAATCTCATTACAGGATCTGGGGGCAGTGGCAGTAATAGTGCGATCTCAGGAGGAGGTGGCAGTGGTGGGTATGTATATACTAATACTGGTACAGGCAATTTAAATTGGAATCAAAACTGGCCTTCTATATCTGCTGGTGATACTTACCCAAATTTAAATGTACAAGGTGATGCTAACTTTGACGGTGATTTGAAAATAAAAGGTAAAAGTATTTTAGAATCATTAGAAAAAATTGAAGAAAAACTAGCAATATTTCGTCCTAACGAAGAACTTGAAGAAAAGTGGGAAAAACTACGTGAATTACGTAATCAATATGTTGAAATGGAAAAAGACATTATTGAGAAGGAAAAACTTTGGAGTATATTGAAAAAATAACGTGAAGTCAGATAATACAATACGAATCAGTGGGTCAGTGATTGATGTACTACCCAATGCTACATTTAAGGTAAAACTTGAAACAAACGCAACAATACTAGCATACTTGTCTGGTAAAATGCGTCAAAATGAAATACGCATACTGCTTGGTGATAATGTAGATGTTGAACTAAGTGTGTATGATTTGACAAAAGGCCGTATTGTTCGTAGACATTAATAACTGTCTTGTTGTAATAAATACAATATGCGAGACATTATTACACTACTTGAGGATAAATCAAAGCCTCAAGATATAGAAATTATACCATTAAACTTCACGCCAAATGAAGTAAGCCCTGTTATGTCTAAGGATACCTTAGACTTACACTATGACAAACTAGCAAAGGGCTATGCTGAAAGATATAATAAAAAAGAGGGCGATCCTGAATTTAATTACGCAGGTGCTTTCTTACATAATCTTTGGTTCCCACAAATGCGTGAGGTAAGAAAAGATAATCCACCAAACGGCCCAATAAAAGGGTTTATAGATAAGCATTACGGTAACTACGATAATTTCCGCAATGAATTCCAAACTGAAGCTATGAAATTGCAGGGTTCAAATTGGATATATTTAGCATATGATGGATCAATCAAAACTATTAAAAACCATCAAGTGCGTAGTGATATACTATTATTGATTGATTGGTGGGAACATGCTTTCATCATAGATTATGGCAGTGATAAAAAGAAGTATTTAAAAGAGATTTTTAAGATTGTAAATTGGAACGTTATCAATACAAGATGGGGTAAGAGTTTGTGAAACCTGTATTGATACTAGAACATCAAATACCTGAAAACATAGCATATTTAGGCACATACTTACAGAGTAAAAATATTCCATACAAAGTTTTTAATGCTGAACGTGACAAAGAATTTCCTAGTTCTATAAATGATTATTCAGCATTGGCAGTAATGGGAGGTAGTATTAGTGCTAATGACCCATTACTTACCAATAGACAAGCAGAAATACTGATTTTACAAGCAATGTATCGTGATATTCCAGTTATTGGGCATTGTCTAGGTGGACAACTTATGGCAAAAGCTTTAGGCGCAAAAGTGGTTAGTAGTCCTTTACCTGAGATTGGTTGGCAAGAAATCAATTATACTCAACATAAAGAAGTAGATGAATGGTTTGGAATAGATAAAACGGATGTAGTCATACATTGGCATTTTGATAGTTTTGAAATTCCAATTGGAGCCACATTGTTAGCCAGTACCGAAGCCTGTCCTAACCAAGCATTTAGTATAGGAAAGCATTTAGCTATGCAGTTTCATATTGAAATTGATGAAAACAAGCTGAATTTTTGGACAAGTGATAAAGATCCTAATTGGGAAAAACTTGCCAGTCAGCATGAAACTGTACAAAATAAAGAACAAATGTTAGATGGTGCTAGATATTTCATGGAAAAACATAAAAAGACTGCAGATAAAATCTATAGTAATTGGCTCAAACCAGTTTGTGATATATAAAAAATTTACAAAAAATGTATAAATACATTTATTAAATAGGTATTTATAATATGTCTATCACGTTATCATCATTAATTGGAAATACATACCAAGGTGCTCAAGGTATACAAGGTCTTCAGGGTTCAGGATCAAATGGACTTCAAGGTACTCAAGGCCTTCAAGGATCTGGTACTAACGGCTCTCAAGGGGTACAGGGATTACAAGGACAACAAGGCGGAGGAGCAGCTGGTATTACAACAACTGATGACACCTCGACAAATGCTAGTTTCTATCCAGTTATGGTAAATGCAGCAGGTACAACAACTAATGTTGTTGTTACAACAACCAAACTATATTTCAATCCAAGTACTGGTAATATGAGTGCTACCCAATTTAACACATTATCTGATGCTCGTGTTAAAAATAATATAGAAATAATTACAGATCCTTTTGCTATCTTGGATAACATTTCAGGATATAAGTTTAATTTTGTTGATACAGGAATGCCAAGTGTAGGTGTACTTGCCCAACAAGTAGAAAAAGTATTACCTGAGTTAGTTGCTACAAATCCAAATGGGGACAAAACAGTTTCATATAATGGTATTATTGGTGTATTAGTTGAAGCAGTTAAAGAACTAAAAGTAAAGATTGAGCAATAATAAATTGTATGATATCACTTAGTGAAAGTGCTGCTACAAAAATAAATGAGATATTAACTGAAGAAGGCCCAAATACAAAAATACGTGTTTTTGTACAAGGTGGCGGATGTTCAGGATTCAGTTATGGGTTTAGTATAGACGAATCAAGTAGTGAAGATGACTTCATTATAGAAAGTAACAATGTTAAAATACTAGTTGATGCAATGAGCGCCACATATCTACAAGGTGCTGAAATTAATTATAAGGAAGACTTAGACGGGTCATCATTTGTGATTAAAAATCCAAATGCTACTACGACCTGTGGTTGCGGGAGTTCGTTTAGTCCATTTTGATAAATACAAAATAAGGACTAAAAAATGGCAATTTCAGGACAACTGAACATCAATATTGGTTTACCTAATGAATCAACTGGTAGTGATTCATTATATACCGCATTCAATAAGATACAAGATAATTTTTCAAACGTATTTGCTTGTGCCAGCCCATATAGCAATATCATTGCGGGCAATGGTATTACTGTCAATGATGATTCTGCTAATGGTAATATAACAATTGATAACGCTGGTGTCATTAATATCATACCAACATCTAGTATAAATGTAAGCGATGATGGATTTGGAAATTTTCAACTATCTGTTACAATGGATGCTAATGGTAATATCGTAGGTGGTGTAACAAGCGTAGGTCTACAATCAGCATCATCAAGCAGGTTAACAGTAACAGGGCCAAGTCCAATCACTTCTACTGGTACTTGGATTGTTGATTTGGCAACTAGTGGCGCTACAGCAGGAACATATACGTATCCTACTATGACAGTAGATGCTTATGGTAGAGTTACAAGTATAAGTAGTGGAGCAAGTGTCGGTACAGTTACAAGTGTAGGATTGACGCCAGGATCAGGTATACAAATAACAGGTGGTCCAGTAACAACTTCGGGAACTATCACAGTTACCAATACAGGTGTGACAAGTTTAACAGCAGGATCAGGCATAACATTAAGTGGAAGCAATGGTGCTGTTACAATTAGTAGTCCTAGCACAGGTGGAACTGTTACAAGTGTTGGAGTTGTAAGTGCTACATTAAATGTTTCAGGTAGTCCTATTGTTACGTCGGGCACTGTTAATATTGAAATTCCTACTAACTTAACACTTCCAGGCAATTTAACAGTAACAACTGGTGCCGTTATCAATGGTGGCTTAATATTAAATGCCATACCAGCAATTAATTTTATTGATAGTAATGGTGCTAACAGTGACACTTCAATATACTATATTAATTCAGGTGGCATTGAAGCATTAGTTGTAGCATTAAACAATAACAACAAATTAGAAATTTACAACGGAAATGTAAGTATACCCTCACAATTAGTAGTAGCAAATGGATTGGTTTTACAAAATATTCCAGCTATTAACTTTATTGATAGTAATAGCACTTCAACTGATACATCAATTTATTATATTAACTCAGGTGGAACAGAAGCACTAGTTACAGCATTGAATGGTTCTAACAAAATTGAAGTTTATAATTCCAATGTATCTATTCCTGTAGGGTTAAATGTAGGTGGTGGCATAGCATTAACTTCTACTCCATCTATTAATTTTTATGACAGTAACGGGACTGCTACTGATACATCAGTATATTATATTAACTCAGGTGGCTTAGAAGCATTAGTCATAGCTTTAAATGCTTCAAACAAGATTGAAATTTATAATGATGGTATTGTAGTGGGCGGCAACCTAACTTCAAATAGTGCTGTAAGTTTTAATGGAGTACAAACACTTACTACAGGTAATCCAGTTAGTTTAACAACATATTCAACAGTATTTACCACATCAGGAGCAAGTGTATCAACATTAGCAGCAGGTGTAGCAGGACAAATAAAGACATTTATGATGAGCGGACACGCAGGTGACATGGTTATAACTGTTACTAACGCTGGTTGGGGAGGGAGTGGAACAATGACATTTAGTGCCACTGGACAAGGTTGTACACTTCAATATGTATCAAACAAATGGTATTGCGTGGGCAATAATGGTGTAACTTTTGCCTAATATAGGAAAACAAAATGCTAGTAAAAATAACTGAACTTAATAATATTGGATCAAATATATCATATACAACACTTATTCCTGTTGTTGATACAGCTGGGACAGCAACAACTGAAAAAGCTAATCTACAAATCGTAGGTAATCTAATATTAAATGGGGCAGGTGGTAGTAACTTTCCTAGAGCAGCACAAGCAAATATAGCGTTAAGTGTAGCCAACGCAGCACAACCAAATATAACAAGTGTTGGTACATTAACAAATTTATTAGTAGCAGGTAATGTTACGGCAAATAATTTTATAGGTAATCTAGCAGGAAATATAACAAATGCGGTTTTTGCTACTACAGCAGGAACAGTTGAAACAAATGCTCAGCCAAACATTACAAGCGTAGGCACTCTATTAGACTTATCAGTAACAGGTAACATTAATTCAAATGCTAATGTATATGCTAATTGGATAATAAGTAGTAGTTACATTTCAGGAAATGCTAATCCATTGTATCACATACCTTCAGGAAATTTAACTGGTGTGGATGGTAATGTTAGTAATGTACTTAGGGGTGACGGCTCATTTGGCACTTTTACAGGTGTTCAAGGTATACAAGGAGTGCAAGGACTACAAGGTTTAGGATCTGAAGGTATACAAGGTACACAAGGAGTTCAAGGACTACAAGGATTAGGATCTCAAGGTATACAAGGTACACAAGGAGTTCAAGGACTACAAGGATTAGGATCTCAAGGTATACAAGGCACATTTGGTTTGCAAGGAGTTAATGGGTTAAACGGATCAACAGTAATACAATATATTTGTGAAAATACCGGTGGTTCTGATCCGTCGGGTTTTGGTAATTTTTCGTCAAATAATTCATCTTTAGCTTCGACTGGTTCATTTAAGTTTGCCTATGCTAATTTATCAGGAGCTCCTAGTGAAGGATTCTTTGATACAATCACCTACGCACTTGTGAATGGTATAACAGTTTATATGCAGTTAACTGTTCAAAACAGTAGTAATAACGGATTATTTAAAGTAGCAAGTGTAGCTTATTCAGATCCTGGTAATGGTGGACAGTATACAGTTACAATTGATGGTGGTGCTGCCGTTTATGGATATGGAAACTTCACAGTAGGAGATGTTGTTGGCGTAGCATTTTCATTAAATGGAGCACAAGGAATACAAGGAATACAAAGTCTACAAGGATTACAAGGCACCTTTGGTTTACAGGGAATTCAAGGTGTTTCTGGAGGAGTGGGTATTCTTGGTTTTGCTAGTGGTTATGTCAATGCTGGCACTTTTGTTACTTTAGATAATATCAAAGCCACAGTTTCTACTGAGGGTAATCGCAGCCTTCAATTAGCCACAGTCAGTGGTTCATTCGCTGCTCACGTAAATGCTAGCTATACTTTGTTTATAGGCGGCGTTTCCGGAATTGGTGCTTCTATAACAGTAACAACTACTCCAGCTCTTGCTATCAACTTGAACTTTGTGGATGTTGGCGATCTAGCAACTTATATAATTAATGATACCACAAATAGTCGTTGCTATCGCATAACTTTGATGATTGGCGCTAGTTATAACAACAACATGATTAGTATTGAACGATTGATATGAATTCACAAAATTTCAACGCAAATAAAAATAGATTTGGGTTATAAAAAAAATTTCAATTCACAAAATACGTATAAGTATTTTTATAATTTAAGTAATATAAAGAAATGATACAATATAAAATCTCAGTAATATCTACCCACCTCAATTTAGAAGTTGACAATTTAAAGAACGTAGTTTATAAAGTAAGTTGGATTTATCAAGCAAAAGAAGATTTTCACGTAGCTGACCTTTTTAAGGACACTTTGTTATCTGCTCCGAAAGAAGATGACTTTATAAACTTTAATGATCTCAATGAAGAAATAGTGACTGGTTGGATAACCTCTATTGAAGATATGGAGTCATTAAAAGAACAAGTAAACAAAAATTTACAGGCTGTAAAAAATCCCCTTAAGACTGAAATTGCTGTTCCATGGAATAAACTACCAAATTATACAGAAGAAGAATTTTATGTCATTACAAATGCTGGCACAGTAGTAAGTGAACCAACACATTGGAATAGTCATGCGTTTAATCAAGCACTGGTTCCATATGGTTTCACCAATCCACTTCCAGCTAATGCGATAGCATATAGGCAGTGTATAAGACCAATCAATGAACCGCTTGATTTGGGAAATCAAACAAAAATATATCAGGCAGTATTCCTTGAACATAAAAAATTTGATGAGAGTTTTTACAAACTTGGAAAGTTAAAGTGGTCGTTTGATACTGGTGTAGCAGTCGCCGAATATCCAATCGTTAAACTTTCAGTACCCGAGATACAGGCTAGACTTACTACTATCCTTAAAAAACAAGTTGATCATTTATCAGGACTAGGGCATACTGTTAACCTTAAAAATATAGGTTATGAAATATTTCCAAATCATGAATTCGCTAATACGATTGTTTCAAAAATTATAGTAATGAATGACACTGATATTACTAACTGGTACCAAGGTCCTGAAATTAAAATTGTCAACCGTGAGACACTACAAAATATTTTAATTCATGTTAATATTTTAATTGACCAAATACAAACGTTTAAGACAAATAAAATTAAAGAAATTAACGAGTCAAAAACACTTGAGCAACTTCAAAGCATAATTTTAGTGCCATAAAAAAAGCCCCTTACGGGGCTAAAATTTATTTTTATTGTTTTAATTATGCCGTAGCAACTTCAGTAGTAACATCAGTTGCCGTGCTTGCTACTTCGGCTTGTTTTGTTTTTGCACGTGCCTTGATTGATTCAATACTTGGCTTTGACACAGAAGCCTTGACCTTAACTTGTTTTACAGCCTTACTTTGGGCACTACGATCACTAAGCGTATCATTGATAGTTGCCTGATCACTAGGGCTAGCAAACTCAGGAAGCGTAAGCATATGCTTAAGTGCCTCAATTTTAGTCAGTGGAGTAGCCAACTCAACGAACTCGCAACGAGTGGCCCCACCTTTAGTGAATTGCTTGACCCTACGAACCAAGTCATCAGTGAAACGAACCTTAGCATTACCATTGTGAACAGTGATACCAACTACTTTAAAAGTCTTATCAGACATGATTACCTCGACAAAAGTTTAGTTAAATTAAAATTTTTACTACAGAATAATTATACTACCAAAACAAATAGTTGTCAACAAACAATTTACCCAATTACTGTGGGGGATTGTGACCACTGGATACTGGGATAGCAGCCTCGCTCAACAGCAACCGACCATATAATGCTTTAGCTTGCATAATAGCATTGTATGAGTTATCACTGTTAATATAAGCTTGATATACACCAGCACCAGGACTATCACTTGTACGAACGAGAACATAAAATTGATTCATGTTAAACTCCAAAGAATAAAATTAATGAAAAGAAAACTACCAAAATTACAACACTTTCAACGAAAGCACTACTAGTATACAGCCAACTACGAAATTTGTCAAGCATTTTTACACCACCAAAACATAGGGTTTGTTCCACTTACCAATGTTCAGGTCAACATAGTAAGCAATATTGAAATAATCAGTTTGGATATCAGATTCATCGTACCAATCAGCAGACTTAAGTGCCTTGAAAGCCTCAGTCAAAAATGCCTTAGCCTTACCAGTAAAGTGTTCTTGGAACCAGTAGGGGTTAATATCAATTGATTGGTTCTTGCGAATGTACGCAACCTGATCTTCCGAAAAGTGTTTAGCGTAGGGCTTTTCGGCATCGGTCTTAATGTAGTTTTCAATGAAGTCAATTTTACCCGACTTGACTGTAAGACAGATGGTGCTATGATTGCGGACACTTAGCGAACCCTTGACACCATACTTAGCCAATACAGGCTTAAGTGCTTGGGCGATTTTTGCTTTGCGTTCTTGGTTCATCCATGCCATGTTTAGCTCCTATTTATCAGTTTCAATACTTTGTATTATACACCCAAAACTATTTATTGTCAAATCTTGGGAATACGATAAGTAATACCTTGATTGGTAACTCTTTTTACGACACCCAAAAGGTCATAATCGGATTCCAATAATGCTAGGGTTTTACGGTCACGCACTACGGGCCTGTCAATTTTCAAACTTATAAACTTTTTGCGATATTCAATATGAAATTCCTTACCTGCGTATACTAGGGTAAGTCCCATACGCATACGCTCGGCACGATTTTTTTCGGCTTCTGTGTATAAAGTAGCATTTGCGAAACTACGCATACAGGCATCACGAGCAGCATACCAACTAAACTTACCAGCACTTTGATATTCAAGTTCTTTAGTATCCATTTCGTACTCCGTAAATTAACTGTAAATAATGCTATTATACACCCTTGCCCATTTATTGTCAAATAACATGTAATCTGGCTTGAACATACCTGTGTTGTTTACGCTCACTGTATCTCTCAAACAACACTAACTTAGTAGTAAATCCTGCAGATTTTAATGCCTGTAATGCTCTATTGTAGTCAGGAAGATCCCAGCCCCAAACTTTGTAACTGCGAGTTCCATCTACCAACCTATCATTAAAGATTGTTAGCATAGGACCAGCTAACTTACGTATAATTTTGCTTGATTCTAGTATCACAATATTCTCCTAATCGCAAGACAACATACGGCTAAATTTGGCATGTACAAGCAACCCTGTAGGATCAGGATGTACATTATAAATACCTGTACCATATCCTTCTGTTGGGAACCTACGAATTTCTTTTGCTACTTCCTCA
>Ga0172367_10006871_pt1 | contig 13206 bp, 13 predicted proteins | sample Lak10m_FD_114542 | JGI IMG/M metagenome (GOLD analysis project Ga0172367, IMG submission 114542) | Freshwater microbial communities from Kabuno Bay, South-Kivu, Congo - kab_022012_10m | ecosystem: Environmental > Aquatic > Freshwater > Lake | place: Democratic Republic of the Congo: South-Kivu...
AGCCCATCAAATTCGACCAGAATCCGGGTGCCGCTTCAGTTCCCGAACCTGAGCCCGAAACTGTGATGTAAACCAGCAGGGCCGCGCATAAAATGCCGGTAATAATCCAGATTTTCGCACTGATCACAGGCTGGTAATTTTGCAAAACCTTGTGCGGAGCGACTGCCGCTTCAGCCTGAATCCGACTCATCACTCTGTGTGTAAAGTCTGCCGAAGGAGAATTTAAATTCATACCCTTCATCAGCTGTTCGAATTGTTTATCCTGTTTGTTCATATCTAAAAAGTTCAAAGTTTCAAATTCCAAATTTCACATTTTTGCTGTTCATACCCCATGCTATAATAGCGAATATACTTCTTCATTCAGCATTTCATACAGGAACAATTGCATTCGTTTCCGTGCCCGATGTATTTTTACCTTTATATTACTGACTGTAAGTCCGGTGATGACGCTTATTTCATCCATCGATTGATTTTCATAGTAGTACAAAGTCAGCAGAACCTGATCGTCTTCCGGTAACTTTTCGAGCGCTAAATTCAGGTATTTTTCCTGATCTTCTTTTTTCGTTTCCCGGTAATAATCAACCATTTTTTGTTCATCGTCTTCTGTAACCTGACGATCATCGAGCGATTTAAATTCTATCCGACGTTTCCGCAATTCAGAAATACACGAATTGTATGCGATCGTATAAAGCCATGTCGAAAATTTCGATTTACCTTCATAGCTATCAATCTTTTGAAAGGCTTTTACAAATGTATCCTGCGCCAGTTCTTCAGCTTCTTCTGGCTTTTTCATCAGTTTCAATGCCAACGTATATACCATTTTCTGATATTTTTCCACTAAAAAAGAAAACGCCTGCACGTTCCCCTTTTTAACAGCATCAACATGGAATAAATCGTCGTTTTGCTTCATTATACCTCAATAGACGCAAAAATTGCAAAGCGGTTACAGTCCACGTTATGAATTTTGGTAAGGTGCCATTATTTCTATTCTAACGAACGACTTTTGCACGTTGCGTGATACGAGTTGTTTTAACCCGCAACCCGAAACATGTAACCTGTAACATTTTTTTAAAATTTTGTAACCGCCCGAAAATACCTGCGTCATACGGACAGATTCGAAAACAATTAAACATTTAAAATCTGATATTATGCAAGTAGAAATTTTAGTTCCGTTATCATTTTTCGCACTGGTATTTGGGTCGTGGTATGTATTTGTAACCACCAGAAACAAAGAACGTTTAGCCTTAATCGAAAAAGGTGCAAGCCCCGATTTGTTCAAAACAAAACCCGAACACGGATCAGGTTACAATACCTTTAAATATGGGTTGTTCCTGATTGGGATTGCGCTGGGTATCATAGCCGGTTACTATCTCACCGAAGGTGGTATGGACGAAGAACCTGCCTACTTTTCTATGATTTTTCTGTTTGGCGGAATTGGTTTGGTCGCTTCATTCCTGCTTCAGGGAAAATTTAAGAACAAACAGTAATTCAGAAACAGCTATTTTGGAAGCTGTCTTTCAGGTTGTCATCAGCCTGGAAGACAGCTTTTTTCATTTTTCAGATGGTTGTTTTTCGGCTTTTTCTAATCCTGAAAGTCAACTAAAACTAAGTCCAACGAGTTCTTTTTTGTACTTTAGGACAAATTTTCGCGTATGACAACAGAAAACATTCAGAAACGGATGGAGGAACTCCGGCATCAGCTCGACGAGCATAACTACAACTATTATATCCTGTCGCAACCAGTGATCAGTGATCAGGAATTTGATTTTTTGATGAAGGAGCTGGAAAAACTGGAGGCAGAAAACCCTGAGTTTTTCGACCCGAATTCCCCAACTCAGCGCGTTGGAAGCGACCTGATTAAAGAATTTAAAAAGGTTCGTCACACCTACCCTATGTTATCGCTATCGAACTCGTATTCGGTAGAGGAAATGCGCGATTTCGACCAGAAAATCAAGAAGTTGACCGACCAAACATTCGAATATGTCTGCGAGCTGAAATATGATGGAGCATCCATTAGCCTTCAATATAAAAGCGGGGTGTTACAACGCGCTGTCACCCGTGGCGATGGCGAGTTTGGTGAAGATGTTACAGCCAACGTGAAAACCATCCGGAGCATTCCACTCAAGCTGAAAGGGAGCAGATATCCTGAAGAATTTGAAATTCGGGGAGAGGTCTTAATGCCATGGAAGGTTTTTGAAAGGTTAAATCATGAACGCTTCCTTATTGATGAATCACAATTTGCTAACCCGCGCAACGCTGCATCAGGAACACTTAAATTACAAAATTCTTCAGAAGTTTCTAAAAGAAACTTAGATGCGTATTTTTATCATATTTTAGGATCGGAGCTACCAAATGATAGTCATTTTGAAAATTTACAAATTGCTAAAAATTGGGGATTTAAAATATCTCCCGATATTGAAAAATACATAAGCATTGAAGATGTCATAGCTTTTATTAGACAATGGGACGAAAAAAGACATGAACTTCCGGTTGCGACTGATGGAGTCGTTGTTAAAGTTAATTCTCTTTCATTGCAGCAAGAACTTGGTTTTACAGCAAAATCGCCGAAATGGGCAACAGCTTACAAATTTAAAGCTGAACAGGCAACGACTATTTTAGAATCAGTTTCTTATCAGGTTGGTAGAACTGGTGCGATAACTCCGGTTGCAAATTTGAAACCTGTTTTTCTTGCTGGAACTACTATAAAACGCGCCTCACTTCACAATGCTGACATCATCAGTAATCTTGATTTGCATATTCCAGACACAGTTATCATCGAAAAAGGGGGAGAAATAATCCCAAAAATCTTAACGGTTGAGAAGTCAAAACGAACTTTCTACGCGAAAAAAGTAAATTTTATTACAAACTGTCCTGAATGTGGAACCTCATTGATCCGCAAAGACGGCGAAGCTGCTCATTATTGTCCGAATGAAGATGGCTGTCCGCCACAGATTAGAGGCAAAATAGAACATTTTGTCAGTCGAAGTACCATGAACATAGACGGACTGGGAAAAGAAACGATCAAGCTTCTGTATGAAAAAGGAATTATTAGAAATATTGCTGATTTATACGAACTAAAAAACAAGTCAGAAAAACTCATTGGATTAGAGACTGTTAAAACATTTGATAAAGATGATACTAAAATTTCTAATGAAATACCATTAAGTCGCTTACTCTTCTCTATTAAAGTTGGTTCAAAATCTTTTAATCAGTGTGAAAAATTATTTGAAGCAATTGATTCTTTAAGCGATCTAGTAAAGCAATCCGAACAAAGCTTTAAAGAACTAGGAATTAAAGAAAGTGATATTAAAGGCATTAGTAAAGCTGTATCAACTTATAAAAAACAGCTTGAAAAGATTCAAATCGAAAAAAGCAAAACAATTAGTCCGTCGACATTCTTAAGCGTTTTTTGTGGTATAGATAAAGAAAAAGCGGATTTGCTTGAATCAAAATATGAGTATATCTATTTCATAAGCAAACTTGGTTATTCTGAAATTGAGAGAGTATTTGATGGCGATTTTATTCAAGCAAACAAGTTATATCACTTTTTAGACGGTAAGGAATTTGATTTCAATAAATTAAATCATCTATCAGTAATCAGCATTCAGAAACAGACTTTTGATGTATTGATTAAGTCAATATCTGATTCAGTAAATAGACCCTTTGAAAAAGCACTATTCGCTCTAGGAATTAGAAATGTTGGAGAAACAGTTGCAAAAAAAATATGTAAGAAATTCACTTCAATTGAGAAGTTAATTTCAGCATCAAAAGAAGAACTTATTCAGGTTGAAGATATTGGAGAAATAATTGCTGATTCTATCATTGAATATTTTAGCAAGGACAAGCATCTAGATATAATAGAGAAATTAAAAGCAGAGGGAGTGAAATTTGAATCAGAAGTTACTGATAATAATGAAAGTAGCAACTTGCTAGCAGGACTGAAATTTGTAGTTTCGGGAAATTTTGGTACGCCAGCAAGACGAAATGAATTGAAAGTCATTATTGAGAAACTCGGAGGAAAGGTTGTTTCTTCTGTTTCAAAAAATATAAGTTATCTTTTGATAGGAGAAAATCCTGGACCTGAAAAGATCAAGGATGCTGAAAAATTTAAAATTGAAATAATTAACGAAGAAAAATTTCTCTCTAAAATAAAGTCCAATGAATAGTCTAAACTTTACTGCTCTGGATATTGAGACTGCAGACCATGTTAACCATTTCATTTGTCAAATTGGAATAGTCAAGGTTATAAACGGAGTCATTTCTGAGAAATTCATGTCCTTGATTCAGCCACCTAACAACATTTATTCAATTCATAATTTCAATGTCCATGGCATTAGTCCTGAAATGACCCTAAATTCGCCAACTTTCTATGAGGTTTGGCCAAAAATAAAGCACTATTTTGAGGATCAGATAATAGTATGTCACAATTCAGCTTTTGATATACCAAAAGTTGAAAATACACTCCACTATTACAATTTGCCAGTTCCTTGCTTTAAAACAGAGTGCACATATAAACTATTTGGGAAAAAATTAGAAGATTGCTGTGCCGATTTTTCAATAGATTTATCCAATCACCATGATGCACTTGAAGATGCTGCTGCATGCGCGAAGTTATTTTTATTAAATCAAATGAGATGTCATGAAGGAACTATTTCAAGACAAAATGCAGACTGGTCGCCGCTTTCGCCATATGAAAACAAGTTTATTGAAAAAAATGACTTAGTTCCTGATTTTGAGAATTGCAACCCGGATGATTTATTTTTCAGAAAAAAGGTAGTTTTAACTGGCGATTTAAGTTTCATTTCAAGAAAAGATATTGCACATGAATTGAAAATTAGAGGATCTGATGTAAATACTTGTATTTCAAAAAAAACTGACATTGTGATAATCGGCAACAACCCTGGTCCTTCAAAATTGGAAAAAATTGAAGAATTAAAGGCTTTAGGTTATAAAATAAGACTTATTGAAGAACTAGAATTAATCAGTTTGCTTCAAAAAGCAGATATCTGAATTGTAGACTAAAAGTTATAGATTATCATTATATGAAGGTTTTTTGTATCAATCTAAAACTTTTAGGATTTTGAAACATCAAAAAACAAACGAATTGTTATTTTTGCAACGGTTATGGGTTTAAAATCAAAAATTGCCAACCGGGCACTGAATTCCAGATTGGGTTCGGTCGTCAGGGAAAAAAGGGTTTTCAACCTCGACTCGGCCAAATCGGCAGGAGTTCTTTGGGAAATTGATCAGCGCGATACGTTCGAACGGCTTCAGATTGAGTTGAGCCTGGCGGGTTTAACGGTTGATAGTCTGTGCTATGTTTCGGCGAAAAAAGGTGTATTGCCTGATGAAGTTAAAGGATTTACGCGAAAGCAGACTTCCTGGAGTGAGGTTCCTGAATCAGGTCTGGCGGAAGATTTTATTCGTCAGAAATTCGATATTCTGATCGATTTAACTGGGCAGCAGTATTTTCCGATAGTTTACTTGACGGCTTTGTCAGAGGCTGCATTCAAGATTGGATATGCCGGAAATTCAGTCAATTATTTTGATTTGAACATTGAATTCAGCGAACAGCCCGAACCTAATTTACTGGCTGACCAAATTTTGTATTATTTAAAGAGAATTAATAAAACTACGATAGAATGACACATCCGTTTACTGGAGCAGGAGTTGCACTGATTACTCCGTTTAATGAAGACAAAAGTGTTGATTACAGCGCCTTGGAACGATTAATTGAAAATCAGATTGAAGGAGGAATTGATTATTTGGTTGTACTTGGTACTACTGCCGAAACCCCTACTCTTTCGGATGAGGAGAAAAAGGAAATCGTACGTTTTGTTGTTGAAAAGAATGCCGGACGTTTGAAAATTGTAGTTGGAATGGGTGGCAACAATACGCAGTCTTTAGTTCAGGCTATAAAAAATACCGATTTTGAAGGCGTCGATGCTATTCTTTCTGTGACGCCTTATTACAACAAACCAACCCAGGAAGGTCTTTTTCAGCATTTTAAAGCTGTCGTCGAAGCCAGCCCGATTCCTGTGATACTCTACAATGTTCCGGGGCGTACCGGCGTAAATATGGATGCAGATACCACTATTCGCATCGCCCGCTTATCGGAAAAAGTTGTGGCTGTAAAGGAAGCTTCGGGCGATTTAGGCCAGTTTGCCAAAATCATCAGCAAAGCGCCGTCGTATTTTAAGCTGATTTCAGGCGACGACGGATTGACATTGCCTTCGGTTACAATGGGTGCCATTGGGGTTATTTCTGTAATTGCCAATGCGTTGCCCGAAAAATTGAGTCAATTGACACATTCGGCACTGAATGGCGATACTGCAACTTCGGGACAATTGCATTTGCAAATGGCAGAAATGCTGAAACTGATTTTCAAAGACGGAAACCCGGCAGGAGTAAAAGCGCTGATGAAAATGATGGGAACCGTACAGAACGAACTCCGGTTGCCATTGGTGCCAGCTTCAGCCGGAACTTACAACCTGATTGAAGCCGAGTGGCAGAAAATCAAATAAAACTAGCATTTGCAGTGTTCGCACGAAAAATATTCATACTGAAAAGTAGTATGTGTAATCCCGAAACGACTGTTCAGCAGTCGTTTCGCATTTTCGGTGATACCGTGTGAATTTGACACCGGAATATCTTCGCACAATACAATGTGTGCCTCAAAATAAATCTGATGATCGGCCAGTTGCCACAAATGGATGTGATGCACACTTTTAATTTCTATTATTTCCTGAAGTACTTTTATGACCTCTTCCTGATCAATTTCTGCTGGTGCAAACTGCATCAGGATACCCACACTTTCTTTCAGGATTTTAAAGGTGTGCACAAAAATGTAAACGCTGATCAGAACAGTTACCAGCGGGTCGATCCAGTAAATTTGAAACAACCAGATGCAAATTGCGCCTGCTATAACGGCCAGCGAGGTGAGCGCATCGCCAATCAGGTGCAAATATGCCGCCCGAATGTTCAGGTTCTCTTCCTTGTTTTCCTGCAAAATAATTACTGAAAGTCCGTTGGCCAAAAAACCCAGAATACCCAATCCGAGCATCCAGACATAGTCAACTTCGCGCGGATGGATAAAACGCTCAACGGCTTCAAAAATCAGGTAAACCGAAACGGCAATCAGGGTGATGGCGTTGATAAATGCGGCCAGTATTTCGGCGCGTTTGAACCCAAAAGTTGATTTGGCTGAGCGCGGACGAAGACCAATGCGATGAGCAACCCAGGCCAAAACCACTGAAATAACATCGCTCAAATTGTGCAAGGCGTCCGAAATCAGTGCCAGGCTTCCGGAGATAATTCCACCGGCAAATTGCCCGATGGTAATTATTCCGTTCAGAATCACGGTCAGGGCTAAATTTCTGGAAGTATGGTTATGTTGATGTCCCATTCGTTTTCTATATTTAACAGACTAATTCAATACAAAAATAACGTTTATGCGGGTACTTTTGATCGCCCTGATTTTATCAATCTTTCTGATTGACCCGGGTATTGCCCAGAATTTAAACCAACGCGACCGAATTCATCTGAATAATGCAGATAAATTACCAAATCCGGTTATTTACCTTTCAGAAAAAGATATTGAAGGAAGCCCGTATTTAAACCCGCAGTTTATTAACGGGACAGTTCTAAAAAAGAACAATGTGAAGTTTAACGACATTCCGCTCCGCTTTAACATTTACAGCGGTAGCGTGGAATTTATTCAGGATGGTAAAATCCTGAATATTGCAGACCCCGAAAACGTAATTGAAGTGGGAATTGGCATTGATAAGTTCATTTATTCCACGTTCACGGTCGCAAGAAAAATTGATCGCTCCTTCTTTCTGCTTCTTTGCGAAGGAAAATACCGGTTATTGAAACGCTACAGAATGAGAATTAAAGGAATGGATGCCGAAACTGTTCCAGTATTAAAATCGGCAACACCGCAATTTGTTAGAATGCCCGACGAATATTACCTGCTTTATCGAAACGGGACTGCCCAACAAATAACCAATAGAAAAAAACTCATTAAACTGTTGCAACCTGCTCCGGATAAAATTAACGAATTTATTGCTTCGGATAAATTCGACTTTTCCGACGAAAAACAACTTATTCAATTAGTTGAGAGCGTGAATACGATTATGTGACCGGAGAAAAGTTGCTTTTTTTCAAACAATTTTATTTTCGGTGCAACATTCAATAAACGGCCATCGTCATTAGGTCAGCAAACACAATAAAATAATTGGAAGCGCAGTACCCCAATATTTATCACGACGTGATTGAGCGGTGCCGGAAAGGCGACACCAAAGCACAATTTGAGCTTTATAAGCTGTATTATAAGCCTATGTACAATGTTTGCCTGCGTATGGTTGGTAATCAGGTTGAAGCTGAAGATGTGATGCAGGAAGCCTTTTTAAATGCACTAACCCGGATTGATACCTACGAAGGAAAAGTAAGTTTTGGTGCCTGGTTAAAACGAATTGTGATCAATCGTTCATTGGATCAGCTGAAAAAGCGCAAAGTGAAATTTGAAGAGCTGAACGAAAAGATTCCGGACGAAGAACCAGTTTCGCTCAACATTGGCGAAATTCAGATGGAATACCTCAAAAAAGTCATTCAAAAATTGCCGGATGGATTCAGGGTGGTGCTGAGCCTGTATCTGCTGGAAGGATACGATCATGAGGAAATTGCTCAAATACTGGGAATTACAAATGTTTCGTCGCGCACTCAGTTTCTGAGGGCAAAACTGAAACTTCGCCAATTATTGCACAAAGAAGAATTGTTTGAATACAATTAAAATGAAAAGTCATGAACGACGAATTGGAAAGATTAATCTTAAATAACCGATCTTCTATTCAGGATGAAGAACCATTGGAAGGTCATTTTGAACGGTTTGAAGCCCGGCTTCAGAAAACGGCCAAACCCGGCAGAAAAGTTCAATTGCAACCTTTTCTGAAAATAGCTGCCATCGTTGTATTTGCACTGTTGGCTGTTAATCAGGCACGTATCTACATTTTTCCTGAAAAGAAAGAAACCCTCTCACTAGGTTCAATTTCGCCCGAATACCGGGAAGTTGAATTTTATTACACCAATGCCATTCAAACCGGGATGAGCCAATGGAAAAAACTTTCGGAAGAAGGATTGATTTCGGAAACTGAAAACCGGCTGATGCAGAAGGAACAGCAGGAATTTGACCAGATGTACCAGAAATTAATTGAAGACCTGAAAGCAAATCCAGAGGATGAACGTGTGATTAATGCCCTGCTCGAATATTACCAGGCTCGAATGAATGTCATTAGCTTAATTATTAGCAAATTAAAAGAAGTAAAACAACAAAAATACCAAAGCGATGAATCTAGCATTTTCCTATAAAACCCATTTTGAGACTAAAATTCAAAATGCGAGATACATGAGAACGCATAAATTTTCAAATTAATAAACTAATTTATATTCGAAATGAAATCAAAATTTAAACTAACAATGGCACTGTTGCTCTTTTCGACACTACTTGTAGGCGCAGCAGGAGCAGAATATTCAAAGCAGTTCAGGAAAGGATGGACAAAAAGCAGTGTTACGGCGCTTAAAATCACCAATAAATTTGGCGAAGTTAAAATCAACGACCTGGGTGGCGATTCGGTGACGATTAAAGTGGTAATCACCATCAATAATGCTTCGGATAGCAAAGCCCGTGATTTGATGAATAAAATTCACATCAACTTCGAAAAAACGGGCAGCACCGTGCTTGCCGAAACTGAGATCGAAGACAATTTCAGAAATAACCAGTCATTCTCTATCGATTACGTTGTCAATATTCCCAAAGACCGCGAACTCGGTATTGTCAACCGGTATGGAAATGTCATCGTCGCCGACCTGGAAGCTAAAGGTAGTTTTGATGTTGATTACGGATCGTTTACAGCCGGAAACGTTAAAGTTCCTGCCGGAAATCCGCTGCTGTTGCAGGTTAGCTACGGAAAAGCGAATATCGAATCGGTGAACGATGCCAAGATCGATATCAAATATTCGAAGCTTTACGCCAATAAAATTGGTAATCTTCAAATTTTTACAAAATATTCAGGATTAGAAATTGATCAGTGCGAATCGGTTAAAATGGATTCGAAATACGATGCGGTAAGTCTTGATCAGATTGCAAGTCTCAAATCAGTTTCGCGCTATACCAACTACAAAATAGGGACACTTTCGCGCAGCCTCGACCTCGACAGTGGTTACGGTTCGGTAAAAGTTGAAAAAGTTGATCCAAAATTTGATCAAATAAGGGTGGTGAGCAGCTATGGCGGAATTTCAATCGGGTTAAACGATGCGAATTATAAACTAAAAGCCGACTGCGACTACTGCGATATCAATTATCCGGCTGACCGTTACAAAGGAAACCGCATGAAAGAAAATCACCGGATGAGTGTTGACGGTGCTGTGGGAACCGGAGGAGGCTCTGTTTCAATCACAAGCCGGTATGGTGGAATAAAGCTGGTGAATTAAAATCCTGACGCAAAACCATTCAAAACCACGAATCGCAATCGGTTCGTGGTTTTTTATTTTTATATTTAGGTAAAATTTTGGTTGTGGAAACAGCATTGCAAGTCGTAGCTTTTAATATTCCCTATCCTCCCGATTATGGAGGGGTAATTGATATTTACTACAAGGTAAAAGCCCTGTCGAAATGCGGAGTTAAAATTCACCTGCATTGTTTTGAATACGATCGTCAGCAGGCTGAAGAGTTGGAAGAATACTGCGCGAAGGTGTTTTATTACAAAAGAAAAATCGGCGTTCTCTATCAGTTTTCAAGTAAACCATACATCACAATAACACGGGAAAATGATCAGTTATTGAGCAATTTATCTTCGGTTGATTACCCAATTTTGTTTGAAGGGCTGCACACCTGCTTTTATTTGGACCATCCGGCCCTCAAAAACCATATCCGGTTGGTGCGTACCCACAACATTGAACACGAATATTACAAAAATCTGCAATTGGCAGAACACCATTTTTTCAAGAAAATCTATTTTGGGATGGAAGCCAGAAAGCTTACCCAATATGAGCAGGTTTTAAAATACGCATCAGAATTGCTGTGCATTTCGCCCAACGACAATTTCTATTTCGATCACCATTTTGGCCATTCTCATTTCATTCCCGCATTTCATCCTTTCAGCGAAATTAAATCGAAACCCGGAAAAGGCAGGTATGTGCTTTTTCATGGAAATTTATCGGTGGCCGAGAATTTTCAGGCGGCAGAATTTCTGGTTACCCAGGTTTTGGGGCAAACCAAACATGAAGTGATTATTGCCGGAAAAAATCCACCTGACCGCTTGATTCGGAAGATTGGATTGCATTCCAACATACAGCTGGTGGCCAATCCGGATAATGAGCAGATGGAAAACCTGATTAGGCAGGCGCACATTTGCCTGTTGCCAACCTTTCAGGATACTGGTTTGAAGCTCAAATTACTGGCCTCATTATTTTCAGGAAGATTTTGTATTGCCAACACACCAATGGTTCATAAAACCGGGTTGGAACATCTTTGTCATATTGCCGATACGCCGGAGGAAATGATTCGGTTAATTGATGAGTTATTTATTCATGATTTTCCTGCGGAAGAAATTGAAAAACGCCGCTTAATTTTGGATGATACTTTTTCCAATCATCAAAACGCACTTAAAATCATCAGGTTAATTGAAGAGAAAAGTAAAGTCTGAAATCATTTTCCTTTGCTGGCCCTTTTGCGCAAAACTCCCCGATTGACGGGGTTTTCCTTTCTGGGATTACGTTTGCCCGGACCACCCAGGTTCACCTTTTTGTTTTTGTCTTTCTTTTCGTGAAATGCGCCAAGAGATTCGTTGGTTGGCTGCGGTTTTCCCAAATAATCTTTATCGAATAAAACCGGGCGCTCTTCCTCGGTAAAAATTCCTGAAATCTGCACTTCTGCCGGAAGTGGCTTTTCTTCCAGGTATTTGCCCAAAAATTTTTCAATTTCGGCCAGAAGTTTCATTTCGGGTTCATTCACAAAAGTGATGGCTGTTCCTTCTTTTTCGGCACGGCCGGTTCGCCCGATACGGTGGATGTAATCTTCCGGCACATCGGGCACATCAAAATTGATGACGTGCGAAATATCGGCAATATCCAATCCACGCGAAGCCACATCGGTGGCAATTAAAATGCGGTTTTGTCCGCTCCGGAAACGTTCCAGCGCATTGATGCGGTAATTTTGTGACTTGTTTGAATGTATAACACCCGATTGATCAGGGAAAAGTGGCTCTATCAAGGTTGAAACTCTGTCGGCCACCTGTTTGCCGGATACAAAAATTAATACCCGAGAAAAATCAGTTTCGTTTGCCAACAGGTTTTCGAGCAGGTTGATTTTGGTGTAGAAATTGGGTACGGCATAAAAATGCTGGCTGATTTGTTCAACGGGAGTGCGCTGATCGTCGATTTCAACGGTGACAGGATTGAAAAAATAGCTTTCAATCAGCGAAGCAACTTCATCAGTCAAAGTTGCCGAAAACATCAGGTGCTGCTTTCTCTGCGGCATACTATCCAGAAAATTCATGAGTTGCGGACGAAAGCCAAGATTCAGCATTTCGTCTACCTCGTCGATAATCAATTTCTGAATTGAATTAACACGTAAAACACCGGTATAAACCAAATCGACCAGACGGCCGGGGGTAGCTACCAAAATGTCCATTCCATTGTAAACAACTTGTTTCTGAGTGTTGATATTGGTTCCACCATAAACACCAATCACTCTGATGTTCATGTATTTGGTCAATTTCTCAGCTTCGCCAACGACCTGCAATACCAACTCACGAGTCGGCACGATGATCAGAATTCGAGGATGTTTCTGATCCGAATATTTTAATTGCCTAAGAATCGGAATCAAATAGGCAAAAGTTTTGCCGGTTCCGGTTCGGGCAATTCCCACTGCATCGCGTCCCGACAGAACTACCGGAAATATTTTTTCCTGAATGGCGGTTGGATTCTCAAAACCCAGATCATTCAAGGCATTCAGCAGTGGAGTATTTAAATTTAATTCCTGAAAAGTCACAGTTCAACGTTTTAATTCGGCGCAAAGGTAGTTTAAAAAGTGGTCAGTCGCAGTTCCCAGTTTGCAGCAAAGACTTACAATTTAACGATTGGACTATTGACCATTTAATTGTAAGTCGTAAATAGTCCAATCGTCAATTTGTAATCAGCGAGGATACA
>Ga0172367_10006873_pt1 | contig 13205 bp, 13 predicted proteins | sample Lak10m_FD_114542 | JGI IMG/M metagenome (GOLD analysis project Ga0172367, IMG submission 114542) | Freshwater microbial communities from Kabuno Bay, South-Kivu, Congo - kab_022012_10m | ecosystem: Environmental > Aquatic > Freshwater > Lake | place: Democratic Republic of the Congo: South-Kivu...
ACGCGCTCTACGACGGCGACTTGTCGGCCGCCGAAATTGCACGGGCCGGCGTTGCCGCCGGCATCGAATTCGATACATCGTCCGGACCGCCGATCGTGGTCCACGAGTTCACACTGGAAGGAAGACCCAATGAGTGACGTCGTTGAAGTGAAGGTCCCCGACATCGGCGACTTCAAGGATGTGCCGGTCATCGAAGTGCTGGTCAAGGCCGGCGACACGGTCAAGGCCGAGGATTCGCTGATCACGCTGGAATCGGACAAGGCCACGATGGACGTGCCTTCGCCGGTTTCGGGCGTGGTGACGGAACTGAAGATCAAGGTTGGCGACAAGGTGGCGGAAGGCACGCTGGTGGCGCTGGTGCAGGTTTCCGCCGCGCAGGGCGCCGCAGCCCCGGCACCTGCGGCCCCCGCTGCTGCCCCGGTTGCTGCTCCGGCACCCGCGGCAGCTTCTGCCGCCGTGTCGCCAGCGCCGACTTCCGTCCCGGTTGCGGGAAGCTTCGCCGGAAAGGCCGACCTCGAGTGCGAAATGCTGGTGCTCGGCGCCGGCCCCGGCGGCTATTCCGCCGCCTTCCGCGCCGCCGACCTCGGCATGAAGACCGTCATCGTCGAGCGCTACGCGACGCTCGGCGGCGTCTGCCTCAACGTCGGCTGCATTCCCTCCAAGGCGCTGCTGCACGTCGCCGCGGTGATGGAAGAAGCCGAGCATGCGACCGACCTCGGCGTCAGTTTCGCCGCGCCCAGGGTCGACATCGACAAGCTGCGCGCGCACAAGGAAAAGGTGGTCGGCAAGCTGACGGGTGGTCTCGCCGGCATGGCCAAGGCGCGCAAGGTGGAGACCGTGCGCGGCTACGGCCACTTCCTCGACGCCAACCATCTCGAAGTCGAGGAGACCACGGGCGCATCGCAAGACAAGACCGGCGCCAGGAAGGTGATCCGCTTCCAGAAGTGCATAATTGCTGCCGGCAGTGCGGCCTTCCACCTGCCATTCATCCCCAGGGATCCGCGCATCGTCGATTCCACCGGCGCGCTGGAACTGCGCCAGGTTCCGGCAAGGATGCTGGTCATCGGAGGCGGCATCATCGGCCTGGAGATGGCGACGGTGTATTCGACGCTGGGCGCGAAAGTCGATGTGGTCGAGATGCTCGACGGCCTGATGCAGGGGCCGGATCGCGACCTGGTCAAGGTCTGGGAAAAGCAGAACGCCAAGCGCTTCGACAAGATCATGCTGAAGACCAAAACCGTGGCCGTGGATGCCAAACCCGACGGCCTCTGGGTCACGTTCGAAGGCGAGCAGGCCCCGGCGGAAGTACAGCGTTACGACATGATCCTGCAATCGGCCGGCCGCGCACCGAACGGCAAGAAAATCAGCGCCGAGAAGGCCGGCGTGGTGGTGAACGAGCGCGGCTTCATCCCGGTCGACAGCCAGATGCGCACCGGCGTGCCGCACATCTTTGCGATCGGCGACATCGTTGGCAACCCCATGCTGGCGCACAAGGCAGTGCATGAGGCGCACGTCGCGGCGGAAGCCGCGGCTGGGCAGAAAGCGCATTTCGACGCCACGGTGATTCCCGGCGTCGCCTATACCCATCCCGAAGTGGCCTGGGTCGGCGTCGGCGAGGACGAGGCGAAGAAGGCCGGACGCAAGGTCAGCGTCGCCAAATTCCCCTGGGCGGCTTCCGGCCGCGCCATCGCCAACGGCGCCGACTACGGCTTCACCAAGCTGGTCTTCGACGAGGAGACGCATCGCGTGATCGGCGGCAGCATCGTCGGACCCAATGCCGGCGACATGATCGGCGAAGTGGCACTGGCGATCGAGATGGGCGCCGACGCGGTGGATATCGGCAAGACCATCCATCCGCATCCGACCCTGGGCGAAACCATCGGCATGGCGGCGGAAGTGGCGCACGGCAGCTGTACGGACTTGCCGCCGATGCGGAAGAAGTAGGCAAATCCCCGATGTACCCGGTAGCGGCGGTCGGGTAGACTCGCCGTTACCGTGTTCAAGAACCTGCTCTCGCGCTTCCAGGAACAAGCGAAGGCCCCCGACCATCCGCTGGCCTCGGACGAGGGCCTGAACGCCCTCATGGCGGACATCCCGGAGTCCGATCCGCGTCGCCTGCTGTTCGACGTCGATCAGCAGATCGCGGCCATGGACATGGCCATCAAGGAAATCGGGCCGACCCTGGCCCTGCGTGCGCTGGCGCGGCTGGACCAGTTTGCCCGCCCAAGCGCGTGCCACCTGCTGTATCGCTATCTGGCACGCGGCGAGCGCGAATACCAGACCGAATCCGCCTGGGCGGCGCTCGACGAACACGCCAAGCAGCAGTTCAACGCCTATCGGCTGTTCATTACCCCCGGCCTGGAATTGCCTGCCCCGGAAGACAAGGTGCGCATGGCCCGCTGCGCCAACCGCGCCCTGATGGGCTGGTCGCTGCGCAAGAAGCTGCAGCATTTTCGCTACCGCGTGCCGGGGCCGGAGCTGTGGCAGGAGGCGCACGATCTGCTGGCCGTGCTGGGCAAGCTCGGCTTGCTCAAGACCGTCGCCGCGCCCTACCGCAACGAGCCGGATTCGACACCGCTGGCCGAGTACCTGATCGGTGTCTATCTTGAATTCGCGCCTATCGGCAACCTTGTGCCGCAACAGCTCGAATTCATCGATGGGGTGATACGGCACGGGCACGGCCTGGAACTCAGCGCAACGCCGGGCAAGCTGACCAGCCATGAGATTGACATTACCTCGGACAGGGGGCCGCGCCGTTACGAGCAGGGAGCCCCCGCGCTCAGCAATCTGCGCTACTGCTCGGTGGCGACGCTGCGAGCGCCGATGATGCGCTTTGCCGCGCAGTACAAGACGCCGGATACGGCGCCCGAGTGGCTGGGTCAGGCCCCGGCAAACCGTGAGCAGATCGAAGCCGCGGTCAGCATCCTGATGACGCATTGGGGCGGCCCGCCACCCAAGCGCGGGCGTGAGCGCGTGAGCGCGCAGGGACAAATGAAGGTCATGCTCGGCTTTGGCCTGGCGCGACGCATGATCGCGGCGGCCCACTTCGCCCGCATGGGCCACTCGCTGAAATACGAGGGCAACGACTGGGAGGCGATGTCGCGCCAGTTCGACGAGACGCGCTTCGGCTCTGTCAGCGACGACGCCGGGCCGGTGGCGACGGTGGCCGACGACGACCTGCCCGCAACACCGATGGACATCCTGCACCGTCTCGAAAGCGCCGGTGACGCGGCACAAATGGAACCCTGGATAGGCGTCGATCGCAGCGAAACCGGCATGGGCTTCGTCGTTCCGGCGATCCTGCCGCGCCACCGCATCGGCATGCTGGTCTGCTTGCGTGGCGAGGAATCCATCGACTGGCGCATGGGCATCGTCCGCCGCATCGGGCGCGATGCGCGGAACCGGCCCGGGATCGGCATCGAGACACTGGCCTGGCCGTCGATCTGCGCCCTGGCCAAGCCCGCGGGCACCGAGAGTGTGTGGACCAAGGTGGCCGACGGTGGCGGCCATGGCTGGTCGGATGCGATAATCGTCAGCCTGGACGGCAGGGAGCTGATCCTGCCTGCCGGCACCTTTTTCGAGGGACTGGTCGTCGAACTGCGCAGCGAATACGGGCATTGGACAGCGCGCCTGGAAGCCCTGCTCGACCGCGGCCAGGACTATGACCGCATCCGAATACAGCGAGTTACCTGATACCCACCATGACTCAAGACGAACTGAAACAGGCGGTCGCACGCGCCGCGCGCGACTATGTTGCCGACCGCCTGCCGGCCGGGGCGATCCTCGGCGTTGGTACCGGCAGCACGGCGAACTTCTTCATTGACGAGCTGGCCGCGATCAAGGGCCGCCTTGGCGGCGCCGTGGCAAGTTCCGAAGTGACGGCAAGGCGCCTCGCCGGCCATGGCATCCGCGTGCTCGATCTCAACGACGTCGATGCCATGGGCATCTATGTCGATGGCGCCGACGAAATCGATCACGGCCTGGCGATGGTCAAGGGTGGCGGCGGTGCGCTGACGCGCGAGAAGATCGTCGCCGCGGTGGCCGGAACCTTTGTCTGCATCTGCGACGAAAGCAAGCGTGTCGAGGTCATGGGCAGGTTTCCGCTTCCGGTGGAGGTGATACCGATGTCGCGCGCCTACGTCGCGCGCGAACTGGCATCGCTTGGCGGAACGCCGAAACTGCGCGAAGGCTTCGTCACCGACAACGGCAACCTGATCCTGGATGTGCACGGCCTGTCGATCACCGATCCGGTCGGGCTCGAAGAGCGCATCAACCAGATCGTCGGCGTCGTCACCAACGGCCTTTTTGCCCGCCGCGGTGCGGATGTCCTGATGCTCGCCGGGGCCGCCGGCGTGACGATCCTCCAGCGCTGAAACATTATCGTCACATGTACCGGCTATAGTCGGTGGATCACACGATAGGTGCCGCCATGAACCAGGAACACATCAGCCGCCAGTTCGACGCCGATCTCGAAGGCCTGCGCACGCGCGTGCTCGCCATGGGCGGGCTGGTGGAGCAGCAGCTGACGCGCGCCATGGATGGGTTGGAGAATGGCGACCTCGTCCTGATCGAGCAGGTCATCGCCAACGACCGCCTCGTCAATCGGCACGAGGTCGAGCTCGACGAAGCCTGCAACAACGTGATTGCCCGGCGTCAGCCGGCGGCAGTCGACCTGCGCATGATCATGACGGTGGTGAAGACCATCACCGACCTCGAACGCATCGGCGACGAGGCCAAGAAGATCGCCAAGATGGCGCGTGAAGTGCACTCCGGTGATTCCCGGGTGACGCCGCGCGTCGATTTGCGTGGCCCGGCGGACATCGCCGTGGCGATGTTGCGCCGCTCACTCGACGCCTTCGCCCGCCTCGACGCCAATGCCTCGGCGGAGGTCGTGCGCCAGGATCGCGACGTAGACGCCGGCTTCAAGGCGGCGATGCGCCAGCTGATTACCTTCATGATGGAAGATCCGCGCACCATTTCGAGTTCGCTGGACCTGCTGTTCATCGCCCGCGCCATCGAGCGCATCGGCGATCACGCGAAGAACATCTCGGAGTACGTGGTTTACCTCGTCAAGGGGCGCGACGTGCGGCACATCGGCCTTGAAGCCATGGAGCGCGAGGTGGCGGGGCGCTGAGCCCCGGCGCGGCCGGCAGGTGCCGGCCGTGACTGGGCCCGCTACCTGGCGGGTGGTACGTAGCCGCTGACCTGGTCGGCGCCGTCGCCGAAAAAGTGCTTGGTGACCTGCTCCGCGAGGTACTTGCGGTGTTGCGGGTCGGCCAGGCTCAGGCGGTTTTCGTTGATGATCATCGTCTGCAGCCGGATCCACTGCTGCCATGCTTCCTTGGAGACGTTTTCCCAGAGCTTCCTGCCCAGTTCGCCGGGCATGGGGGGCAGGTCAAGACCTTCCGCCTCATGACCCAGCTTGACGCAATTGACCATTCTTGCCACGGTGTTCCTTTCGCTTGGTTCGGCCTTAAAGCCGCAGTTTACCCCGACTGGCGTCCGTCGCTAGATCGCCTTCACCAGTACCTTCGAGCGGCGCTGCAGGTTGTACAGTTCGCGCCTTGCGGTCGGCAGGGCATCGACAGTGGTTTCGGCAAAGCCGCGTTCGATGAACCAGTGCGCGGTGCGCGTGGTCAGCACGAACAGGCGCTTGAGCTTGAGCTTCCTTGCGCGGGCCTCGATGTGGTTGCACAACTGTTCGCCGTAGCCGCTGCGGCGGAAGTCGGGCACCACGGCCAGACAGGCCAGTTCGCCGGCATTGTCGTTGGAAAACGGGTACAGGGCGGCACAGCCGACGATGACGCCGTCGTGCTCGACGACGGAGAAGCGGGTGATTTCCATCTCCAGGCGTTCACGGCCGCGCTTGACCAGAGTGCCGTCGGCCTCCAGCGGCTCGATCAGGCCCAGGATCGCGCCGACATCGTCGATGGTGGCGTCGCGCAGGCGTGCCAGTGGCTCGCTGGTCAGAACGGTGCCGATGCCGTCGCGGGTGAACAGCTCCATCAGCATCGCGCCGTCGGCCATGCGATCGAGGAAGTGCACCCGGCCGACGCCGGCGCGGCAGGCGCGGATGGCGCTCGGCAGCACGCGCGCGATCTCGGGCGCCTGGGCGGCGCGGCTGCGGGCGGAAAACTTCTGCGCCTCATCGACGGTCAGGGCGTTGATGGCGGCGCCCTTGCCATTCACCAGCCCGGGCGCATCGCAAAGGTAGATCAGCTTGTCGGCCTTGACCGCGACAGCCACCGCCTCGGCGGCTTCCTCCCAGGCGAGGTTGAAGATTTCCCCGGTGGGCGAGGCGCCGATCGGCGTGATCAGAACCAGGTTTTCCTGTGCCAGATCGGCCTGGATTTCCTCGGCGATCACCTTGCGGATGGCGCCCGTGTATTGGAAGTCGATGCCGTCGACCACGCCGACCGGCCGTGCCGTGATGAAGTTGCCGCCCGTCACGCGCAGGAAGGCGCCGGCCATCGGCGTGTTGGGCAGGCCCTGCGACAGCAGCGCCTCGATCTCGATGCGGGTGACGCCCATCGCGCGCTTGACGCATTCGAGCGCGTCGGCGTCGGTGACGCGCAGGCCCTTGTGGAAACGCGGCGTCAGCCCGCGCGACAGCATCTCGGCGTCGATCTGCGGACGCGCGCCATGCACCAGCACCAGCCGGATGCCCATGCTGTCGAGCAGGGCGATGTCATGGATCAGCGCCTGTGCCGCGCCCGACTGCAACACCTCGCCGCCGAAGGCGACAACAAAGGTGCGACCGCGAAAGGCGTGGATGTAGGGCGCCGCCTGGCGCACCCAGGCCACCAGGCGGGCGTCGGTTTCGGGCTGGCTGTCGCGCGTCTCCAGGGTCATTTCTTCGGTTTGGCCTTTCCTTGGCGGGTCGATGCCGGTCGCGCCGGCGTGGCTTTGACCGCCATTTTGCCCCGCGCCGGGGATTTTGCGGGCGTCGCCGCCGGTTTCGGCGCCGCTGCCTTCACGGCGGCAGGCGCAGGCACCTCCTTATCCTTGCCTTTCCCCGCCTTGTCCGATTTTCCCGACTTTGCGGCCTTTGCCGGCTTCTCGGGTTTTGCGCGCGGTACCGGCTTGCCTTCGAGTTCGGCCTCAAGCCGCTCGCAAATCGTGCGCAGGACCTTGACGCGGGCATAGCCCTTGTCGTTGGCTTCGATCAGCGTCCAGGGCGCGATGCCGGTGCTGGTGCGGTCGACCATGTCGCAGATCGCTTCCTGGTAGGGCTCCCACTTTTCGCGGTTGCGCCAGTCTTCCTCGGTGATCTTGAAGCGCTTGAACTCGATCTTCTCGCGCTCCTTGAAGCGCCGCAGCTGTTCTTCCTGGCTGATTTGCAGCCAGAACTTGACGACGATGACGCCCGCATCGGAAATGTCGTGCTCGAAGTCGTTGATCTCGGAATAGGCGCGCAGCCAGTCGGCTTCCGAACAGAAGCCTTCGACGCGCTCGACCAGCACGCGGCCATACCAGGTGCGGTCGAAGATGGCGACGCGGCCGTGGCGCGGAATGTGGCGCCAGAAGCGCCACAGGTAGGGCTGGGCGCGCTCCTCCTCGGTAGGCGCGGCGACCGGGATGATCTGGTAGTCGCGTGCGTCCATGGCGGCGGTGATGCGGCGGATGGCGCCGCCCTTGCCAGCGGCGTCGGCGCCTTCAAAGGCACACACCAGCGAGCGGCCCTTGAAGCGCGGGTCGCGCACCAGTTCGGAAAGTCTGCCCTGCCACTTGGCCAGCTGGGCGTCGTATTCCGCCGCGGAGAGCTTGTGCGCCAGGTTGAGCTCGGAGAGCACATTGCGACCGTCGATGTTGACCCGCACGGGTGGCGCCACCGGCGTGGTCAGCCTGCCGACGTCGGCCAGGCGTTCGCGGATCGCCTTGAGCAGGATCTTGCCGGTGGTCAGCGAACGATAGCGGTCGTCCTCGCCCTCGACGATGATCCATGGCGCCCAGGGCGTGTTGGTCATGCGCAGGACGTGGCCGACGACATCCTGCAGCTTGTCGTAGGTCTTGAGGCGGTCCCAGTTCCACTTGGTCACGCGCCAGGCCGTGTGCGGGTCCTTTTCCAGCGCCTTCAGCCGTCGCTTCTGGCCGTCCTTGGTGAGATGGAACCAGAACTTCAGCACCAGCGCGCCTTCATTGACCAGCATGGCCTCGAAGCGGTTGATCTGGTCGATGCGGGCGTCGAGGTCGGCCTTGCTCATGTGGCCTTCGAGCCGATCGTGAATCGGGCTCGAATACCATGAGCCGGCAAACACGCCGATGCGGCCCTTGGGCGGCAGCGCACGCCAGTAGCGCCACATGAAGGGGCGCGTGCGCTCCTCGTCGCTGGGCGCCGAAAACGCCAGCGTCGATATGAAGCGCGGGTCCATCCATTCGTACAGGATGTTGATGGTCTCGCCCTTGCCGGCGCCATCCTGGCCGCTGACCAGCACGACGACGGGAATCTTGCCGTTCTCCTTGAGGTCGTATTGCGCATCCTGCAGGGCGGCGCGCAATGCCGGGACTTCCTTCTTGTAGGTCTGTTTGTCGATCTTGTGACCGAGTTCCGCGGATTCGAACATCACCAGTCTCCCCAAAGTGCCATCATTGCCGCCACGGCGCCCAGGCCGGCGGTTTCGGTACGCAGTATGCGCGGACCCAGGCCGATGGCCTGGAACCCCGCCGCGCCGGCCGCCAGCAGTTCGCTTTCCTCGAAGCCGCCTTCCGGCCCGATCAGCAGGCTGACCGGCACGGAAGGTGGTGCCAGATCACGCAGGCGGGCGGCAACCCCCGGTGCGCAGATCAGGCGCATTCCATTCTGCTGCGCGGCCATGCCAAGGTATTGCGGCAGATCAAGGATCGGTGCGACATCCGGTACGCGGTTGCGGCCGGATTGCTCGCAGGCGGCGATGGCGACATTGCGCCAGTGCGTGACGCGGCGCTCGGCGCGCTCCCCGGCGAGCTTGACCACGCTGCGCTTCGCTGCCACCGGTTGGATGCGGCGCACGCCAAGCTCGACGGCCTTTTGCACGACAAAGTCCATCTTGTCGCTGGCCGGCAGTGCCTGCACCAGGGTCAGGTCCAGCGCGGTCTCGCGTTCGCTGTCCTCGTAGTGCGAGAGCGTGGCGCGCAGCGCCTTGCCGGCCGGATGCAGGATCGCCTGCCACTGGCCGCCGCGGCCATCGAACAGGATCGCCGTGTCGCCAGCGCCGACTCTCAGCACCTTGAGCGCATGGTGGGCGGCAACGCCGGCGAGTTCCACCGTGGCGCCGGGGTGCAGGGGGAAGGGACAGTGGAACCTCGGTATCATGTGGCGATTATCACCAATTCACGGAGCCCGCGCATGGTCAGCCTCTCTCCTCCCGTCTGCGACTTCGGCCGACCGGCGATCGACTTTGACCTGCCCGGTGTGGACGGCCGCCGCCACACGCTGGCCAGCGCGCGCGGCCCCAGGGGGCTGCTGCTGATGTTCATCTGCAATCACTGTCCCTACGTCAAGGCGGTACTCGACCGCATCCTGCGCGATGCGCGTGCATTGGCGCCGCTGGGCATCGGCAGCATCGCGGTGATGAGCAATGACCCGAGCGATTACCCGGAGGACTCCTGGGAGAACATGGTCGCCCTGTCGCGCGAGCTCGATTTCCCGTTCCCCTATGTGCTCGACGAAACGCAGGACGTTGCCCGCGCTTACGGCGCGGTGTGCACGCCGGATTTCTTCGGCTACAACGACGCGCTCGAACTGCAATACCGCGGGCGGCTCGACGAATCGCGCAAGGAGGCGGCGCCGCCGACGGTGCGGCGCGAGCTTTTCGAGGCGTTGCAGCAGGTTGCCGTCAGCGGCCGCGGACCACGGCAGCAGATTCCCGGCATCGGCTGCTCGATCAAGTGGCGGGAAGGATGAGGCCGATGCGCGCTGTCGTCCGCCTGTTGCTGGCCGGCCTGCTGGCACTTCCCCCGGGCGCCTGGGCACAGAGCAGCAACATCCTGATCCAGGTGCTGCCGGGCAGCGTTTACCGTGTCTGGTATGCCGAGGGTCCGTCGGAGCTTGCCGAGGACGAAATCATGCAGCTCGACGCCGCCGCCGATCGCGCGGGCAGCGCCCCGATCGAGACCTCGCTCGGTCCGGCCCAGGTCCGCCAGACGACGCACGGTGCCATCATCGAACTGCTCGCCGCGCCACGCGACAAGCGCCTGCTGATCGACCGCGACGCCTGCGGGCACCTGAAGACCTGGCACGCCGAGGGCGGCATCGAGCTGAGCGAGGAACAGACCACGGATCTCGTCCTGGCGGCGCTTCCCGGCGGCGGGCCGCGTGTCGAACTGGGACCGGCGCGCTACGCCAAGTCCTTCCTCACCGAGCTTGGCGTCATGGTCGCGATCTGGAAGCCGCGGACTGCCGGGGGAAAGTGAGGCCGGGCCCTCAGTTCGGCCAGGCCTTTTTCATCATCTGGACGAATTCGGTTCGCGTCGTCACCCGGATCGCGAGCTCGTTGTAGGGGAACAGCCGGTTCATGTTCTGCCGGTTCGCGGCGTTCGCCGGGTCGATGGTGACCAGGGCAATGATGTTTCCTTCGCGCGAATGGGGAAGCCACTCCTGCTCCTCTGCCACCTGCCTTTTCACCTTGGCGGTCAGATCCGGATTCGGCGACCAGAACTGTTCGAGTGGCTGATAGCGCAGGTTGAACTTCTTGCCCAGCGCCGTGCCGATCCTGCCGAGCGGAACATTGAAGTCTTCGACCAGAACGGTCTCGATGTCCTTGGCTTTGCGCTGGGCCCAGCGCTGGGCGAGGTCCAGCTCGGGCCCTTCGATGATACCCTGGTCTATCAGGGCCTCATAGCGCTCGGGAAGCATGGCCGATGCCTGCATGCGTTTGGACAGTGCGAGCGCGAGGGTTGCGTTCAGGGTTTCCAGAGCGTCTTCGGCCATCTTGTCGAAGCGACCCCCGGTGCGCTGGTTGATCAGCTGCAGGACACCCACCATTTCCTTGAGCGGGCCATGCAGCAGCGGAGCCGCCAGCATCTGCCGCGACTTGAATCCGGTCGCATTGTCCACGCCGCCGAAAAAATGCAGGTTCGGGTCGATGCGTTTGAGTTCCTCCGCGTCTTCCAGGTTGTCGATGCGCAAACTCTTTCTGGTTACGCCGACATAGCCGGCAATGCTGCGCCGATCCAGCGGCAGCACCAGATCCTTGTTGGAATCGATGCCGCTCTTGACGCGCGAGACCAGCGCCCGTTTTTCCTTGTCATGTACATACAGCGTCACCCGCTCACAGTTGAACAGTTCGCTGATGTCCGCGGAAAGCCCGACCATTATTTGCGCGGCGTTGTCCGTGCCATGTATGGTGTTGGTCAGTTCCTGCAGGCGTTTGGCAAAGTCGAGCCGGTCTTGCGCGTTGCCTGATTGCAATTCCGGGCTTGTACCCGCTTCGGTTGGCGTCGTTGTTGTCTGGATCCGTTTCGACAGCGCGAGCGCGAGGGTCGCGGTGAGAGCTTCCAGCCCTTCTTCGGCAACCTTGTCGAAACGGCCATCGACGCGCTGGTTGATGAGCTGCAGGACGCCCACCAGTTCCTTGTCGTCCCCCTGCAGCAGCGGCGCGGCCAGCATCTGCCTGGACTTGAAGCCGGTAACGCTGTCGACCCGGCTGAAGAACTGCAATTGCGGATCGATGCGTTTCAGTTCCTCGGCATCGTCGAGGTTGTCGATGCGTACGGTGGTCTTTGTTGCCGCGACATAGCCCGCGATGCTGCGGCGATCCAGCGGCAGCACCAGGTCCTTGCTGGAGTTGATGCCCGACTTCACCCGCGAGACCAGCGATTTGCGCTCCGGGTCGTAGACATAGAGGGTAAGGCGCTCGCACAGGAAGAGGTCGCTGATCTCGGCGGAAAGGTCGATCATGATCTGGCTGACATTGTCCGTGCCGTGGATCCTGTTGGTCAGCACCTGCAGCTTCCGGGCGAAATCTAGCCGGTCCTGCATCTGCTCCAGCGGGGTGGTCTGCGTCGGGTCGAACTGCGTTTCCGTCATGGCGCTGCTGCCTCCGAAAGGGGGTCGCGTGGGACGTCGATGATACCGGGGTCAGCGCTTTGCGGTGCGGCCCCGTTTTGCCGCAGCCGGGGTCGATCGGGTGTCCGCCAGATCGTGCCAGCCGATCTGTGTTTCGATCAGCCGCGAGCCTTCGGTGTCCATGAAGTCGACGAAGGCCATGGCGGCGGGCATCAGCCGCTGTCGGTGCGATAGACCAGCCGCCATTGCCGGCTGACCGGGGTATCCGCGACATTCAGGCGCACGATCCGGCCGACCGAGCGCTCCAGGCCGATGGTGTGCTCCGAGATGAAGGAGATCCCCAGCCCCGCCATCACCGCCTGCTTGATGGTCTCATTGCTTCCCAGCTCCATCAGTTTCGTTGCCGCCACCTTGTGCTCTTCGAGAAAGCGCTCAAGGGCGCCGCGTGTGCCCGACCCGGGTTCGCGGATGAGCAGGGTTTCCTCGGCGAGCAGGCCGGGGGCGACGTTGCGCTTGTCGGCCAGGCGATGCTCCGGCGCGGCGACGAAAACCAGAGGGTGTTCGGCGAACACCTTGGCGACGGTGTCGAATTCGCTGGGCGGCGTGCCCATGATGGCAAGGTCGATTTCGTTTTCGGCGAGGTTCCTCACCACCGTGCCGCGGTTGCTCACCGCCAGCTGGATTTCGACGCCCGGATGGCGGCGGCGGAACTCCGCAAGCAACGAAGGCGCGAAGTACTTGGCGGTGCTGACGACGCCGATCTTCAGCCTCCCGGCCTCGACACCCTTGAGCGCCGCCAGCGCCTCGCCGGCCTCGCGCAACTGTTCGGCGATGCGCCGCGCCTGGCGCGCGACTTCCTCGCCGGCGGCGGTCAGCCGAACCTTCTTGCCGGCCTGTTCGGTCAGCGGCAGGCCGGCCTGGTCTTCCAGCGCCTGCACCTGCATCGATACGGCCGGCTGTGTCAGGTGCAGTTCCTCGGCAGCGCGGGAAAAGGACAGGTGGCGCGCAACGGCCTCGAAGATCTTGAGCTGGCGCAGCGTAATGTTCTTCATGGCGACGGGATAGGTTGGCGGTGGCAGACAATCTTATCACTGCCATAAAAAAACGTGACTGGAACTTATGGATCGAACGGGGCTATTCTGCCCGCCATGCTGCAGGCACTCATCTTCGATGTCGATGGCACGCTCGCCGATACCGAGCGCGACGGCCATCGCCCGGC
>Ga0172367_10006879_pt1 | contig 13200 bp, 15 predicted proteins | sample Lak10m_FD_114542 | JGI IMG/M metagenome (GOLD analysis project Ga0172367, IMG submission 114542) | Freshwater microbial communities from Kabuno Bay, South-Kivu, Congo - kab_022012_10m | ecosystem: Environmental > Aquatic > Freshwater > Lake | place: Democratic Republic of the Congo: South-Kivu...
ATTCCCAATTTAACTTCAACTCCATCTAATAATTTTTCAAATATTTGAGTATATCCACCAATAGGAATACCTTGGTATTTATCATTAAAATAGTTGTTATCGTAATTAAATCTAATTAGGAGGCGTTTAATTATTTCTTTAGGTAATTCTTTAGGGTCTTTTCTCCATTGTTTTGTAGTATAACCTTTAATTAATTTATTATATACATCTTTACCTACTAACTTAATTGCTTGTTCTTCTAAATTTTGAGGAATGTCTATATGACTACTCTGACTTATGATGATTTTTTTTGCTTCTTCTGGGTGTGATATTCCCCATAATTTAGAAAAAGTCCACATATTAAATGGTAGGGAATAAATCTCACCTTTATAATTAGCAACAGGTCTTAAAGTAAAATTGTTAAAAGATGCGAATTGATTAATCCATTCCCAAATTTTTTCGTTTGAGGTATGGAAGATATGTGGACCATACTCGTGAATATTTATACCATCTTTATTAGATGTGTAACAATTTCCTCCGATATGGGTTCTTTTTTCTAAAACTAAGCACTTATAACCTTTTTTAGTTAATTCATAAGCACATATCGAACCGAAGAATCCGGAACCTATTATTATGTAATTATACATTTAAGCTATTAATGACGTTATTAAAACCTATTTTACAATTTTCTTTCCAATCACCACCATCGCCATTATCTGATACCCATTTATATGAACTGAACTTAATATTATACATATTACATACTTTAGCTAAAGCAAAACATTCCATATCAAATATATCACATGAATTAATCATTTTTAAATATTCCTCTGAATATTTATTTTTTTGATTTAAATCTACAAAATAATCTGTAGTGAAACATGTATATTTTGTATCAGAAATTTTATAATTATTTACTCCATTTTGTGAATTATAGCCATATTCGTATAAAGGTCTAATATCAATATCTTCATATACGTAACCTACATTAATTATAGTACCTGGATTATGTTTTAATGAACCACAAGATCCTATATTAATAATTTCAGTATATCCTAATTTATAAGCATAACTGGCTACCATCGTGGCATTAATTTTACCCGGCTCGCTATATAAAATATCAATACCATTTATATTAGATTTAAAATCTGTTTCTTCAGGTAAGGCAATAATAAATACTTTATTCATATTGTATTAAACTTTTAACTTTATTTGATTCATGTAAAAATTTTAAATCGATTAATACTAATTTATCAATAACAGTATATCCAGCTTTAATACAAAGTTTTTCAGCAGCTTCCATTGTTCCGCCTGTAGCATAAACATCATCAACTATAACTACTGTTCCTGAACCAGGTTGAATTTCTAATGTATCAGTGCCATATTCTAAAGTATATGTTTCAGATATAACAGGTGGAGGTAGTTTACCTTTCTTTCTACACATTATAAATCCGCCTGATTTATTAGCAAGAGCAGATGCGAATATGAACCCTCTAGAATCAATACCGACCCAATAATCTGGTAGTTCTACTGATTTGTATAAATCATTAATAACATTAGTAAATTTATTTGATTTGAGTAGTGGAGATATATCTTTAAAAGTAACACCCTGCTTAGGAAAGTTAGGAATATCAGTTATTAATGATTTATAGATTTGCATCTGCTATTCTATTATATTCATCTAGAATATCTTCCATCTCCCCTTGTGAACGTTGAGGTCCAAATAAATAATGAGAAATTAAAGTATTAGGTATAGTAACTAATGGCATATCTAAATCTCTTGGAGCCTGTGTTGTTAAATAATTTTCTTCATCTACAGGCCATCTTCCCTCTTGCAGTGGGGTTATAGTTTTCATAAATGAACCAAACCAACTAATACAATTTATACTGATTTGAGACCCATATTTCCAAATAATTGGGTCTGGGGTCATTAATTGATTAACTGTATTTTCTTTATAGTGCTTAAATAAAGTAATATGTAACTCTCTCACAAATCCTGGACTTAATAGCCCTACAGGGTCATATATTCCTTGTCCAAATAATTCTTCTTCAGTTCGTACTAGACCATGTTGAGTTGAAACTAAACCTCTATCCTGTAAATTTCTAGAATGTTGAGAATTATTAATTATAAAAGGATAAACAAATAAATATTGAGGATTATTAATTCTAAAATCAACAATAGCATCTATAGTACCCTCTGCTACAAATATAACATCATCATCAAATCTAATATAAATGGTATCTTCATCAACAGCTTTACTCCAAAATGGGCTAATATTTAAATTAGGATGACCCCAGTTATTATAAGAAAAATCAGATTGAATTAAATTTATAAATTCAGGATCATTTTGTTTTAATGAATTAAGGTATTCTATATCAGAAGAATTATTAGTATTAACCCATAAATCCCATCTATCTAAAATATGCTTATTTTTATAAATGTATTTTTGTAAAATAGACATATATCTCTGTCTACCAGCAGGGGTTATTGCTACTATTTTATAGTTATTTTTCATAATTTATTTTGGTTTAATTGTTGCAACATCCGGAAATGTGCTATATTTTTTTATTACTTTTGAATTATAAAAATCATTTTTTATACAATATTCATTAAATTCTTCAATACATTCTTCGTATGAGAATAATTTTCCTTCTCGATCCATGTATGTATACGTTGGATATATATTATATCCTTGACACCAATATCCATCGCTAACATTATGTCTTAGCATATATTTTGGAGCTATTATAAATTTTAGTGTATCACTAGTCAATGAGGGAAAAATTGAAAAGCTAGAATTAGATGCAATTAAATATTTTGCATTTTTAATTATGGCATAATCTTCTCCAATACCAAAATCATAAATATTATCTACCAATTCAGGCAATAATTGTTTTGTTGATATTGGATCTTCTGTTATTACTAAAAAAGACATATTTGGATTTATATCTAACATATGATTAATAGCATTAATCCAGTAAGATCTTGGTAAATATATCCATGGGTCCATATTAGCTCTAACATTTAGTACACAAATGTTATCTGAGCAGAAATCATAGTTATGATATTCTGGTTTGATTTGTAGCCATTGTTTCACTTCTTTAATCCTATGATAAAAATAATCAGGACCTTGCATTATACCCAATATATGAGAATTATCAGGTATATTTTTTAATTTTTCATCTGTAATATTAACCCAACACCCATGAACAGAGTCATGATAGCAAGTGTTAGTAAAATATCTATATTCAGCTTCGTTATAAAATAATTTTATTTTAGAAATATCAATGGGCTTACCCATATCTAAATCCATAAAATATAATCCTTTATCATTATATCTTTTATCGCCCCAACACCCATGAGGGTCATGTATTCCAAAATCTACGCCCTTATCTGCTGCTAATGCACGGGTCGTAACATAACATGCAAGTTGATTACCTAATCCTTGACCGTATAAGATTTCTGTTGATATCATTTAATTAAATATTTAAATTTAGTTAAATTATCTAAAAAATACTTAGGATAGGTATCATCAATATCTACTTTATATAAATAATCTCCTCGACATATAACATCTTGTTCTTCATTTAGTCTATTTTCTAAATTAGAAATAACATCTATGTTATTCCATTCTATAGCACTAGAAGCTTCAATTTTTTGTTTAACTCGTTCTGTACCTCCCATATAGCTAAAATGCCATCCACCATCCATTATATCATTATTATCTTGTGCTCGAATTTCATTTAATGAGTTATTTTTAATAAGACCCCAGCCACCCATCCTACTACCTTTCCATATATGAGTAATTTCTCTGTTATAGTTAGTATTATTTATATGAGACTTTCGTAATAAATTAAAATAATAACAATACATTGTTTGATTAAATGTATATAGTTCGGTATCTTTATAAAATTCATTTAGTCTAGATATTATTTCTGGATTAGGTATTTCATCTAAATCCGAAAAAATTAAAATATCATTATCCGATGCATGCTTCATTCCTCGTTTTATACATTCTTTTTGATAAAAATCTCTTCCAAAATGAGGCTGAGTTGCTCTATCAAAAGATTTTGTTTTTGAAATATATTCCCAAGTATCATAAACGCATTTGTTATTAAATGTATCAGGAATAATATATGGGGTGTTTAGAAAATCATCAGGAGTATCTGTCACTTTAATATGAATTATTTTAGAAAGAAATTTATCAAATCTTTCTTTATTTTCTTCAAAAATAAATGGTTTAGGTTTTCCTGAGTGGGTAACTGATGATTCTACTAGTATAAAATAGTCTACTACATCGTTTAATGTATTTAGTCTTATTTCTAATAAATCTAACTCATTGTAAAATAAAAATCCATCATATATTTTACCAAGTTTTTCTAATAAACATCTTCCTTCTAAGGGTTCTATTACTTTTATAATATGGTGAGGAAAATATTTCGCTACATAATCTCTAGTAGAAACCTTTTCATAGTCATGAAATTCTAATTCTATAAATTTAACATTTTGCAAATATTTAGAATTTTCTATTATATTGTATTCTCCTCCTTCTATATCTATTTTAACCAAATCTACTATAGGTAAATTTAATTCTTCTAAAGTGCTCATTGTTGTATTAGGATAATCACCAGCATCTTCTAATACTTTAAATCCACCCACATTATCATGAAACGGAACTATTTTAGGAGATTGGAAATTATAACCGATAGCAGTGTTTATACAAACTACATTTTCTTTATTTTTAATATTTTCTTTTAAAAATTCAAAATTACTATTTTCTGGTTCTACTGCATACGCTTTTTCTAGTGTAGGTAATTTTTCAAATAAAACATTACAAAATTCTCCTACATTAGCACCAATATCAATATATGATTTAATATTTTTTTGCTTTAGATATTCAATAACATCTATATAATAAGAATAGGTGTTTAATTCGTTTCTTGTGTATAAAACGTGTTCTTCTCTGGTACTTGGCATAATTTATTTATATTTTTTTATATTTTTGTATTATATAATCTAATTCCATTTTTCTTCTTTCTTCAGTAGCTAATGTGTTACTTACTTGATCAGGATGTTCTCTATTAACTACAGTAATATAATTACATATACTAGGTAGTCCAAATTTATCATATAATCTTTTATAATAATCTGTATCCATTAACCAGAATAGATTTTCATCAAATTCAACTATATCTTCATTTTTAAACATCAATACACTAGGAGAACTAATTGTATTTTCTCCATATTGAATATCATCATGATATCTAGGGTAATGTGGTCTAAATACATTTACACCATCATTAGTATGAGCACATGCTGTAACTAACCAGTGATTATGGTTTCCTAAAAAGTGTACTAATGTTGTTTCTAAACTAATATTGTCATAAAGGAAATCATCCATAAATAATATCTTAATTATTTCACCGTTTGCTTTTTTTAAAGCATTATTAATGTTTGACGATGATATACCTCTATTATTCTCATTATAGTGATGATGAATAGTAAATATATTACTCCACTTTTTACATAAATCTTCTATTAATATATTTTGACTATGGTCTGATATAATTATTTCAAAGTTAGTATATGTTTGTTGTTGAAGAATTTTAAAGGAATGTTCTAGATATTCTACTCCGTTTCCCTTCATTTCATAGGTAGGAATACATATACTAACTAAAGGATTCATATTGTTATTTTTAGAATTTTTTCCAATAAGCAGAAGAAGTATTAGGGATATTAATTATTGGTTCTGTTATATTATATTTTTCTCTAAAATCATGAGTAGCCTGATATGCTCCCCAATGTGGTCCAAAGTCATCTATAATACAAAACCCCCCAGAAGATAATTTGCTGTATAGAGCTTCTAGTACTTGAATAGTAGATTCATATAAATCTCCATCTAGTCTCATTATACATAATTTATCTATTTTATTAATAGGCATAGTATCTTTAAACCATCCTTTAACAAAGACTGTATTTTCATTTATTTCTCCAAATAATCTAAAATTTTCTTGAACTCTTTCTAAAGATACAGCTAGATGATTTATTTGATAGTGATTATCATTTGCATCTACAGGGTATAAGGCACCATTAGGAATAGGACATCCTTCAAAAGAATCATAAACATAAACTTTGCGAGTATTATCTAATTCTTTTAAAATATTATGTGCCCATATAGATGTACCTCCTCTCCAAACCCCTGTTTCTATAAAATCTCCTTTAATGTTATCTTTAATACATTCTTCTAAGCATATTTTAACAGTATCTAAGTTTTCTAGTTCTACCATTGTTAATTTATCATCATGGTTTATATTAAAGTTATTTTCATCAAAATGTCCATAAATGATTCTGTGTTTAATTGTGTTTAAATTCATAAGTTAATATTTATTTTTATTTATTTTTAGAACAAAATAATACACCCGTTCCTGGTGAGTGTACGAATGTAAACTTTCCTTCTGATATAATATTAAATACCCCATTCTTCTATTTTATGTATAATATTTTCTCTATATAAATATATATAAATATTTATTTTTTATTTGTTTATTAAAAAAAATCCATTTCCATGTTTATATGTAGATATCCATTTTTCTTTTACATTACCAAAATTATAATTAAAATATGTTAATTTAAATCCTGCTTTTTTGATTTTATTAATCCACCACTCTTCATCTTTTTTAGTTACATGCGTCTTATCAATTTCATATTCTCTAATTCTAAAAGTATCATTATCTCCAAGAGGAATTACAAGTAAAGCCTGATTACATACTTTATAAAATTCAGACAAAGTTTCATCTATATTTTCCTCATGAATATGCTCAAGAACATCTTTAGCTATAAGCAAATCTGCTTTTAGACCCATTTCTGATAAAGGTTTATCAAGTAAAAATAATTGATTTTTTACCTGAGGTAGGCTATTTTGCAGAGCATATTCACTAATATCTACTCCTATAGCTTTTTTTCCTAAAAGAGTTAAAGCGTGAACTAAAAATCCTTTAGCACATCCAAAATCAATAACTGAAGTGAATCCTATATTTTCGCATATGGTAATGGCTTCAGGAATACTTCTAGTAGGCATCCATCTATAGCTTTCATATCCACTTATTCCTTTTTTAACTCCGTTTTCATAGTAATCTTTGTTAAATTGATTATTTTGTTTCATATTAGTTTATTTTGTTTTTTATTTTATTAAAATTAGGTAGTTGAGAGGTATCTGAAAGTATTTCAATATATTTAATATAACCTTCTTTATCTATTACAAAAGTAGCTCGCTTTGATACTTTTTCATATTCAAAGGGGAAATTTTCAATTACTACTCCATAAGATTCAATAATTTTTTTATTAAAATCAGATAAGAAAGTAACAGAAGTTATATTATTGTATTCTTTAAACTTTTTTAATGAGTATAATGAATCTACTGAAATTCCAATAACCTCAGCATTTAGTTTTTGGTATTCACTATAATCTTCATTTATAATACACATCTCTTTAGCACATACCCCAGTAAAAGCTAAAGGAAAGAAAAATAAAACTAAATTTTTACCCCTAAAATTTTCTATACTGACTTTTTCTTTTTCAGTATTATATAAATTTAATTCTGGGGCTTTATCTCCTATTTTAAGCATAACTAAATTAATTTAAATTTTAAGCAAACTCATTGTGTCTAGTTGGTCTGACAATATCGTCAATTAGTTCGTTTTGTAGAGCATATTTACAAAAGGAGCAATTATGATGTCTCCTAGTAACACCACCCTTTTCATAAAAATCCAGAATTCCATCAATATCACAGATTTTAAATTCATCATTAACTTGATAATTATTTTCAGGAGCCAATTCAGCTGATGGGCACACATAAACATTTCCATCTGTAAATACGCATGGTTTTACCATATGCATATAGCAGTTATTATTTCTTCTTTCTCCTTTAAAATTAAAATCAGATAAAAAAGCATATTTTAAATCTTTACCATTTAAAACTTCACGTATAGCATCAATATCTTTTTTTACTTCTTCTACAGGTTTAATTGCATTAAAAGCAATGCGGGTTGGAATTTTATTTTCTTCTACCCAATCAATCATTTTTAAAAAACTTTCTCTTTTTTGGAAATTTTTAGAAAGTTTCTTTTTAGAAGGATCTGACCATTGTCCTGTAATATTAGGATTAGTTGAAGTTTCAACTGCTTCATCCCACACATATGCAGCACTTATTTCTATATTTAGTCCTTCAAATACACTTAAATCATAATCATATCCTTCATAAAATCCATACATTCCTAAACGTACCCATGCCATTTTATCCCAAGATTTAATTTTATTAAGTTTAGTACCATTAGTACAAACTCCTATTTTAAATCCTTTTTCATAAGCATAATTAACAACTGTATCAAAATCTGGATGAATTGTTGGTTCTCCACCTCCTGTTAGTTCCATTCCTGTTACTCCAAGTTTAGCAAATGAATCAATTGCTTTTTTCATTTGTTCTAAAGTTAGCATTTCTTTCATTGCTCTATTAGCAAAACAACAAAAAGTACATGTTAAATTACAAGGATTACATGGAGACATATGGAACATTACAGGAGAAGGAACTCTAAATTCTCCTGCCATTCCTTTTTGAATTGTTTGAAGTTTATCTAAATGTTTTAATAATTTTACATGATTGCTAGTATAACTACGACCTTCGGTTTTTTCTTCTATTAAGTTCATTTTATTATCTTTCTTTATATTTATTTTCAAAAATTATTTGCATTGCTCTTTCTATAATATGGGTTTCCCTCCCACCATTCATACCTATTTCCTGACATACGGCTTCCATCATTTTTTTCCAAAAGTTTTTAGAATAATATAAGCATCTTTCTTTTTCAACTATAAACTGAGATCCAGGAGGAAATGTAACTGTGAATTGATGCTTATAATCACTAAACATATGGTTAGCAAAATCATGAAAACTTGAAAATTTACATGGTGGTTTGTGGCTATTAAAGGGTTCATTTATATACCAACTACTGTTTTCTTCCCAATATGGTTGCCCACGGAAATTACCATCAGGATAATTAGTATCTCCAAACAACAATGTAAATGATTCATTATATATTAAGGTGTTAAATCTTTTTGGGATGCAGTGATCGTATGGGTCACCTTGAACAAATGCTATTAAATCAGGTAAATTATCATAATTATCATATATATAACGAAATATATCATATTGATTTCCTCCAAAATTAGGAGCTACTATGTGTTTATATTCAATAGACAATTCTTCTCCTTTATTATAAATAATATAATTATCTGTTAATGATTTAATCCATTCTACATTCTCTTTATATCTAGATATAACAAAGAATGCTTTTGGTTTTTTTAAATTATTATCCATTCTTTGGGTATTAAGTCGTTTGTATTAGTAGATTTATCTTTAAACCAATTACTTGGTGCTATTACTTTTTTATTTTTATTAGGGTTCAAATAAGCGCCCCACCATGAAAAAGAACTATTAGATATTATATTATGGTCTGCTAATGACATTAAACATAAATCTACTAAATCGTTTGTACCTTCACTAAAATATACTCCTTCAGCAAACACTTTTTTACAATATGGGATATCATCAGATATAATTAAAAAATTATATTCTTTATTTGAGAATACATTAATCGCCTCTTGAATATAGTCTATACCAATAGTAGGAAAAGTAGGATTAACTATATTATCTCCTCTCCTAACATGTATAGCTACTATTTCTTTATCTTTAATATTATTAATTATATTTTTTGATTCAGTAAGTATATTTTCTTTAAATGTAAATTCTTTTATAATATCTTCTTTATAATCAATAAAATATTTTTCTGATTGATAATATCCTTGTACTGATGTATTATCTAAAATATTATTAAATGTTTCAGTATAGTGGAAATGTGGTTCTTGAAATATATTGTTTATATTGATGTTACCTTTAGGTGCTGTTATTTCAAAGCAATCATACATTCTGAAGTTATATGGAATCCATTGATTGTTTGAAAAATCATAACATCCATCTTGTTTAATATTATCTATGTTTTTTTCAGGAATAATAAATTCAACACCAAGTCTTTTAGCAACAGTATAACATACTGCGTATTGGAATATTTGATTACCCAATCTACCATTGTATCCTATTTGTAAATTAGTTATCATCTTTTAATAAATATAGGAGGCATAGCCATTTTATGAGTATTTTTAATATGAAGTGTTTGATATATATCTAATACTTCAAGTTGTCTTTTTTCTAATCCAATTAATAATCCTTTATATTCCATAGCCCATTCTAATTCTTCATATGTTGCACCCATTTGATCTTCATCGGTTCTATCATCATCCCAAAGACCATCTGTTGGTTTTGCTATAAGAATTTCTTCTATTATTCCTAATTGTTTAGCTATTTGTCTAACTTCTGTTTTTGTTAAATCTCCAATTGGAGAAATATCAACTCCACCATCACCGTATTTGGTAAAAAACCCAACTCCAAAATCTTCTACTTTATTACCAGTACCAACAACTAATCCTTTATAAGTTCCTGCTATTTGATATAATGTAGTCATTCTTAAACGTGAACGTGAATTAGCTAATGCTAATTTATTTTCTGTAGAAAATAAGGATTTAAATGTTTCAAAAGTATTAGTTAATTCAATTTCAAGCGATTCTACATTTGAATATTTACTCTTTAACCAATTAATATGGTTATGGGCTCTTTCTAATTGTTCGGGTGCCTGATATATTGGCATGCTTACAACTATTGTTTTTTTACCTGTCTGGGCACATAGTGTAGATGTAAGTGCTGAATCAATGCCACCACTTATTCCGATTATAAAGCATTCTAAATTATTAGATTCTAAATAATTTTTAAGCCAATTTGATATCTGCTGATATAACATTATAATATATTTTTTAGTTGTTTTAATACTTCTTGTCTTTGATCTAATATTTTAATTTTATATCCTAACTCTTTTAATTTAATAGCAAATTTAAGTTGTTGAGATTCTTCTAATAATACACTATCTTTTTTGTAGGTAACAAAATCTATTTTAATAGTTTTTTCTTTATTTGGGTTTTGTTTTATAAAATCTTCAATTTGATATTCTAAGTGTTTTTGATTCATTTCATCTGTTGCTTTAGAAATAACAGCATCAATTCCCAATTTTTCAGCGCATTTAGCTAATGCTCTATTATCTCTAGGAAAACAAGGACCACCAAATCCAAATCCTGGTTTTAGGTATTTGTTACCTATTCTTGAGTCAGTACCTACAGCGTTTAACACTACATCAGGACTACATCCTAATCTATTAGCAATATCCCCAACCATATTTGCATAACTTATTTTGGTTGTTAAAAAACAATTAACTGCTAATTTAGTTAATTCTGATTCGGTTCGAGACATTCTATTATAAATTGGTTTAGATTCAACCATTTTTTCATAAATGCTTTGAATTAAATCACCAGCATACTTATCTGCTTCTCCAATTAGAACATTATCACACATTATTTGATCTCTAATAATAGTACCTTGTGCTATAAATTCGGGATTATATGAAACATAATAATTGTATTCTTTTAATTTTTCCTGCAATGTATCACAATAACCTGGAAATGTAGTACAATTAATTATCAAATCTTTTCTTACTGGTTGTTTACCGATAGAAATTAATTGATTGGCGATATTTTCAATATCATCGTGATTGTATTTCCACTCGAAAGTTGATGGTGTACTTACAACTACAAATAAAATATCATTTTTTAAAGCTGTTTTTAAATCAGTAGTAAATTTAATTTTGTTAGAACTTTGTAAATATTCAGTTACCAAAGGCTCGCTTGTGGTAAATGTTTTATTACTTAAAGAATCAATATAATTTTGATACACATCAACACCAATTATATTAAACCCTTTTTTTTCTAAATTAAGAGCTAAACATAATCCTAATTTACCTACTCCTAAAATTGATATATTAGTCATTATTTATTTGTTTATCAATCCAATAATATGTATCTAAAATTCCATCATATAACGATTTTGTAGGCTCCCACCCTACTTTTTCTTTATATAGTGTATTATCGGAATTTCTACCCCTAACACCAATAGGACATTTAAATCCATATTTTTCTTTAAATTCATTTCCATCTATATTTTTAATAGTAATGTTTTTACCTGAGGCATCAATAGCAGCTTGTGCAAGTTGATTAATAGTAACCATTTCTTCTGAACCAATATTAACCGGTCCTAAAAACCCATCTTGCCTCATAAACCTCAATACCGCCTCCACACATTCATCAATATAAAGAAATGAACGAGTTTGTTGTCCATCACCCCAAACCTCTATCTCACCACCATCAGGAGTTTCTGCTACTTTTCTACACATAGCGGCTGGTGCTTTTTCTTTACCACCTTTCCAAGTTCCCATAGGACCAAATATGTTATGAAATCTAGCTACCCTAACATCTAAACCATAATTACGATTAAATGCTAAAAACAAGCGTTCACTAAATAATTTTTCCCACCCATACTCAGAATCAGGATTTGCAGGATAGGCGGATGATTCTTCGCAATTTGGGTTATTTGGGTCTAATTGATTATGTTCAGGATACATACAAGCCGATGAACTATAAAAAATTCGTTTTATGGAATGTTCAACTGCCTGATGCACTACATTTAAATTTATTAATGCAGAATTGTGCATAACATTTGCATCGTTCTCACCTGTAAAAATGTAGCCTGCTCCTCCCATATCTGCTGCTAATTGATATACTTCATCAAATGATAATTCTTTATCAGCTAATGAACGTTGGTTTGGAGAAAACATTAATCTACTTACCAACTTTGGGTCTCGTAAATCTCCACAAACATATTCATCACAGATATCTTCGTGATTCCAATATTCATGTTTTGGTTTAATGTCTACTATACGAACCCAAAAACCTTCATCTTTAAGTCGTTTGGCGAGGTGTCCTCCTATAAAACCCCCACCTCCTAATATTAGTGCTGTTTTCATATTTTTATTTTATTTCTCCAAACACCAATATCATAGTGCTTTCTATAATTTTCTTTTGCTTCATTTATACACAATATACGAAATTCTTCATCATTTACCAAATTTTTTGCTAACTTTCTCGCCTGTTCAACATCATGCACATCTACTGATAATTGGGGGTGGCATAATCTTTGGGTATCTACATTGATGTTTCCAATACAAGGGATA
>Ga0172367_10006883_pt1 | contig 13198 bp, 10 predicted proteins | sample Lak10m_FD_114542 | JGI IMG/M metagenome (GOLD analysis project Ga0172367, IMG submission 114542) | Freshwater microbial communities from Kabuno Bay, South-Kivu, Congo - kab_022012_10m | ecosystem: Environmental > Aquatic > Freshwater > Lake | place: Democratic Republic of the Congo: South-Kivu...
CGACCGGGGCAGCATGCTGGACTTGAAGACCGTCTTCAGGGCGCGTAAATACACGCGGCGGATTATCAATTCCCTCGGCAAAACCGGCGAAGCGTTTTTAATCGACGACAGGATTTTCCAAGCTGCGGAAATCGGAAGAATTCATGCAAAGGCAGCCTGATTTTTGGCGAAGGTATTGAGCGGCATAAGCCCGGGCGATATCGCGCTCGGTGATGATGCCGACGGGACACTCTGCTTCGACCACCACCACGCAGGAGGCCCTGCGGCAATCCATCAAATGCACCGCTTGCCGCAGGCTGGCGTCTGGCGGCAGGGTGAGTACCGTGTGCCCCATGACACTGAGCACGGAGCGGCGACCGGCCAACAGGGACAGTTGCAGGTGCAGCCGGAAATCGGTTTCGCTGACCACGCCCGCCACCTGATCCTCTTCGTCGACCAGCACCAGATGGCGGACACCCTCCCGCAAGGCGAGTTGGTAAGCCGCTTCCATGGGCATCGATGGCGGCACGGTAATGACCGGGGCTGACATGAAATCCGCCAGTTGGGTTGTGCCGGGCCGCTCTTCGTCCATGGCCCGCAAGATATCCCGCTCGGTCAGGACACCCCAGGGATGCCCTTCGGAGTCGGTCACGATCACGGAGGAAATGCGCCGCTCGGCCATGAGGACAGCAGCTTCCCCGAGTGTCCGGGACCGCCCGATTCGGGCCACATCGCGAGTTGCGATATCGCCAATCCGAATCTGTTGAGCCTGATATTCCCAATGCTCCGTAACTTTGGAAGTGTCTGCTGAACTCATCTCTCGATATCCCTCATTCTTGCCATGGCTTGCCCGAGGCGCCTGGTATCAGGCTGGGCGCGGGATGACCCTAACGGTCGCGGCATGGAGCAAACGGGGCATCGCCGCGCGTGGAGAGCATCCATCTCGCGAGACCCACCCCCATTACCGTCAACGGCACGATCGACAGGCGGCGGACTCGAAACTCTTGTCGGCAACAAGGGACATCAAGGCCCGATCCAGGGCGTGATTCACGGTCTCCTGATAGTTGAGCGCGGAGCCGGAATCGCCATAATTCTTCGCGGTGCCGGAAAGGCGCTGGCTCCAGCACTCCTGACCCTGAGCATTGACCAGGGCGGCCTCCAGGGTCACCCTACCGTCATAACCGGAATTCACGTAGACGTTTTCATGGAGGACGATGTCCGTCAGGCGCAGTTTGAGCCGGGGTCCCCGGGTATCCTGGCTTTTCAAACCCGCCAGACGAAAGATATCGACCGTGGCGGACTTGACCCACCCCGCGGCATTGCCGGTCATGCTGATATCCTGGGGCGGAACGGGCTTGTCCTGGAGCGTTCTCTTGCCTACCCTGTTGCCGGGCAAGGCATTTTCGACATCCACCCCCGATATCGAGGCACAGGCTTTGGCCGCGATCACGTCGGCGCCGTCGATCTGGGGTTGGTAATCAGCCGTGAAGGTGGCAGGCGCGAGGGTTTTCTGGGCACAGGCGGTCAGGAAACCGAAGAGACCGAGCATGATCAGTGATTTGCAGGATGGCATGTCTATACCTCGGCAAGGATGATGATGATTTCAGGGGAGCTTCCAGGCGCTGATTTTGACACGGTCACGGCCAGCAGGGGGCCTTCATGCGGACTTCGGCCATCGGGCGCCTTCTAAAACCGGTTCCGCACAGGTTTCGACAGGCTCGCCATGAACGGAACCCGTTGATTTAGCTGAATCCTGACACCCCGCGCCCTTCGCCTGTAATAAAGTGCCTTGTCGAGGGACGGTGCTTTGCGGAGTGCCCCGGCATGGATTGAATCGCTCCGTATCCCCGCTTCAGACAGGCTGGATCACAAGTCTTACCCCTGTGACGCTCACCTGAAATTCGGGAAATTTATGACCCAAAATTGGGGAAGGATGCCCCCGGGTCGAAGAATCCCTGTTGCCCGCAGGGTTCGGCGGGATAAGTATTGATTGGGTGTAGGACCGCAGTGATGGGTGGGATCATTGACCAGAAAGCATGGCGCGGTGTGTACCGCGCCGAAAGCTCTGCTTCACCCTACGCAGGGTTATGGTGTTTGATGTCAGCATTCTCGATGGGGTGGCTTGGTAACCCCGCGAATGATGACGTAGGGTTCAAATTTGATGAATCCACCGAGTTCATTCATGACAAGGAATAAGGGCGACGGCGCAGCCATCAGGGCGTGTCATCCAGCTTTATTGTCACGGCATCGGCCCCGGGCGCCAGGGCCACTTCGGGATTGTCGGTATGCAGACGGATGCTGACGCCATGGTCGTTATATAACCAGAGATCACCCAGACTCGCCTCGCCAACCGGGGCTCCCGTCAGGTCGGTGGTAAAGTTGCCCTCCAGATCGGACAGGTTCACGAGCCCGTGAATCTCGCCATGGAGAGTCACGGTAAGACCCTCGCTGCCGCCCATGCCGAGACCACTGAATTTCAGTCGATGCTCCTGGCCCTGGAATTTCAATATCCCCTTTTCGACGGGGGCGCCGGCGCTTTCCAATAGCGCTACGGGCGCGAATCCGAGTTCACCGGAAGGCGGCAAGGTCGCGCTCACGGCCGCGCCACTCATGATTAATGCCAAGACCAAGCCGGTCAGCCCATTCAGTGTGTGTTTTTTCATGTTGCTAGTCTCGCAAGGATAGTGATGGACGCTTATTCCGCGTAATTGATCGTGCCGTTGCTGGTCGGCAGGTTGACCGAGGTTTTCCCCTCGGCGGTCCGTATCACCAGCAGAACCTGGGTCAGGTGCGCGGGCACCCTCAACTTGCCGGCGTAATGCCCCCCGTTGTCGGTAAGAACGCTTTCGAGCAGGCGTGGGCCGTTATTCCCCTCGCTGTAGAAGCTCAGCAAGGCGGGGCGGTTATCAGTGACCGATACCGTGATGTCCACGGGCAGAGCGCGGCTGGTCGCATAGGCAAAGCCGGGGCCGGAGGGTGGGGTCGCCTCGGCGGACATTGCCGATTCAGCGCCAACCGTGCCCAACAGAATGGCGCAGAGTAGAAGTGAAGTCGATTTCATGCGGGTTCTCCTCGATGATCGGCGGATTAGGGATTGAAAACGAGTGACTGGTTTACGTTGCTGACATACCAGTCCTTGGCAGTCTGCCCCTCACTGACCCACCAGGCGCTGAATTCCGGGTAGGCATTCGTGACATTGTTCCATTCGGCGGGATATTGCCAGGTTTCCGGAACATCCAGCACCCAGGGAAGATTGTCGGCGGTGCGGTAATAGCGGCCCGCGGATGGATTGGACCGGTCGTCGCCCGTGCCGAACAGCTTGAGGTCGGCCTTGGCGGTGGGCGGGTGGTCGATCAGGTGGATCTCGCGGCCCCGGTTGGTCCGATAGATGAATGGGTTATACGGCGCGTCCCCGAGTTGTCCGGCGCTCAAGGGTTGCAGGAAGTGGATATCGGCGACCAAGGTAACCGGCTCGGACCGGGGGCATCTAGCCACGGTATTGAAGAAACCGCAGGGCCAGCTCAGGCCGGTGGTCGTCAGTTTGTTGACCAAAGGGCTGAGGATGAACACCGCTTCACGCTGGCCGCCTTCCACGGCCAGGGGTTGCGGGGCGGCGGTTCCCACCTGCAGAGTCGTCGCGGCGGGGTTGATCCGGGTGGCGGCGATGCCGGGCAGATGGACACCGAAGCCAATTTGGGCAGTACCGCCGCGGGCCACGATCTCATACACCAGCTTGAGGTCGGTGACCTCATTTTTAGCGTTGAGCGTCTCGATGGCGCGATAACCGACCACCAGGTCATTCGCGTCGAAATCCCCCTTGGTCGGCCAGTTGTCCTCGAAGGCCAGATAGCCATAATCACTGCCATTGGGATAAAACCGCTGCGTGATCCGGTCGGGGTCCAGCGGGAAGGCATCCTGGCTATCGATCACCTTGTCATCGTCCTTGTCGCTCAGGGGCTCGGGCGCAACCGGGACAGCGACCGGATTCCAGCAGAAGGTGGCATGGCTGACCTCGGCGGGCTTGCCGCTGGCGTTATTGGGAGAAACCATGCCGCTATCGCCAAGTGACGCCTTTTCATAAGGGAAGATACTAGCCTTCGTGCCGCCCTTGACGATCACCACACCCACGCCGTTCGAAGCGTTCCAGTCAAAATAGGTGCCGTCGTTCTTGATGATCGAAAGGGTATTCCGAGTGCCATCATCGAACTTAGCCACGTAATCGCCTTTAACCCCGGCATTCCAGCTATCGATCTTGTAACCGTACTGATAGGTGACGCCGGTGAGTTGGGTGGCTGCCTGGCATTCCTTCACGGCATTGCCGGATTTCCAGGCAACCTGCACGGGCGATGATATGACTGAAGCCGCCATGACCGGGCTTCCCGCCATGATCAGGAAACCCAGTGAGGATATGGCGAACGCTTCGTAGAAGTGCCTCATTAGATGTCTACTCCAAATTTCAAGTGGGGTTGAAGAGACGGTTCCGCCGAGGATGATATGCTCCCCATGCTTAAACCCAGCTCATGGCCAGCATTAAAGCGATTTCCGTGCCAGACAGATTATTTCATTTAAAATCAATATTTTAGATCAAATTCATACCCTTTCACGAGAAACACCCGGGACTGCATGAGCGGCTCCGGCAGACCTTCTTTGAACTGGATTGATTGCGGGACTGAGCCTAAGTCATTGTTTTAACTGGCCATCAGACAATCCCGCCAAGACCCCCACGGGAGCGTTGGGATTCTGGCCTGTACGGCAATGGCCTGCCAATATGGCAGCAACCTGGAGAAATCGCCCGGCGTTTTTGGCAGTTCACCCTCAATCCGGAGCCCGATCAGACGGCTTTTCCTGATCTAACGGCTACAACGCCTGCCAAACTGGCATCCGATGGATTGGAGAGTTCATTTGTCGCCAAATGGCAGACCAACAAGTGCTAATACCCTAAGCAGCGACGGACTTGATGACCGGCGCCGCCGCGCCGGGCCGATGCGCGTCAGGCGTTGCCGGCCGCGCGCATGAGTTCCAGCAAATCCTCCGCCCCGATCCGGGCGCTGATTTCCCCTCCTTCCAGCAGGCTGTCCGCCAGTTCCCGTTTGTGGCGGTGCAGCGAAACGATGCGCTCCTCGATGGTGTCCTTGGCCACCAGACGGTAGATCGTGACCGGCCGAGTCTGCCCGATACGATGGGCGCGGTCCGAGGCCTGATCCTCGACCGCCGGATTCCACCAGGGATCCAGGTGGATGACATAATCGGCGGCGGTGAGATTCAGACCCGTGCCGCCCGCCTTCAGGCTGATCAGGAACACCTCGCCCTTGCCGGCCTGGAACGCTTCAACCCGCTGTTTGCGCTCGGCTAGCGGGGTCTGGCCGTCCAGATACTGATAGCTCACGCCCTTCTCGTCGAGGTAGGCCCGCACCAGGCTCAGGTGATCGACGAACTGACTGAACACCAAGGCCTTGTGCCGATTCTCCAGCAGTTCTTCCAGGACTTCGCCCAACAGGGCCAGTTTGCTGCTGGCCAGGCCCAGTTCCGGCGCCACCAGATTCGGGTTGCAGCAGGCCCGCCGCAGCTTGGTGATGGCGGCCAGTACCCGGAAGCGTTGATCCTCGATGGGGCCTGCGGCCTGGTCCAATTGTTCCAGCAGGTTGCGGCGCAAGGCTTCATAGAACGTCGCCTCAGCCGCGCTGAGTTCGACCTGCAACTCGATCTCGGTACGCGGAGGGAGTTCCTCCAGCACCTGAACCTTGGTGCGCCTGAGGATGTAAGGCTGAATCAGGCGCTTGAGGCGCAGCCGCGCGCCGCGATCCTGGTTTCGCTCGATGGGCCCGGCGAACCGGCGATTGAAACTCTCCAGCGAGCCCAGCAAGCCGGGATTGATGAAGCGAGACAGGTTCCAGAGCTCACCCAGGTGATTCTCCACCGGCGTGCCGGTGGTGATCAGTTTGAAATCGGCCTGCAGGGCCATGGCCTGCTGGGAGCGCCGTGTCGCCGCATTCTTGATGGCCTGGGCTTCATCCAGGACCAGGGTCCGCCAGCGCACCTTGGCGAGGGCCTCGCCCACGGCTTCCTGCTGCAGCAGGCCATAGCTACAGATCAGCAGGTCCAACGGTCCGAGCTGGTCGATGACCTGCTGACGGTCGCCGGTCAAGGACTTGAGATTCAGGGTGGGCGCGAACCGGGTCACCTCGTTGTGCCAATTGAACGTCACTGAGGTCGGCGCGATCACCAGGCTCGGCCCGTCACCAGCCCGGCTCAGGATCAGTGCGATGGCCTGCACCGTCTTGCCCAGCCCCATGTCGTCGGCCAGGCAGGCGCCGACGCCCCAGGCCGCCAGCCGGGAAAGCCAGCGGTAACCCTCCAACTGGTAATCACGCAACTCCGCCCGCAGGGTGCCCGGCAACACCGGCTGACTCCGCTCGGCCTCCCGGAGTTGCTCGATGCGCCGGCGCCAGGCCAGATCGGTCTTGAATTCGCCAAACTCCCCGCCGATTTCCTCCAGCACCGGCAGCGCCAACGGGTGGACACGCCGGCCCTGGCCATGCGCCTCCGAGTAAGCCTGCAAATCCTCCAGCCGCTTGCGAAAGGCGTCGGTCAGGGCCAGGAAGCGGGTTGCGTCCAGGCGCACGAACTGGCCTGGACTCGCGGCCATCAGGGCCAGCAGGGTTTGCATCTGGATGACCTCGCCATCGTCGAGCCGGAGTTCGCCATCGACGCTGAACCAATCCCGCTGCTGCTTGAGCTGCAGGCTCATGCGTGTCAGGTCCGCCTGTCCGACGACCTTGAATTTTTCGCCTTGGGGCCATTCGACCGCCGCCATATCCGGACCCGCCGCCTCGAGTTCCAGCAACAGCTTGAGGCTGGTTTCGACGTCCTCCATGAACCAGTGAAAAGGCCGTTCGGCATCCGCATGATCCTCCAGGGAGGGACAGGCCCGAATCAGTTCCACCACCCGTTGGCGTTCATGATGCAAATCACGTTGGGTTTGCAGGCGCTGGCCTTCGATCTCGGCGATCAGGCCCACGCCGCCCATGCCGGGCGGGTAGTAGGCGCCCCGCTCGCCGAAGGGGCGGATCAGAATGGCGACGTGCAGGCCGTCCGCCTCAGGCGCCAATTGAACCCTCGGCAGGGAGTCCGCCGGCACGGTTTCCGCGCCGGCCGACTCGGGAGCACCGATGTCCGAGTGAATGGCGAGCAAGGAGGCGGCAGCGCCCAGGTCCTCCAGCAGGCGAGCTCGTGCTGTCAGTGGCGCGACGATGCCTTCGCCGATGATGCGTGCAATGTTTTGCTGCTCTGGCTTCAGTTCGGTGAGCCGGAGCCGGTTGAGCCCCTCGCGGGTTTTGACCAGAGTCCGTTCAGTGCTGCCTTTCGGCCAGAATTCGATGCGTAACTGATCGGCGCCCAGTTTACGGACCCGCAGTTCCGGCGGGAAAGCCACCAGTTCAACCGGGTGGCCGCTGTCCGCCCAGAACACCGCCGGATGGCCTGTCAGGGCCAGCCAGCCGGGTTCGGACAGGGTGCTGCCGCGCGTGTGGGGGTCGAGGACGATCAGACCGATGATCCGCCGATCTTGCTCGCTCAGGTAAGGACGGCTATCGGCGGACTCCCGGAGCGCCTTGAGAGACACCGGCTTGCCCTTGGTCCAGGACTGGCCCGTGCGCTTTTGTTCCCGGCACTCCAGCGAGTAATAGCCATAACTGTCGTCGAGCAGCCAGGCCAGTCTCCACTCGGCGGCGGCGCTCCCGGTTCGCGTCCGGCTGGCGGAGGCGGACGGTGTGGGAATGCTGTTGCGTATGGCGTTGAGGGCGCGCTCCCAGGGCGCTTCGTAGTGGACGCGATCCACCAGCAGCTTCTGGCCGGTGCGCTGGCGAAACGCGGCGGCGGCTTCGGTCAACCGGACGTGGGTGGGCTCGAACCGGGCCAGCAACTGGCCCAGTTCGGCGGCCAGCCAGGCCCAGCCCAGACTTTCGGCGCGATCATGCAGGTCCTGGAGCAGGGACAGATATGGCAGGAACGCCTGGGAATCGCCATCATAGCGGTGCAAATTGAGCAGCCCTATCCAGGCGACCCAGGGATCGGGGCTGGCGCCGGAGAGCGCCGACTTCAGCGCCAGCCGGTAACCGTCCACCGCGCGGGCGCGGTCTTTTTCCATGGCGAGGCCCTCCCTGAGCAGGCGATGCGCCGCCGCGAACGACGACCATTCCCGCACGAGGCCGGCGAGCGTTTGCGCCTGATCGATGTCCTTGCCCTGGTTCCGGAGGCTCAGCGCCAGAATATAGAACACGCCGGTAATGCCGGGTAGAAATCCCTTGCGCTGCCCCGTCAGGCGTCGATGCAGCCGCAAGGCTTCCTCGAAATGCTTGATGGCGCTGTCCGCCTGATCCTGCAGGAATTCCAACAGCCCCAGCACGGCGATGGCCGGGGGTTGGGGTTGCCCGCCCTGTTCCAGACAGGCCTTCACGGCATCCGGCTCGCCCCGCAACAACTCGGTCAGGATCAGGCCAAACGGAAAGAGGCCCAGTTCGCGGCATTGGCCGGACAGACTCCGATACAGTTCTTCATCCATGCGCCAGTCCAGGGTGAGCTGGGTCAACATGGCGGGCAGCGCGGCCTTGCGCATCTCCACCGGCAACGCCGCGAACCAGTCCTCATCATAGGGGTTGCAACAGACATGGGCATAGATCGACGCGGGATCGGCAATTGCATTCCAGGCATCGCCCCAGTAATAGTATTGGTAGCTGTGGCGATGCTGCGCCAGGCTCTCGTAGACCCGCGCCACTGCGGCCGGGTCATGCCGGTACAGGCCGATACGAACCTCGCGCATCACCTGATCGGCGCTCTCGAACAGCCAGTCATCCGTCGCCGCTTTGCCGGAGGCATACCGCGGCCGTTGCAACGGCCAGGCCTTGCGGGCCAGTTCCACGTACTGGTTGAAGGTTTCATTAACGATCAAGTGCCGGGCCACCCGCTCGATAAGGTCCGGATGGCAGGCAAACCCGTTGATCGAGGCGCCACCTCGCTTGAACCGACGATTCACGATGAGGCCCTGGCTGACAAAAGTGTCCATGACCAGCCGGTTCTTGGCCGGAATGTCCAGCGCGGTCTTGATCGCGCCCAGGGTCAGCGGCCCCCAATTGACCGCGAGCAGGTTGATGACCGCCTGGTCATTGGGTGTCAGGGTCAGATAGGTCGCCAGCGCCGGCTGGCGGGTCACGGCGTCGTTGGGGTTCATTCGGCGTTCCGGTTCGTTGGTTACCAATCGCCCATTTTCGCACGGCGGCGTCGCGTGGTTCAGGTTTTGTCCGGACGGCGCGGCGGACATCGGGCTGATGGAGCAAGACTGGATATTCGATCCCGCGAGCGGATTCCCGCTTGGGTCGCTTGGGGCATATGCCGCAGTTCTTTCAGCGATTTGCCCGACAATCATCTCCGTAGAGGCGGCTCCGGGAACGCAGGCGCTCCGTCCTACCCCCAGCTTTTCAATCGATTCCACCCACCACCGAATCATAGTGGCACGATATTTTCATGCCGGATGTTTCTGGAATTTCCACAGGAACATCGATGCGCCCTTTTTCGTTTACGCTGTGGCTGAGCTTCATGGCTTTGCTATGGGCATCGGAGGCCTCGGCAACGGCCGCCTTTGCCAGACAGACTGGAGAACCGTGCTCCAGTTGCCATATGGAAAGCTACGGGCCTTATCTGACGCCCAACGGACGCCTGTTCAAGCTGAACGGCTATCAGGCGGGTCACGCCAATGTGCTGCCGGATTTGCTCAATGGCTTTTCCGGCCAGGCGATCGGGTCGTTCTCGAATACTCAGAAAGGAGTTCCGGGCGGCGCGGCGCCGGGCTTCAGCCCGAACAACAACTTCGCCAACGATTGGGACGCCCTTTACTTCACCGGACGAGTGATCGACAAGATCGGCGCCTATCTCCAGCTCAATTTCGACCCCCAGGTGAATAGAAACATCAGCCTGGCCATGGCCGAGTTCCGCTTTGCCGATCATGTCAACCTGTTCGACAAAAACTTCGTCTACGGGCTGTCGGCGAACAATGGGCCCACCATGTCGGACGTCTGGATGACCACCCCGGAATGGATGTATCCCTACACCCAGTCACCGATCGCCCCCCAGCCCGGCATGCAGACGCTCATGATGCAACTGATGGGCAACACGGGCGGCATGTCGGTCTACACGCTCTGGAACAACCTGGTCTATTCGGAGCTGGGGGCCTATACGACGCTGTCCGGCAACATGGCCAACGCTCTGGGCGTCTTCAGCCGCAACAACCCCCTGATCGATGGCGGAGCCCCTTATTGGCGTCTCTGGGTCCAGAAGGCGGTGGGATCCTATGTATTCATGCTGGGCGCTTACGGGATGCAGGCCAACATCTATCCCCAATACCAAACCAACGCCGGCACCGATGGCTGGGTGGATTGGAATATCGATACCAACAACATGTGGATGATGGGCGACCACATGTTCATGCTGATGGGCCGCTGGACACAGGACCGCATGACCCTGAATGCCAGCCGGGCGCTAGGCATGTCCTCCAGCGTCGACAACACCCAATCCAACCTGATGTTGATGGCGATGTACACCCTTCAGCAAACCTACACCTTCGCCTTTTCCTTCAACAATCTCGAAGGCACTAGCAACCCGGCCATGTATTCGTCGGCGGCCGTCTCCGGGAGCCGTACCGGCTCCCCGGACTCCCAATACTTCCAGTTGCAGTTCGATTACGTGCCATTCGGCAAGGGCAACTCAGTGACCGATCCCTTTCTCAATTTGCGCTTCTCCGTGCAGTACACCGCTTACGAAACCTTCAATGGGGCCTCGCACAATTACGATGGCTACGGCCGCAATGCCGCCGACAACAACACGCTGTACCTTGCAACCTATTTGATGTGGTGATCCATGGAAAGACCGAGACATCCTGTGATGATGGCATTATCCGGCGGCTCTCCGGACCTGTCGCTCCGCCTGTTTCTGCTGGGTCTGGCGTTGGCTCAGCCCCCGCTCCTGCCAGCGGTGGAGATGCCCGGCATGAACATGAGCGACATGGATATGGCCGATATGCCCACGGGCGACGTCGCCGCCGGCAGGAAACTGGCCGAGACCCAATGTGGCGGCTGCCACGGTTCGAAGGGCTTGAATGGCTCGGCCGACTACCCCTTGCTGGCCGGTCAGGACGCCATGTATCTCGCCGGGGCCCTGGGAGCCTATCGTAGCGGCGCCCGGCGTTCCGACGCCATGATGCCGGTGGCGATGTCATTGTCGGATCAGGATATCGCCAACCTCGCGGCCTACTTCGCGGCCTGCCCCATGCCATGATGAATTACGTCCCGATGAACACCCAGAAGACAGCCCGCCACATAACCTTGCTTGGACTGCTGGTTCTGGCGCCGGGATGTGACACCCTGCTCAAGCCGAAACCGTCCGCGGCGACTCCAGAACAGGCCGCCGAAACCGCCTATCAGATGTGCGCCGGCTGCCACGGGCCGGCAGATTTACGGGTGGATCTGATGCCCCCGCGTATCTGGGGTCAGAAGGAAAAATACCTGATCAGCGCCCTGACGGCTTATCGCAACCGCACACGCATACATCCGCTGATGAATAGCGTGACCCGTACCTTCACCGACCAAGATATCGGCCAACTGGCGCGTTATCTCTCGCTCCAGCCCTGGCAGCCGTGAAGCCCCCGCGAAACATCGCCACATTCAACCTGGGGCGGAACGTGACACACCTACACCGTCCTCAACCCGGCGGCTGGAAGCGCCTCCAGCCGCTGGGAAGCTGCCACGATGGCGACGCCGGCTAACGGCCTGGCTTCATCCCGCCCATCATGCCGCCGCAGCTCATTTCAGCATCCAGGGCCTTGTCACGCGCCGCGCCGCCTTCCTGCAAGGAAAACGGGTTGCCGGTGGGTTCATCCCCGATGAGGGGGCGCTTCTGCCCGGTCCAGACCATGGGCCCCTTGGGGCCCGCCACCATCAGCGCGGTCAGGAAACCGACCGTCAGGGTTGCCACCCCCAGCATCCGGGGCAGGCTCATGGGCTTGTCCATCGGGCAGCGTTCGGCAATCACGCACTCCTGATAGAAGAGACGGGCGAACCAGATCAGGATCAGCAGGTTGGCGGTCGTGAACAGGGGCATGAAGATCAGGACGTGATCGGGGAGCATCATCATCACCACCATGGCGCCCATGGTCCCGCCCATGACGCCCGACATCAGGCCATGCATGACCGCCATGGGGCCGCAACACCAGGCGCTGACCACGCCGTAAAGTGAACCTAGCGTCATGCCGACCATCGAACCGACGAAAAAACCGTTGGTGGCGCCCAGCACGCCGCCGATCATGGCGCCGACCTGCATGCCGATCGTCATGCCAATCATCATGCCGACCATGTGGCTGGCATTGGCATACCGATAGGACCGCAAATAGCCTACCGTCGCCACCAAGGCCACGACACTGATATCCAGATAGAGAATCCACCAACCATAGCGATCCATGAACGTGGGATCCCGGGCCACGAGGGCCAGGTGGACCAGCCACTGCAGGCCGAGGATGCCTCCGAGCGTCAGCACCGCATTGCGAAGTACCCGCAGCAGATAACTTTTACCTGTGCGTGCGACGGATTCCGTGTCTGAACTGGCGGACCCGTTCAGCACGACGCTGGGCGGTCGCCCCGCAGTATTCGAACCCAGTACGTCAGGGCCCGGCAACGGGTCCATTGCCGCCTGCATGACAGGCTTGATCGCTTGGGATTGCGCCCCCTCGGCCTCGTTCCAACTGACACTGAGAATCCGGTGCTGTTCATCCAGTTGGATACGCAGGTCAAAGGCGGGTTTGCCTCTACCCGCAACGGCCGTGTTGACGGCTGGGGCCGGTTCGTCCCGCGCTTGATGCGGTAGCTCACAATCGGGTTTCACTGAACCTCCACGCGTGATGGATCGCCTAATCGGAAAAAAAGAGGGGGGGAATTGTAGAGAGAAACAGCTAGGCCAGCGGCTCTCGGCTAGAAAAATCTGGCTCGCGGGAGCGAGCCAGTAAAGTGAGAGAGTTTAAACCACATCTTATCGATGGTGATTAACTCATTCCTTAGCCAATACCTTCGCCAAAAATCAGGCTGCCTTTGCATGAATTCTTCCGATTTCCGCGGCTTGGAAAATCCTGTCGTCGATTAAAAACGCTTCGCCGGTTTTGCCGAGGGAATTGATAATCCGC
>Ga0172367_10006886_pt1 | contig 13192 bp, 10 predicted proteins | sample Lak10m_FD_114542 | JGI IMG/M metagenome (GOLD analysis project Ga0172367, IMG submission 114542) | Freshwater microbial communities from Kabuno Bay, South-Kivu, Congo - kab_022012_10m | ecosystem: Environmental > Aquatic > Freshwater > Lake | place: Democratic Republic of the Congo: South-Kivu...
AAAGGCATTGATTAGTGACTCCATGCTGTATCCAGCAGAAAGAATAGTTCCGATGAATGATCCGGCACTGGAACCGACATACATCCGAATAGTCAATGGGTCATCCTCAGGAAATTTTTGCCTAACCAATTCTTTGGAGCCGCCGGCAAATTTAAACCCTTTTTCCTTTAGAGCTAAACAGACACCAATATGAAATGCAGCTGCCTTGATTCCGCCGCCACTTAAAACCAGGGCAATTTTCTTTTTATCGCGAATCTTCATGAGCACAGGCTAGTCGATTTGGATAGGCGTTTTCAAGTGTTTTTATTGATTAAAGTCTAGTGAGTATTCGCTGAATAACCAGCTCTTGGTCGAGAAATTAACTCTTTTTAAAAAATTTCTGATTGAAAATTTGACAGATGCTCAAATAGAAGAATAAATTTGGATATGCAGGCACATCTTGGCTCATCACCTAGTCAAAGTGTGCAAATAAGGAGTTTGGATGGATCCTTGGCTACCTTTGACTGACTATTCAATCAAATATAGGGTAAGCGTGAGTACTTTACGCCGCCGTATAAAAACCGAGGATCTAAAATATAGGTTCGTCGATGGAAGGTACTATATCATCGATGAACCCCTGAGTGCCCATCAAAGAGAACATCGCCCCTCCCAGGACCATGCCGATTCTTTGGTGGGTACTCCTTTACTTTCAAACTATCAACGTAAAACCAATGAATTTAAAAAGCCCTTCTCCATGGCGAGTGATGTTCAGTTTATGGAAAGAAGCACCAAGGAAATTCAGTTCCAAGGTGCGGCAAGCGAACACTATGAGGTGATGAATTCAGAGCCCAATTTTAACTCCAAGGAAACAAAAAAGGAAGAGCCTATTCTTGCGACTGCGAATGCTGTCTTGTTGGAACTAAAAAAAGCTTTTACCCAAATATTGCAGGAAAAAGAGCAGCAGATTATTTTGCTAAAAACAGAAACCGCAGATCTGCGAACTTTAGTTAAAGTTTTAGAGAGTGAAAACGAGAGGTTGCGGCAGGCTGCAAGAAATATTTAAATAAAGGGCTCTCTTAGAACCCTCTTTATTCAAAATTATATAACTTTTATTTTATGCGACTTTACTGGGTGCCCCTTTGGATTTCTTATCTTTGGGGCCCTTCTTTGTCGGCTGATGAAGTCCCTTTTCATTTTTGTCAAAAGCTACGGTAAAGACTTCATCAAGGTTTTCGGCCAGTATAAAGTTTATCTTTTCTTTAAAGATTTTAGGTATATCTGACAGATCCTTTTCATTGGCGATCGGAATAATGATATTATTAATACCTTGGTTGAGGGCGGCGAGACACTTCTCCCGTATACCTCCCACTGGCAGAACTCGTCCTTGAAGTGTAACCTCTCCAGTCATCGCGATGTCGTGACGTACGGGCGTTCCCGTCATTAAGCTTACCAATGCAGTGGCCATAGTAACCCCTGCAGAAGGCCCATCTTTTGGAATAGCACCAGCGGGTAAGTGAATATGAATATCATTTTTATCAAAGAATTCTGGGTCAATTCCAAGTTCTTCCATATGAGCTTTCGAATAGGACATGGCTGCGCGAGCAGATTCTTTCATAACATCACCTAATTGTCCGGTCAGAACTAAATTGCCATTACCTTTCATCTTAAGGGCCTCAACCTGAAGGACTTCACCCCCAGCTTGGGTCCAGGCAAGACCTTGAACTACTCCGACAACGCTATCGATTAATTTGTCGTCTCTCATATAGCGTGGAGGACCAAGGAGTTCTGATACAGCTTTGGGATTTACTTCTATAAAGTGCGATTCGCCGAGTACAACCATTTTAGCTACTTTTCGACAGACAGAACCGACTTCTCTTTCCAGATTACGAAGACCAGCCTCTCGAGTATAACCACTTATCAAGGCGCGAATACCATCATCAGTAAAGCGAATGTTTTCATCGGTAATGCCATTTTGTTCAATCTGTCTACGGATCAAATGTTTTTTGGTAATCAATAATTTATCGTTTTCCGTATAACCGGGAATATTTAAGATTTCCATACGATCACGTAAAGCGGGTGGAATATTTTCCAAAACATTGGCGGTAGCTATAAAAAGTACATTCGATAAATCGAAATCAACGTTTAAGTAATTATCTCTAAAAGTAGCATTTTGCTCTGGATCCAAAACCTCCAACATCGCAGCTGATGGGTCTCCTCGGAAATCAGAACCAAGCTTGTCTACTTCATCCAAAACAAGAACAGGATTGTTTGTTTTTACTTGGCGAAGTGCTTGCACTATTTTTCCTGGCATAGCTCCAACATATGTACGCCGATGACCACGAATTTCGGCTTCATCTTTTACGCCCCCTAAGGCAATTCGGAAATATTCTCGTCCCATTGCTCGTGCAATAGATTTTCCGAGAGAAGTTTTACCAACCCCAGGAGGTCCTGCAAAGCACAGGATTGGGCCTTTCATACCATTTTTTAATTTTCGAACTGCTAAAAACTCAAGGACTCGGTCCTTTGCTTTCATTAAATCATAGTGATCTTCATCGAGGATTTCTTTGGCTCTCATAAGATCAATGACATCCTCCGATTTTTTATTCCACGGAAGATCAACCATCCAGTCAAGATAGGTCCGAACCATTGTTGCTTCACTGGCGTCGGGGTGCATTCTTTCCAAGCGACCCAATTGTTTCAAGGCCTCAGATTCAACTGTTTGAGGCATACCAGAATGCACGATTTTTTCGCGCAGTTCTTCCATTTCTTCAGCCTTAGAGTCTTGCTCGCCCAGCTCATTCTTGATAGCTTTCATCTGCTCGCGTAAAAAATATTCACGTTGGGATTTGGACATATCATCTTTACTGTTTGAACTCTTAATTTTACTCTGTACTTGAAGTACTTCCAGTTCGTGACCAAGGAGGTCGTTTACTAATTTCAAACGCTCTTTAGGGTCTGTTGTTTCAAGAACTTTTTGAGCATCTTGAACTTTTACACCAATATTCCCAGCAATTAAGTCAGCAATATGGCCAGGATCGTTAACATCATCTAGTACTAAGAGGATATCGGGTGAAAGTGGCTTACCCAAAGCAATAATTCGCTCAATTTGTTCCTTTGCCGTTCTAATAAGTGCTTCTGATTCAAGAACAGTGTTTGGGTTTCCAGGTTCGGTGATTTTTTCTATTTCAACTTCAAAACTAGGAGAAGTTTTGATGTATCCTTTGACTCGCCCTTTGCCGACCCCTTGAACTAGAATTTTGACTCGACCATCACTGAGCTTTTTCATTTTTTCAATTTTAGCAATAGTTCCAACGGTGTAGACAGTGTCTGGAGTCGGATTTTCTTCTGCAAAGTTTTTTTGTGATGCCAAAAAGATAAGTCTATTTTTTTCTAAAGCCTCTTCAACAGATCTTATTGAAGCGTCACGTCCAACAAAAAGTGGTATGATCATATATGGAAAGACAACTATGTCTCTTACAGGGAGTAGTGGTAAGGTAGTTGGGATTCCTATTTGCTTGTCGTCAAAGTTCATGTTTTTCCTCCGCACAGCCGCGAATTGTTGCCTCTCACTTGCAAACTTCTCGGACTGCTGGGAAAAACTCTTAAGATCTGATGACTAAAACTGGTCTTCTTTCGGTCTTCGAACTAAAAAAGCAGGCCGAGGTCTAAAGAAAACCGCGCCTTAGGTGCGAAATTGTCACTGGATTAAACTCTTGAAGCTTTCTTGTTCTTCTTGGCAATCAATACATAAGTTGGTGAACAGTCTGGCCTTAAGTCGCTTAAGACTAATCATTTCGCCACAGGTTTCACATTTACCATAGGTACCATTGCTTATTTTTCCAAGAGCGCGATCAATGAGCAGTAAAGAAACACGCCCATGCTCTTGCAAACGAATGGATATATGACTTGAAATATTCAAGGAAGCAGCGTCTGCTTCGTCTCCAGTGTGAATTTGAACAGATTGCTCTGATTTAAATTCATTTGCCTTGTTTAGGATCTCACTTCGCATAGATAAAAGCGTAGCTTTGATCTCACTAATTTCAGGTAAATTCATCTTACCCCCCTCTGAAATTAAATGACGTAATCGCTCTACATCCATTAAGAAGGGGGCATATTACGATGAAGTTTGTAAGAGTCACTGAAAAAAAATGAATGCTTATTTTTTTTGCAAAGGATCGACGCAGAGCCCAAGCTAAAAAATGAAAGGAACTATTTCACTTTTATCCAAAGTTAACATTGTAAGGGGTCTAAGAAACTCGCGTTCATCATTGAGAGACAATGGACCAAGAGCACCGGAAATCTGTTTTGAAGATCGCAATGCTGCTAGTAGACTGTCTCGTTGATTGGCGCCTTCCAATATTAATTGTTTAAGTATTAAAGCAGAATCATAAGCTTGAATTTCTATGAGTCCCGGATTTTCTCCGAAGAGGGTTTTATATTCAATGATAAAGGGATTTTTATTAGCTGGACTAGCCAACCCTCCAGAGAAAGTCCCTTCGCCACCTATTGGTAAAACCAAGGAATCCAAAAAAAGGAGAGAGTTGGCAAAATTACCCGCGCGCTTTGCAACTCCTGGAGTATTCCATAAATTGGTGCCTATTAATTTAACATTTTTAATTCCCGTAAAAGATAAAAATGCTGCGATTTGTCCCATATTTTTGACATCATCGGGAATAAATATTGCATCAAAATCTATTACGGGAGGTAGAATATCTTCCTCGTTGTGTTCGCGACTGGATTTTTTTGCACCAATTGAGGCCTTCGCCAGTTCTTTTTGACGAAGCTTAAATTCTTCATATCGACCTTCGACATAATAGGTTCCAACTAGCTTTTGAGCAGGGAAACGAAAATCAGTCTCGTTAGGTTTATAAGTTTGCGCAGCAGCAATAGTTCCCCCCTGGGCAAGAACCTCATCCCAAAAAAGATTGGCATATTCAATGCCGTAGGGATCATTGGGGTACATTATTGCAAAACGCTTCATGCCAAGCTTTTGAATTGCATTGGTAACCAAGAATTGAACTTGCATTTTTCCGGTTAAGGAATTTCTAAAAACAGTATTGCCAACTTCAGTGATTCCCGTTTTCTGGGATAACGCAATGGATGGAACTCCGTATTCATCTGCCTTAGTTGCTACAGCGGGAGCCGTTTTGCTCAGGAGGGATCCAATAATAGCCACGACACCATCCTCTTTCACAAGGCGCTCAACTCCCTGGCGGGCCTCTTCTTGATTTCCCTCAGAGTCCGCTATCGCAAGCTTGAAAGAGGAATTTGGCAGATGAAGTCCAAGTCCCATCTCAATTCCTCGAAGGGCGCGTTGGCCCATTGCCGCATTTTTCCCGCTAAGAGGCAAGACAGCCCCAATGGTACGAGGCTGCAAACTTTGGGAAACTTCCAAATGGCCAAGAACTTCTCGCGCTCGCATATCCAGGTTACTTCCAGGAACAAACTCGATAACACCATTTAAGTAGGATTTTGCTTGGGAGAAGTCTCTATTTTCAATGGAAATTTCGGCGAGACGATAAAGGGCATAACCGCGAGCAAATCCAAATGAACTTGAACCCGCTACTTTTTCTAATTCAACAGCAGTCAGCCTATAGTTAACTATTTCAATACTGCGATTGCGCGCAACTTCTTGTTCGTTGATATTTTTAGAATAAATAGAAATATTAATGAGACTTTCAAGCTTTTCCAAAAACCCCATATCCTGACGAGAGAGGACTTGCTCAACAGTGAGGTCCATGGGGGATGGCCAAGGATCTGGTTTTGTAGCGGAAGAAGAGCCTGATACTGCGGGAAGAGTGGTGTTAACCATTTTCGCATTCGATTTTTGCTGGGATGGGGGGGATCTACGGTGAGATCCAGATCTTTGTTCAACCTCAGGACGAATTGTTCTAACATTGGAAACACAGCTTTGTAAAAGGCACACAATTAAACTTTGACAAACCCATTTCTTTTTTAAATTCATTTTCTTGTCCTTAAGATTGAAGAAATCTTTTCACGAAAATTTTTAACTAACGGTGTTTCGTCCGTGGTCTTGGCGAGTTCTTCAATGAGCTCACGTTGTCTTGTTGAAACTTTTTCTGGAGTATCAACAATGGCTTTTACCAGCATGTCTCCCGATCCAAACCCCCCCAGCTTTTTAAAGCCCTTGCCCTTCAAACGAAAAGTTTGTCCACTATGAGTTCCAGGGGGAATGCGGATGATGGCTTTGCCAGTAAGGGTTGGAATTTCAATTGAAGTTCCCAAAATAGCATCGGTATAAGATACTGGTAGGTCCATAATGACATCATCTTCATTTCGAATAAAGAGGGGATGGCTCTGAATATTTACGAGGACAAAGAGATCTCCAGGAGTTCCCCCTTGGAGGGGAATATCGCCTTCACCACTGAGCTTCAGGCGCTGACCTTCCTTAACTCCTGCGGGGACATTTACAGACAATTTAGCAGAGTCTTCCTTTCCTCCCCGTTCTCTTACAAAACTGATTATTTTTTCACAACCCAATGCTGCTTCTTCAAAGGAAATAGGTAAGGAGTAACGAAGGTCGGTTCCTCTTGCAGTTCTGCGACTTCGGGCACCCCCAGGGCGAGGCCCTCCACCACCAGCACGCTGCCCAAAAATTTCACCAAAAACATCTCCAAAAATATCTTGGAAAGGATCCCCACCAGGTCCACCTCCATAGGAGCCAAAACCCCCTCCGCCAAAAGGTCCACCAGGACCCCCGGCACCACCACCGAAGCCCGTCCCGCCAACACCGGCATGACCGAAACGATCATAGGCCTCGCGCTTCTCAGAATCACTGAGAACAGCATAAGCCTCAGAAAATTCTTTAAACTTTTCTTCAGCTTTTTTATCTCCAGGGTTTTTGTCGGGATGATATTGCATGGCTAGTTTTCGATAGGCCTTTTTTATTTCATCCGCAGTTGCAGTTCGGGAGACATTTAATAGATTATAGTAATCTTGTTTGGCCACATTGAGCTCCTGGTTCGTGAGTGATCTACTCAGGCTTTTTAGCTACGACAACTTGACCTGGGCGGATTACTTTTTCATGGTATTTATAGGGTTTGCGAAAAACGCGGTAAACACATCCTGCCGCCACATCTGTAGTGGGCTCCGAACTCAATGCTTCATGAATTGATGGATCGAAGGGAGCTCCTTGGCTATTTATTTCAGAGATGCCGTTTTTTTCTAAAACACTCTTTAATGCCTGGGCCGTCATTGCCACTCCCTTCTGAAAGGTTTCAAGATTTTCAGAGTTGAGCTGAACCGTCAATGCCCGCTCAAAATTATCCATAACTTCTAAGAGTTCAAGAATTAGACGTTCCCCTTCATATTTTTTCATTTCTGAACGCTCTTTGATGGCATGACGTTTATAATTATCAAATTCTGCCCTCAAATAGAGAAAATCATTCTTATACTTTTCAGCAAGTTCGCTAATTTTACTTAGCTCAGATGATAAATCGGTAGCATTAGCATTAGAATTAGAACTCTCAGATTGGGAATTATCATTTTGTGGAATATCTTCCGACATTTATAGTCCTCCTTTGGCACAACAAAAATAAACGGCCAGGTAAAAGAATGGTAATATACGTAAAATTTGTCAATTAATCGAAATCGCTGAATTTAGCAAATCTCACCTTCTAAAAATGTAAATGCCGCAAAGACTTGGTTAGAGACTAGAACTCCCTGTCGAGAGAGAGCCCAACCAATCTCGTTTGGTTCGAGGAGCTTCCTGTTTTCAAGAGTAGTTAAAATGGAATGGAGCGATTCAGGTAAGGAAGAGGAATTAAAAAATTTGGCGCACATCGTCGAAATATCTAATCCTCTCATTAATCGCAGAGATGTGTGGCAGAAATCTGTCAAAGCTTGATGCTTAGCCAGTTCTTCCAGCTGATTTTCCGGCAGATGTTGGGCTGGACGATCAAACTTTTCCCCCATTCGGGATTCAATTTGAACCTGGTAAGTATTCATCGAAGATAGGTTCCAAAAGCGAGTTCCCCAAGGTGAGTTTTTTGAATAGGAATGAGCACTCAGACCAATACCCCAATAAGGTTGATCAGTCCAATAAAGTAAATTGTGCTTCGACTCCCTTTGTTGAAGGGAGTAATTAGAAATTTCGTAGGGATAAAAACCTGCACTCTGAAGAGATTCGTCCAACACTTGAAACATTTCAATTTGCTCCTCTTCTAAAGGCCGCCCCTGAGACAAAATGTGATTTTCTGGGATAGTAAGACAATAGGGACTAATATGGGAGGCGCCTTGTTGGAGTGCTATTTCCACATCTTTTTTGAGCCCGTCTAGTGTTTGATGGGGAAGTGCAAATAAAATATCAAAATTAAAATTCAAATTAAACCTTCGCAGTAATGCAAGAGTATCAAGGGTCTGTTGTGCATTGTGCTCGCGCTTTACCATTTTTAGCAAGCGATTATCAAAGGTCTGAGCTCCTACACTGAATCGATTGATACCAGCCTTTAGGTAAGTTTCAAGCTTTTGTTCAGTGATGGTGTAGGGGTTGATTTCGATTGTTGCTTCGGTTTCAGGACCTATAGTAAAGCCATACTTTGCAAGTTCATGGATTAACGATACAATAATTTCTGGAGCTATCAAACTGGGAGTTCCTCCTCCAAAATACAGCGAATGAAGTTGCTGGGCTTGGAAGTAGCGATGTCTTTGTCTAATCTCCTCAAAGAGAAGCTTGCCATATTCTTCAGGCGGTTGGATTTTGGATTGTTCATAGGTAGCGAAATCACAGTAAGTGCAGCGTTGAACACAATAAGGAATGTGAATATAAATTCCAAATGACATAGGAGCATATAAAAAGATGTCGACTAAATTTCAACTGAAAAATGGATTAAAAGTATTATTGGTCGAAAGTCACCGTGCCCCTGTTGTGTCGGTGCAAATGTGGGTTCGAACGGGAAGTGCGGATGAAAGACAAGGTGAAGAGGGACTCAGTCATTTTATCGAGCATTTGTTATTTAAAGGAACCCGCAAATATAAAACTGGCGAAATAGCGGCATTGATTGAGGGATCGGGGGGAGAGCTTAATGCCTACACCTCCTTTGATCAGACTGTATTTTATATAACCATATCAAAACACTTTTCTCACATTGCTTTGAATGTAATTAATGAAATGATGGGCCATCCTACTTTTGATTCAGGAGAGATTGATAACGAGCGAGAAGTGGTGATCGAAGAAATTCGTCAGGGTAAAGATAATATTTCAAGAGTTGCAAATCAAAAAATGTTTTCAACGGTTTTTAAAAAGCATCCCTACGGAATTCCTGTCATCGGGTATGAAAGAGTTGTTCAAAAAATTCCAGCAAAAAAAATTAAGCAATACTTTACTGATCGCTATTCTTCCCAAAATATGTTTCTTGTTGTAGCTGGTGACTTTGAATCTAAAGAAATGAAAGCGCAAATTCAAAAAATTTTTTCCGACATGCCTGCTGCTCGAGTGCGGAAAGTAAAACGGAAAAAGGAGCCAGCTCAGACCAAACCTCGTATCAAAGTTGAATTATCTAATTTTGTTCAAGCGGTGGGGTCATTAACCTGGAGAGGTCCAGCGGTTACTCATAAAGATGTTCCAGCACTTGATGTATTGGTGGCAATTTTGGGGCAAGGGGATAGTTCTCGTCTGGTATTGCGGACCCGGGTCCAAAGGCCTCTAGTAAATGGAATTTCTACTTACTGTTATTCTCCTAAGGACCCTGGAATATGTTCAATTTCCTTTAATTTTGAAATTGGAAATGAAAAGGAAATTCTAACAACTCTCCGGGAAGAGTTACTGAGAATTTGCATCACTCCTCCTAGCAAAGAAGAAATGCAAAAAGTGATGACAAATATAGCGAGTGAACAAATTTATGCTTTAGAAACAGTCGAAGGAATGGCTCGTAATAGCGGAAGTTTTGAGTTTTATTTTCATGATTCGCAATATTTTACCAAATACTTAAATCTACTATATCGACTTCAACCCATTGACATTACTCGAATAGCGAAGAAGTATTTTAATCCAAAGACATTAAATATTTCAATTTTATGTAAAAGAAATCAATCTGAGCTCAATGATGCCGCCAAAAGGTTTCTAAAAGATTACACTAAGGGCTATTCTGAAATAGCAAAAAGTAGATCCACTAAATCTGAAAGAAAAATCAATTTTTCCAAACTCAAATCGCCCAAAATTTCTTCGCGCCCTTTTTTAGAGCCAGAAAAAATAAATTTAAAAAGTGGTGTGAGTCTATTGTTTAAATCAGAAACGGATACACCTACAGTTTCAGTTAAGTGTGCCTACTTAGGGGGGCTACGCTCGGAAAGTCCAGAAAAAGGAGGCATTTCAGAATTGTTTGGTCGCTGCTTTACGGGGGGAAGTTCGAAATACTCCGAAGAAGAAATAAATTATAAAATTGACTCAATGGCTTCAGCGATTGGCGCCTTTTCTGGACGCAATTCCTGCGGACTCAATATGGACTTTCTTTCTATTTATAAAAATGAAATGTTTGACCTGTATCAAGATATTTTGACAAATCCCGCCTGGTCTAAACAAGTCATTGAGCGCGAAAAGGAAATTATTTGCAATCAATTAAAAAATCAAAATGATAAGCCAGCTAGTCTGTGTGGAAAACAATTTATGAGAGCAATATTTGCGGACCATCCCTATTCACGAGATATGTTGGGAGAAGAAGAGAGCGTACGTGGTCTTTGCGATTCAGATTTGCGTGAGTACTTCAATAAACTTAATTTGTCTAAGAATATGACTATTTGTATTGTTGGAGATCTGGAGCGAGCGGAGGTTATTGAGTTGGCTGAATCTCTTACGAAGGGACTTCAGACAGGAAATAGATTTGACAAAAAGTTTAGTCTTGGGACTTTGCCAAAAGACATTCAACTTTTTCGTGAATTGCAGAAAGAACAAACACATATCATGGTAGGATATCGAGGATTGACATTAACAGATCCCGATCGTTATGTCGTTCACATTATTAATGCAATTCTTTCTGGTCAGGGTGGACGTTTATTTATGGAACTGCGTGATAAAAACTCCCTGGCTTATTCTGTTTACCCGACTCATATGGAAGGAATAGAAGGTGGATATTTTGCAGGATATATTAGTTGTGCTCCAGATAAAGCAAAAAAATCCATCGAAATGCTTAAAGCTGAGTTTTCCAAAATGGCGGACCATCGAATCTCTGAAGAAGAATTAGCTCGGGCGAAACAATACTTGATAGGCGGGCATGATATCGACTTACAGAGAAAAAGTAGTATTTGTAGCGCGATGCTCTTTGATGACATCTATGGAATTGACTACCGAGCTAGTCTTCGTGCGGATGAAAAATATTCAGATATTCATATACAGGACGTGCAAAGAGTTGCAGCAAAAATTTTTGAGCAAAAATGTGTTACAAGCGTGGTGGGTAGTGAGAGTCCGTATTAGTCATTTTCTAAGTGAAACGTTTCATTTTGAAGCAACATGGAATAATGAATAAGGGCCTCAGTTAAATCAAAGTCTAGTATACGACTCTGACCCTGTTTAAAAATGAAAACTCTGATAAACTGGTAACTGAATATGGACGGAAATAAAAATAAGACACCCCAAAGTTCGATTGAGATTATTGCTTCTTCAGAGGCCTTTTTTTTCGAAGTGGTACGTTCTGCTTTATTGGCTAGAAAAATTCAAACCTATCCTCAAGTAGAAATTTATCTTGTACAAATTTTGAAATACTATCTTGATTCTCGAAATCTTTTTGAAGAGGAATCTGCAAATGAAAGCTCAAGGGGGCGCAAACTCGATACTTTGGCAGAAATGCTCTTAATTGCTCAAAGTCAGACAGAGCCAAAGCGTTCTGAGCTGCTTAAGAAATTGGGTGATCGGGCACTTTATATCAGTGGATTTTTTGGCGAATCTTTAAGTCGCAAGTTGGTAGATGTGGATTACTATGTGGAAATGGGCGGCAATGCATATCGGGTATTGGCGCGAAATGGAAAAGATGATCTCGCTTCTAATATTTATGGAACTATTTCTTCTCGATTTATAGATTTTGTTGACGCTTTTACCTATATCAGTCAAAACTCGCTGATAAAAAGCAATGAGAGTATTCTTCGCCTCTATGATCGATATCTTACAACGGGCTCAGAATTAGCGAAAGAAAAGCTTCTAGAAGTTGGGGTATTACCGATTTCACAGGCAAAATCGGCAAAGCGACGATCCCTAGGATAAATCTATTAGTAAATTTTGCTGCCACATCTTCCGTGACTTAAAAATCCAAATTGAGTATGCTTGAATTACTATGTTTGGACTCGGTTTATTTGAAATTATATTTATTGCTGTTTTAGGATTATTATTAATTGGTCCCGAGCAACTTCCAGAGGTCACTAAGGCATTGGCTCGCTTCATTACAGACATTCGTCGAAGCACCAACGCATTGAAAAGCGATTTCGAAGCTCATTCGGGGGCCAAGCTTCTTAAAATTGAAGAAGAACGAAATCGCAACGAAATAATATCAGCGCCACTGCAAACGGAATCCACTTCCATTTCAGAAATTTCTAACTCTCAACCTCAGTCACAAACAGTTCAGAAAAATTCAGAGCAGTTATCTTTTCAAGAAATAGAAACTCCCGGAGAGTCTTTAAAAGTTGAAAAAACCGAAAGTGAATCTTAGAAATGGAAAATGAACACCGCTCCCAAGAACATTCAGACCCTCATCACCTCACCTTAGTTGGTCACTTAGCAGAACTTCGAGTTCGCTTAGTAAATGCACTTTATGGTGTGGTGGCGATGACTTGTTTTGCATACGCATTTTCTGAAAAGATTTTTGATATTGTTAGAAAGCCCATTCAACCCTACTTAAGTGGAGGCGGTCTTATTTTCACCGGTCCACTCGATAAATTTATGGCACACTTAAAATTGTCAGTGGTGTGTGGAATTATTTTATCTTGTCCGTTGTGGCTGTATCAAGTTTGGAAATTCATAGCTCCAGGATTGTATAACAATGAACGACGTTACATGACAACTTTTGTATTTTCGGGGACCTTATTATTTTTAACTGGAGTTTCATTCGCTTATTTTATTGCTTTGCCAATGGCCTTTGAGTTTTTAATGAATTTTGGAGGTAGCGTGGATAAACCCATGATTTCCATTGGTGAGTACATGGGATTTTTTACCCAAGTCTGTGTCATTTTTGGTGCTTCCTTTGAACTTCCTTTAATTTTGGTTTTATTG